>Ga0209101_1001461_pt1 | contig 17403 bp, 10 predicted proteins | sample ConPoolayeCmetaG_FD_185481 | JGI IMG/M metagenome (GOLD analysis project Ga0209101, IMG submission 185481) | Hot spring microbial mat communities from California, USA to study Microbial Dark Matter (Phase II) - Cone Pool mat layer C metaG... ...
GTGGTGAAGGACGAGGCAGGCGGCCATGTCCGGGGCGCGGCCCTCGACGCGGGTGATGGCGACGTCAACGCCGTCGGCGCTGGTCCCGCTCATGGCTCCGGCGATGAGGCGCGTGGCGTTCATGTGAAAATGCTCCGCGCAATTATACCGCGTGCGGCTCGCCCAACCCCACGGAGAAGCTGCGGGTGCTGCCGCGCGGCCTGCCGCACGTCGCGGAGCCGCCGCGGACTGCGTTGCGCGCGTTCATCGACGCTGGAGCGGCTGCTGGAGTGGCGTGCGGTGAACTTCAGCAAGGACGCGCCGTCTCCCTCGACCGGCCCCTGCAACCGCGCCCAGCCCAACAGCCACGCCAACCGCATCAACGTCTCGCGCAACTTCATCTTCATGACCCCCGAGCTGGGGCAATACCTCACGCGAAGGCGAAGGTGCGGGAGGCGGTGGACGAGTACAACCGCGTCGGGCCCTACTGGTTCGTCTCACGCTACGAGGGCTGTTTGCAGGAGGCGACGATCCAGAACCTCCACGACTATTTCGCCGTGTTCGCTGCCAAAGCGTGGATCCTCAAGGAGCCGCGCGAGGAACTGGTCAAGTACCTGGAGTGCCGGGCTTCGACCGCGGGGACTGTTTCTACATCCACAACCTCATCAGCACTCTGGAGGCGAAGTAGCATACCTCAAAACTAGCATGTCGCGATGGAAGGGGGTTTTCATCACACTCCTGCGGTCCTCATCCCGCGGCAGGCCGAGTTGTCGGCTGCGTCGTCGGCGCTGTCGGGTAAATGGCGGGTATGGCGTTCGGGCTCTGAGGATTGACATCCGCGTAGGGGCGCAGAACCTGCTCGACAAGCACGGCGAGTGCCGAAGCCCGCACGCGGTGGTCGGGGAGCGTGGCAGCCCAGGCAAGCCCCGCATCGAAATCGAACAAATGCACCTGGATGCGGGCGATCTCCGAGTCAAGCCACTGCCGTTGCTGGGGCGTCCGGCTCGGGCTTGCCTTGACGCGCACCGCTTCCAGGAACGGCAGAACCGGCTCCTTGATGCCGCTTTCAATCATGAACTCGGCCAGCCGGAAAGCACGCCCCGGCAGTTCGTTGAGTTCCGTCCTTGAAGTGGAGAATGTCGCGCTCAATAAGCTCTCGGCCGCGCGCTCGATGATGCGACGGGCCCCGTCGCGGTCTTGGGCGGCGAGCCGGGCGTTTACCAACCAGATGGTCAGGTACTCGTTGTTCCCATGGATATGGTCAAGGGCCAGGTCCATGCGCCCGGCCTCCGCGGCGGCCAGGACCATCCGGTCGATGCCGTCGTTCTGAATGGACCTGTCCCTGTCGGCAATGATCGCAAATGCGCCCTCCAGGTTTCCCAACAGGAAGATGCGCCATGCCACCGAAACGAGCGCACTATCCTGCATTCGCCCACCAAACATCTCGTACGGCTTCAGGCCCTGCGCTACAGCAAGAGCGCCGTCGTGGTTGCCCGCATCAAAAACCAGCCCCGGCAGTTCGTATAGAAATTGGGAGTCGATCCCCTGTCTGTCCGATGCGCCAAGCACTCGGAGGGTCCCCTCCGCGTCGCCCGCGCGCGCACGCATTCGTGCGATCTCCGCGTAGCGGTAACCACGCCGGGTGTCGGAGCGCGGCGGAGTCAGCTCCATGGCCCTGGCAAAGGCCTTCTCGGCCTCCGCCGGTTCATGTTTGCGGAAATGCCCAACGCCGATGGCTGCCCACATCAGCGATCGCCACTCGGCAGAGGCCCCGGGCTGGGCCGCCATCAGCGGCTCGGCCAGTATCAGCAGTTCCTTGGCGCCGGAGGGGTCACCTGCCTCGCCCCGCGCGATGCTCAGGTAGGTCAGCGAGTTCGCCCGCTGGGCGTCGGTAAGGTTTGCCCTGGCAACGATCTCGGCGGCCGCGGTGAACGTCCGGAGCGCATCTGCGTCCAAGCCCGCGTATGACTGGGCCACACCAACCTCGCGCAGCGACCAAACGCGATCCCGCTCGATTCCGATGGTGTTGACCAGCCCCTCCGACTGCGAGAGCGCGGATGCGGCACCAGCTTCATCGCCGACCTTGCCCAGGATGACTCCCAGCTTGCGGAGCAGGGCTATTCGATCAGTTAGCTCAAGTGTAAGCCGTCCGGCGTCAGCCGGCGCGATCGTCAGCGGTGAGAGCCGCGCCAGCGCCTCCTTGGCAACTTGTTGTGCGCTGGCTTTGTCGCCGCAGCACAGGTGTGCCTCGGCGGCCGCGGCAGGGTCGCCCAGCAGCAACCAGGCTTTGGCGGCGGAGTCGTGGTCGCGGGCATTGAGCATGGCCTGGATGACCGCCTGTGCACTGGCCTGCCGCGTCGATCGATCGCCGGTGCTGCTTGTCGTGCCGAACACGTCGCCGAGGTACTCGATGGCGCGGTCGGTTTCGCCGTTGACGACGAGATAGATCAGGGGCTGGCGCGCGGACCACCAGCGCTGAGGGGGCTGGAACCTTGGATCGGAGATCGTGTCCAGAGCTGCCGTGCATGCCTTGATCACCACTGCGCGGCGGGCTGGGTCCCCAACAGGGCCAAGAGGCGTCCAGCCGGGGCTCCTGGGCAGCGCCGGCCGGCTCTGCAATTGCTCCGCGACCGCGGTCAGCGCCGCCACGCGCTTCGCCGGATCGGAGAGGCTCTGCGCCTGCGTCAATGCAGCGTCCGGATCGCGCCGGGCATCCAGTGGGCGTTGCACCACCGGCCGACTGGCGGGTGTGCCTCTGACGACTCGGCCGGCAAGGGCTGCCGTTCGTGCCGCCTCTGCCAAGTCGCCCACGGTGCTGAAGATGGTCGCGACGCGCAGGAGGTGATGCGAGTTCTCCGGCAACCTCACGTTCTCGATCTGCATGGCCGCCGCCAGGGCCTCCCGGGCGGTGACGTTCGCGCCCGCCTTGTCGCCGGCGTTCATCTGACCGAATGCGATACGTCCGAACATTTCGATCATTCGCTCGGCTGTGCGCGGCCCGTGCATCAGTTGCAGGGCCTCGTTCTTGGCGCCCAGGCGAGCGTAAACGTAGGGGAGCAGTCCGAGGATGCGGTCGCGCATCGGCTCGTTGCCGCCGGCGACATCGGCGATCCGGCGAAGCTGCGCCGCGACGCGCTGCGCCTCAGCGCTTGCGGGGGCGCCCGGCGCCGTCGTGAACTGAAGCGCGACGTCGGGCACGACCTTCAATTCGACGACGCGCACGCATTCGTCATTGCTGACCACGGCGCGCAGTGTGTCGCCGGCAATAAACTCCATAGAATGGAAATAGCCGCTCAGGGGATATGGAAACGCAATGCCGTCAACGACAACGAGCTGCGCTTCCGGGGATGCCGAGGTATCGGGCAGCAGATACGCGTAATGCCGTGAATCGGCGCTAAACTGAAGATACTCCACTCGCTCGCCATGCACGGGGTCAACCTTGCCATCGATCTCGACCGCGGCAGCGCGATCGCGCAAGCCGTTGCGGACGGAAACGGAAGTGACGTACGCCAGGCTCATGGAGTCGGGGCTGAACACCGCGCCCATGAGGTTGCCGGGACGTTCGACGCCATCGACAACGGCCAGGGGCTCGCCAATTGGCCAGCTCCGCCCACCGGCGATCCTGTCGGCCTCATAATGGCCCGTGCGCGGTCCGGCAAATGCCTGGTAGGCCATGCGTTTGCCGTCAGGACTGATGGCGATCGACTCAGGGGTGATGTAGTTGTATCGCTTGCCTGCAACACCATTGTCCACCACGAAGTGCTCGCCATCTTCAGCCGGCGCAGCCGCGGTGAAAATCAGCCGCCGCGAGTCGGGTGAGAACCGCATCGATTTCGGCGCGATCGATGGGTACCCCGGGAGGAGCTTGCCGCCCGTCCAGATCGCATGCTGCTGTGGGTTGACGGCAATGTGGACAGCCAGCCGCGATGAGTCCGGTGACCAGATCAACCCGTAGCTATAGTTCGCAGCAACCTCATGCGACTGTTCATCAATGACGATTCGAATGAGGTCGCCTTGTTTCGTGGCGTAGGCGACGTGCCGGGAATCAGGGCTAAAGGCGATCGCGCGCAACAGACCGGCATCGTAGCGCTCCTGAATCGGGTCTGGCCCGAGCAGGGTATTGAACGGCTGTGACGCCCGCCCATCCACGACCACCATCAATCCCGCCGTACTCGCAACGTGAGCGACGCGCCTGGAGTCCGGACTGAACATCAGCCGGCTCACCGAACCGTATCGAGCCCCCTCGATTCCGTCTATCACCACCGTCTCCTGCCGGTCGCCGCGACTGGCGACGTACGCCAGACGCTTCGAATCCGGGCTGAAGACAGCTTCGCCCACCCCCTCGAACGCCGGCAGCGGCGGCCCGTTGCGGTTGGCAATCATCGCCTCCAGGTCCAGCGGCGCAGCGCCCACGCCATCGCCGCTCACCGCGTCGACGGCAATCACCGTGACTCCCCGGCCGCCGCTGACGTCGATTGCCAACCGCCGCCCATCCGGACTGAGCGGGCGCCCCACTCCGACAGGCGCCTGGATCGTGCTGAGGACCTTGACTGACATCCGAACCGCGCCGGGCCTGAAGCGGCCATCTGCGAGTGTGATGCCGACGTCCGCTTGGGCGCAAAGCCCCCGCCGCGCCAGAGGTGCGCCAACGGCTACCGACGCCAGAGTTCCAGCGACGATGTACCTGCACATCGCGTTCATTTGCTGACCTCCCATACAAGAACAGTTCCATCCAGGCTGGCGCTGAACAGCCGCCGACCGCTTTTGTCGAACCTTAGGCACGTGACCATCGCATTGTGGCCTTCGAACTTGAGCGTCTGACTGCCGGAACTGAGATCAAAGATCCGAATCACCTGCGCGAGCCTGCCGTCTACGGGCGCGGGCGTGCTGTCGAGCCCGGGACGCAGATTCGGGGCGGTGTCTTCCGCCACCGCCAGCAGATGCGAATCGGGACTGAAGACCACCGCTCTTACTGTGTGGTTTGCCCGCTGCGGTTCGATTGGACCTGGGCGGATGATCCGCGGTCGGGCCTCAACGGACTTGGGGGATTGAGGTTCGTCCGGCCGTACCAACGCCTGCACAAGCTTCGCGTCGTCAACCGACCAGATCTCGACGGCTGCCTTGTTGAAAGAAACTGGAATGCGCGCTATGAGCCTGCCGTCGGGGCTGAGCGCATCACCTCCGAAGACCTCGCCGGTCTGGCGCGCCGGCAAGACGGTCTGGGCAAGCGTTGCGAGGTCCATGACCACGAGCCGAGTCTGCCGAAGGATGGCCAGGCGGCTTTCGCCGACGAATTGCAGCAGCCGGCGATCGGATTGATATTCCGCGAGCGACGAAATAAGGCGGCCGCTGGCGGTCTCCCATACGCCGCCGCCAGAGGTGCCCGTACCCGCGAGCAATTTCCCGTCTGGCGAGAACGTCAGGCAATAATGCTGCACGCGGCTGCCCGTCTTGGGAATCTCGCGCACGCGGCGCCCGCTGGCCACGTCCCACAGCGCGATGCTGTCGTTCTGCAAGGCCCCCGCCAGGGTCCGTCCGTCGGGCGATATCGCCACGGCCGTGATCCGTCCCTGCGGGCTTGTGACCGTTCGCAACCTGGCGGCATCCGCCAGACGAATCACAGCCGCCGAGAGCGATGAGCCGCCCATCACCAGGAGCCTCCCATCGGCGGACACGTCCATCGAAGTGACGGGGCCGATTCCATCGCCTCGCGACCCCAGGCGATTGCCGGCCGCGAGGTCGTACAGAAGGATGCGGTTTTCGGCCGCGACGGCGGCGAGAGAGCCGCTGGGCGAGACCGCCAGGTCGCCGATTGCGGGCACCGTCCCCAGCCGCCGGATCACTGTTCCGCTGGTGGCATCCAGCACGGCGAGGATCGACAGCGCATCATCGCGCGTCTGGCCGAAATCGGGCGAGTCCTCGACCAGAATCCGCTCGGCATCCGGATAAAACGCCGTGTGGCGCAGGAACCGCCCCGCGCGCTTGAAGGCCGCCGATCCATCAATGGTCATAAGGCTCTGGCCGGTGGCCGCATCGAGCCGGAAGACCATTCCATGATGCGTGGTAACGATCGCCGTGCGCGAGTCGGGTGTGAGCCCCAGACCAGTGATTCGATCGTTGGCCTCATTCAGTGGCCCCGACCGTATCAGAGGTGTGTGGAAACGGCGCGACTGCGTCGCCATGTCCCAACCGCTCACGCCGCCAGCGTGGCTGGAAAGCAGGCTCCTGCCATCGGACGTGAAGACGCTGTGCGAGCTGAGCAATCCGACCAATGCAGGCCGGCCGTCCGGCGCTCGTTCCACCCGCCACAGGACTCGCCCGGATGGAATCTCGTACGCGTGCGGAGAGCCCGAGTACATTGAGGTCAGCACCATCCTGCTGTCGGGGCTAAGGCGGAATACGTTGCTCATGCTGGAGACGGTCGCGAGGTGAGCGCCGGTCGCAGCGTCGGCGACCGTGATCGGGCTGGTCAGGCCGTCGTTGGTCTGGCGCGTCCGGTCGCGATAGACGATCCACTTACCGTCGTGCGAGAACACCGCCTGCGGATTGCTGGTCGATCCCTCAAGCTCCCGCAACTGAACTCCCGTGCGCACATCCCACAGACGCACCAGCCCGTCGGTGCCGCCGGAGACAACCCAGCGGCCATCCGGCGAGAACGCCACGGATCGGACGGTCCCACCGTGAGACATCGGCGCATCGCCAATGCGCATCACCGCTCCCGTTGGCAGCCCCGTCTGCTTCGGTGCCACGCCCACCGGCGGCTCGGGGATGACCGGCACGTGTGGCCCGGCGTCCGACGGCGGCAGGGGCAACGGATAACCGAGAGGAGTTGAGGCAATCGCCAACGAAGGCGGCGACCCGGCCGGGACGATCATGTCCTGACGGTGCGTGCCCCTCCTAATCTGCTCCAGCGCCGTCCGCGCCTCATCGCCCCCGCGCTTGGGCGGCAGGGCGGCCAGCCGCTCCAGGATGCGCTGCGCCGACGGCGTTGCGGTCCATTGCATCAGCTTGACCATTCGCACTGTGCGGCCCAGCTCCGCCGTGGGAATCGCTTCCAGGCCCGCAAGCAGTTCCTGCCCGCGCCGCCGCGCATCCACCGGCGTCCGAGGCCAAAGGACCTGATGAACCAGCGCCGACTCCACCTCCCCATTCGTCTGACGCGCCAATGACAGCGCGTTCACCGCCGCCAGCCTCACCGCAAAATCGCCCGAAGACAGGTCGGCCAGCCACTGCGCAACCTGCTTGTCCGCGGGCGGTGAGTCAAGCTGGCGCTCCACGAGCAGCGTCGCGTCAGACGCTCTGGCCACCAGCGCGGCCATTGCTTCCGCGGCCTCGTCCGCGCTGCCGCCCATGACCACCTTCCACAATTCCTCCCGGTCGGTTGTCATCGCCGGACGCCGGGGGCGCGGAGCGTGCAGGTCGAAGCCGGCAAGCCTCCCATCGGCGCCACCGGCCAGCAGGAGCCGGCCGCCAGCCGCGAACTCGATGGCATGCACCGTGCTTCGTTGAGCGATCGAAAGCAGTTCATGGGCGGTTGCCACGTCATAGACCCGGATGACGGAGGACGCCGTGGCCGTGTCGGCCGGCGCGGCATCCTGGACGGCAATGACCATGCTGCCGTCGGGCGAAAACGCAACGCACCGGAAATCGCGAATCGGGCGATGAATGTCGAACCCGCCCAGTGGCGCGAGCTGCCGCACCTGTTCCTGTTCCAGCGGCGTAACCAGGCGAAGTGAGTCACGGAATGCGATCAGCAGCAGCTTTCTGTCGGGGCTCAATGTCGCGTACTGATATGCCGTCGCGGTGCCGGGTTCGCTCTCACCCACACGGGGCATCACAGCCACGCCGGCATCGGAATCGACCACGTGGGGCCAGGATTGGTCCTGCCCGCGCTGCCCGTCGAACGCGCGAGTACCACGGTGAAAACGCAGTCTGGTGACAAGACCCACCAGCGGCACCGGCACCGAATCGTTACGAACGCGCCGGCTGGTCAGGTCCAGAACGCGCACGGTGTCCCGGTGGGCCAGCACGACGCTCTGCGCGTCGCTCGTGAACGCGAGGCTGGCTGGCCCGGCATCCTGCGCCGACGAAGTGGAGATGCGCAGGGTCTCCTCGCCGGACGCCCAGTCCCAGATCCTCACCGAGCTGTCCGAAGAGTACGAAGCCAGCGACTGACCATTGGGGCTGAAGCCGATGGCCAGGATGGCTTTGGCCTGGACGCTCAGCCGGCCCACCTGCTTGCCGGATACGAGCGAACGGATGCTGATGACGCCCGCCGCGTCGCCGCTGGCCATGAGTTGGTTATCCGCCGATACCGCCAGCGCGTAGACGGCCGACTCATGATCCTTGATCACGGCCCACGCATCCACGGCCGACGGCGCAGCGCCCCACGCAGACGCGGCAATCAAGGGCCACAACCCAATCACGACCGCTTGGATCCATGCTGCCATATGCGAGCCTCCCGCCTGAATTGGCACCCATGAGTGTACTCAGTTCGAGCGCAGAAGCCACCCCGGCGACCACGGCTTCGTCCACTCTTGTTCTTTCGTCGGCGAGAGGTGCAAAACCGCCTCGGCGCCGGTACATTGCCGTCGCCGACCGGGCTGTCCCCCGCGCGGCGACGGAGTTGGACAACGACTTCCGCTCGCGGCGATACCGTCGGCAATTCTCGCAAGGACCGTTAGCCATGACTCATCGATGCCACCGTTTCGTAATGATCGCCATTACAGTCCTGTTCGCCTGTGCCCCCGCCTCCGCCCAGCAGAAGCTCACGATCGCCTCCGACCGCGTCGAGGTCGACGTCGCCGCCGATGCGCCGCGAATCCTCGAATATCGCCTCAAGGCCAACGGCGGGCGCATCCTCGGCTCGCTGGGGCAGGGGGCGCCGGCGGTGATCGTCGCGCCTCGCGGCGGACAGCGGCAGACCGTCGAGTGGGCCGCGCTGATGCCGCAGGTACGCACCGCTCCCGATGCTCTGGTCTACTCCTGCACGGCGCGCATCGGCAACACCGTCGCCGCCACCTTCGACTGGGCCATCCGCGTCAGCGGCAATACCGTCACCATTGCGGCCGAAAACGTGCGCGAGACCGACGGCTATGACCTGAACGAATTCGTGATCCCCGCCGATCCGATCGTGCGCGTCAGCGGCGATCTGCCCGGGGCCCGCGCCTGCGTGGGCGATCTGTTGGGCGAGAGCTGGCGCGGCCGCGGCTCCCCGGCCGAGCCAGGGCGCATCGCGCTCCCCGGCGAGTCGCTCAATCGCGAGTATCACTTCGGGCTGGTTTTCACCAATCAGGTGGCTGCGGGTGTCTACTCCAACAGCCTGCACCGGATGGGCTCCAAGCCGATCCAGACGGCGGTGAGCACCGGATCGACGGGCCTGTACACCAACCACCACCGCTACTCGTATCAGGACGAGAACTACGAGCCTTACTGGTGCAAGGTGGGCATCGTCGGCGACGTCAATGGCGACGGCGCCACCGACTGGAAGGACGCCGCCTGCTTCATCCACGACGCCATCCCCAAACGCGTCAAGCTGCGCCAGGACGCGATGAAGTACATGATGAACCACGGGGCCGACTTCGAGCACGCCCCGGAGGATGTCTTCCGCAAAATCTGCAACCTCTCCGACGGCCACCCCCAGATGGTGCTGCTCTCGGGCTGGAACAGTTGGGGCTGGGACAGCGAATATCCCACCTGGGACGACCCCGGCGAGGAATACAGCGGCAGGCCGGGGCTGTACGTGCTTCACGAGAACGCCCACAAGTATCGCGCCTACACGTCGATGATTTACAACTTTGACGATGCCTACAAGCGCACACGGGGCTGGGATGAGAGCATCATTTCGCGCAACAAGGACGGCTCGCTGATCGAGGCCACCTGGTGGTCGGGCGGGCCCAGCTACATCGTGAGCTTCTATCGCCTGTGGAAGAGCGGCAGGGCCAGGCAGGTCATCGACGATCTGGTCGCCCAGGGCGCCGAGCGGCAGATGTTCTCCGATGTCTTTACGATTCTGCCGTTCCGCCCCGACTATGGTCCGGGCGGCGCGGGCGACGAGGAGACGAATCTGGTCATGGGCAAGTTCAAAATCCTCGACTACCTCGCCCAGAACGACATCTACATGAACAGCGAGGGGTTCAACTACGAAATGCTGGGGCGATACATCGGGGCACACAACGGCTTCAACACGGGCCTCACCCGAGACCCCAACCGCCCGCCGCTGGCCATGTTCATCTGCGCCGGCCTGCTGACCAAGCAGTATCTGGGCGGACGCGGCGGCGATGAGGCGCGATTCCGCGCGGCCAACACCGAGGTCGGCAGCCCCTGGGAGCCGGATCAGGTCTATCGCCACGCCATGCTCATCAGCTTCTACGGCGAGAAGCCCATGCGCGACTTTCGCGTGACGCCCGAAGGCTATTTCGCGCGGTATGGCGATGATGTCGAGGTGGTCTGGCGCCAGCAGGGCGGCGCGGCCCCAGCCGACCAGCCGGCAGCCGGCGCCCGCGGGGCGCGCGGACGCGGTGGCGCTGGCGGAGGTGGCGCCAATGTCACCGTCCGCCTCGCCGGGCGGCTCATCAGCGACGGCCCCAGCGTCCTCCTGCCCAAGCCCGACCTTGGCGCCAACATGTGGAATGTCCTGCGCGCCTATTCGTCAACCGGCGCGCCCATGCGTTATCCGAAACCAGCCAACTGGACCGACCTTTCCGCCCTGACGGTCATGGCGCTGACCACCGATAACCCGCCCACGCCCGTCCCCAACGACGGCAAGGTCGCCTTCGAGGGTAATGAGCTTCTCATCAACATCCCGGCCAACCGCCCCTTCAAACTCGTCTACGGCCAGGAACTCGTGGCCCGCGAGCGGACCTTCGAGCCATTGCCGCCGCGGCGGCCCATCACCTATCCGCTGGAGGAAGTGATCTCCCGCGAGGGCGGCGATACGCGGCCCGACTGGATCCGCCTGCGCACGCGCAAGCCCATCGGCGAACCCACCCAGATCCAGCCCCTGGTCGGCTGCTCCAGCATCTGGCCCACGAAGGAGGCCGCCACCGAGCACGCCGCGGCCGTCATCAGCAAGAAGATCGCCTGGTTCGTCCGCCAGACCTACGTAGATCGCCGCACGCGTCCTTACGAGCGTGATCTCGGCGCCAACTTCGACAACGTCGGCTACGAAAACTGGTACCTGGGCCACGACGCGGCCGTGAAGATGTACACCGTCGCCAGCATCAACGCCCGCCCCGGCACGCAATGGTACTGGGAACAGGTGCGCTACGGCCCGAACCGCGCCATCGGCTGGAAGGCGTTCGTGTGCATACCCTTCACAGCGAAGGACGGCCAGGATGTGTACATTGAGGCCGCCAGGATGCGGCTGGCTGAGTGTCAGCAGGGTCTGGCCGCCAACCCGACCGGCGCCCGCCGTTCTCAGTTGGAGATGGGCGTGAAGCTGTACCAGCACATGGTAAGCGAGGAGTCGAAGAAGGAGCCGCTGCCGCTTGGCAACCGACTGACGGTGAGGCTGGGCTCGGCGTCGTGAGTGGCATCTCCCGTGACCCGCCGCGAAGTCGTCCTTGCACCTTCCGGAACACGGGCGCCGCCGCCCGCAGTGACTGTCACGCGCCCCTGCCCGGCGGGCGACGGGGGGCGCCGTTTCCGCTATCATCCCCCCTGGTACAACCCGGAGGCCCTGCCATGTCCCCCATCAAGACGCTGCTGCTCTTTCGCGAAGGCAAGCACCACGACTTCCCAGCGAATGCCGCCACGCTGGCCGCGTTCCTCAATGAATCCGGCGAGTTTGCGGTCACGCCCACGGGCGACTTCTCCATCCTCGCCTCGCCCCAGCTCGATGCCTTCGACCTCATCCTCAATTTCACCTTCAACCACGAGATCAACGCCGCCGAGGAGCAGGGCCTGCTCCGCTTCGTCGCCGATGGCAAGGGCTTCATGGGCCTGCACACCGCGACCATCACCTTCCCCCAAAGCGCCGGCTACAGACAGCTCATCGGCGGCTGGCTCGACGGCCATGCGCCTTATGGGCCGTTCCCGGTGAAGATCACCGACACGCATCACCCCGTCACGGCCGGCCTGAGCGACTTTGTCATCACCGACGAACTCTACGCCTGCACCTACGATCCGCTGGTCAAGGTCCTGGCCACCGCGCGCTGGAAGGACAAGGACCAGCCCATGGTATGGACCAAACCCTACGGCAAGGGCCGCGTCTGCTACGTGGCCCTCGGCCACGACGCGGCCGCCTTCGCCGATGCCAACTTCCGTCGCCTCGTGCATCAGGCCTGCGCCTGGGCCGCCGGGCGAAGGCCCACGCGCTTCTATCCGGCCGCGCTGTTCACTCCCAACCGGCGCATCCGCGATTCCTACCGCGCCGCGATCATCGGCTCGGGCAACATCGCGCGCAATCACGTGCAGGGCTACCGGGGCGTGGGCGAAATCCCCGTCGTCGGCGCCTACGACATCAAGAGCGAGCGCCTCACGTGGTTCAAGGAGCAGACGGGCGTCGATCGCCTCTATTCCGATCTGGACGAGATGCTGCGCAAGGAGCGGCCGGAGCTTGTGAGCGTCTGCACCTGGCCGGACTCCCACTGCGATCTGGTTGTGAGGGCGGCCCAGAGCGGCGTGGTAAAGGGCATCCTGTGCGAGAAGCCCATGGCCATCACGATGGGCGAGGCCCGCCGAATGCTCGATGTATGCGACCGCCATCACGTGAAGCTCGCCGTCAACCACCAGCGCCGGTTCTACAGCCATCATCAGAAGGCCAAGGACCTGATCGACTCGGGCGCCCTGGGCAACATTCAGAAGCTCTGGGCGTCGGTCACCACGTTCTACAAGGACCCTTACGTCTGGGCGACCCACGTCACCGACATGGTCCGCTTCTACGCCGGCGACGTCGAGTCGGTCATGGGCCAGATCAGCGCCATCGAGCCTCAGCCGGCGCCCCAGGGCGGACACCGCTACAGCCTCAACGGCGTGGGCTACCTCAAGTTCACCAGCGGCGCGCGCGGGGTGTTCGACTTCGAGATCAACCAGGGCCAGATACACGTCATCGGCGACCGCGGCCAGATGATCGTCCCCATGGACACAAAGCTCCCCGAGACCGATCTGCGCGTCAGCACAGTCGAGTCGCCGCAGTGGTCCACCGTCAACCACGCCGGCTGCGGCTGGCACACCGGCCCCATGTGCATACCGTCGGTTCACGATCTCATTGAGGCCATCGAGGACGACCGCCAGCCCATCAACAGCGGCATCGAGGGCGCGGCCAGCCTGGAAATCCTGCTGGCGGTCTTCGAGTCGGCGCGCCTGCGCGGGCGCGTGAAGCTGCCGCTGGCGCAAAATGACTATCCGCTGGGCGAGGACCTGTGGGCACGCCCGGTATGACTCAGCGCCCGCGCCGGCGCGATCGCCGGCTTTGCTCGCGGCTGGCGTGGCCGCCGATGAACCCCAGGTCCATCAGCACGGCGACGACGAACAGCGCCAGGTAAAGCCCCGACAGCGCGCCGGCCGAGTTGATGGCGAACGCATAGGCCAGCGTCGTCAGCGGCATGAAGATGAACCCGAGGATCGGCCAGAGGTTGGTCTGATAGGCGCGGCCGAGGTAGTCGCTGAAGAGGAAGACCAGCACGATCACCAGGCGGGGAACGAAGAACGCGGCGATGGCCAGGAGGCAGGGCATGGGGCGCATTTTCCGTTGGCGCCGGCATGATCGTCAATGCTGCGCCGGACCTCACAGGCGGAATCGCTCAGCTTTTCGCCGGCGATGTCCCATTCTGCTGAATTGCCGTCCCCGCTGCGCCGATGAAGTCCAATGCCGGCGGGAAGTCGCCTGCGGCCAACGAAAAAGGAGCGACCATGTTCTGGGTCATTCGAGGCACCGACGAGGTTCGCAACGAGGACATGGCGATCGTCGTGGAGGCGGAAACCCAGGCCGAGGCTGAGTGCATGGCAATTCGCCGCGGCTTTCCCCTGATCATCAGCATGCCCGCCGACGATCGCGACATCCGCACGGCGCGGGCCCAGAAACGCCTCTTCCGCTACTCGCCCGAGGCACTGTACATGGCCTTCGGGCGGCCGGTTGGCAGGCTGCCACTCTCGTGTCTGCTGCTGGCCGGCGTCGGCGTTATTGGACTGCTCCTCAAGCAGGGGCACGTCCCGCTGCCGTTCTGAAACCCCGTGGGCGGCTTCAGTACAGGCTTAGGAGCTGTGCAAGCGCACACTCCACCCCTCCGCTCTCGCTTCGCGATTGAAAACCCCTGTCCGCCGGGCCACAATCGCGCCATGCCGGTGATCACTCGCCTGGCCCATCGCAAGAGCAGTCCCGGCCGCTGCGCCGTCTACGTGGACGGAAAGCCGGCGCTGACCTGTCGTGTGGCGCTGGTGCAGCGCCTGGGGCTGGCGGTGGGACGACAGATCACATCCGCTCAGATCGAGGAACTGCGTGCGGCCGAGTTGCGCCACAGATGCCTCGATGCGGCCGTGAAGCTCCTGAGCGTGCGCCTGCACAGCCGCAGCGAGCTTGAGCGCAAGCTCCAGCGCAAGGGCTGGCAGCCGCCGCTGATCGCCGCTGCCCTCGACGAGCTGACCCGCATGGGCTACGTGGACGACCGCCGCTTCGCGCAGGTCAAGGCCCAGTCGGCCGCCGAGTACCGCCACCACGGCCCCCATCGCGCCATGCGCGAGCTGCTCAAGTCGGGTGTGGATCCGGCGGTGGCCCGGACCGTCATCGAGGATGTGTACGAGCAGCGCGACAGCCTGGCGGCGGCGCGTGCGATGGCGCAAAAGCAGGCGCCGCGCCTGCGTCGCCTGGACCGGTCAGTCGCCCGCCGCCGCCTGGCCGGCATGCTGCTGCGCCGCGGCTACGACTACGACACGATTCGCCCCGTCCTCGATGAGGTGCTGGGCGATGAGCCGGGCGATGAACCAGACGCCTGACCTTTACACCGTGTAGAACCTGAACACCGTCGTCGAGCGGAACGTCTGCCCGGGACGCAGGACGGTGCTGGGGAACTGCGGCTTGTTCGGCGAGTCGGGGTAGTGCTGCGTCTCCAGGCACAGCCCGCCATGCCGCACGTACGCGCCGCCGTTGCCGACGATGCGGCCGTCCAGATAGTTGCCGGTGTAGAGCTGCACGCCCGGCTCGGTCGTGTGGACCTCCATGCCGCGCCCGCTGGCAGGATCCTCAAGGCGGGCGCACACCACCAGTTCGCCGCCGCCGCCGTTGATGACGAAGTTGTGGTCGTAGCCCATGCCCACCTGCGCGATCCGCGCCCCCACCGGCGTGGGCTTGCGGAAATCCAGCGGCGTGCCGGCCACCGGCGCGATCTCGCCCGTGGGGATCAGACCCTGGTCGACCGGTGTATACCTGTCGGCGTTGAGGGTCAGCACCTGATCGTACACGGTCCCGCTGCCTGCGCCGGCCAGATTGAAGTATCCGTGATTCGTGAGGTTGAGGATCGTCGGCTTGTCGGTGGTGGCGCTGTAGTCGATGCGGAGTTCGTCGCTGGCCGTCAGGGTGTAAACAACCGTGACGGACAGGTTGCCCGGATATCCCTCTTCGCCGTCGGCGCTGGTATACCTCAGCGTCAGCCGCGGCCCGTCGGCGGCATCGGCCGCCTCCGGCGTCCACAGCTTCTTGTCGAAGCCCACGCGCCCGCCGTGGATGTGGTTGGGTCCGTTGTTGGCCGCAAGGCGATACTCCACGCCATCGAGCGTGAACCTCGCCCCGCCGATCCGGTTGGCGAAGCGTCCGACGATGCAGCCGAACATGGGATGACCCGCCAGATAGCGCTGAAGGTCGTCAAAGCCCAGCATCACGTTGCCCGGCCGTCCTTTGCGGTCGGGGACGTGCAGCTCGGTGATGATGCACCCGTAGCTGGTGATCCTGGCCGTTATGCCGCGGTCGTTGGTGAGCGTGAACAATTCGACGTTCCTGCCGTCCGCAGCCTTACCAAAGGGGGCCGACTTGATGGGCATGGCGGTTCTCCTCGCCCTGAAGCATACCCGCTGCGAAGTCCCCCAGGCAACCAGCACTCATCCAAACATCTTAACCTTGACGCGTTAGCGCGACCTATCCGCATCCTTCCCAGCGATCGAGAACGAAAATCCCACAGAAGGGCGGCGCGGCCGCCTGCTTCACGCACGTCCTCGTCCGGGCCTCGTCGAACTCATCATCTTCGTGGATGTGGATGCGGCGCGAGTTCCCGCTCTTCGGTGTGCCACTAGGGGGAACAGGCCGCAACGAAGTGCGGCTGAAGAACGTCACCTTGACGCAACGGACGAGGACGTGGAACGACAGGAACCAGCCCCGGGCTACTGGGGGATCGAGGTTGCGCGTGGGACGGCGCTTCGAAGTTCCCGGCGCGCGGACTGCTTGAGCCGGTCGCGAATCCACCCCGAAAGCGAAAGCCCAGCCGATTCGGCGGCGCGCTTGAACACGGCGAGTTCGGCATCGGCGACTCGCACCTGCATCGGACGGGAGCGCTTTCTCGAGGGATTTCGCGACACGCCCGTAAGATACGCCGCCGCAAATCGAGCGTCAATGCGCCTTGACGGTACTGAAACTGGCAGTACAATACGGCTGTGCGTAATTCGGGCAATGCTGGCGATGCGATTGACGATCTGGTAGCTTCAGCGGAAGGAGTGCGCCATATGAACCTGCTGCCCGGTCTTGTTGGCGAGTTTGCAACCATTCTGGCTGACCCGCCGTGGCGATTTGACAATCGCACCGGCAAGATGGCACCGGAGTATCGGCGGCTTCACCGCTATGAGACGATGACAACACGCGAGATCTGCGCTCTGCCGGTGCGGAAGCATGCGGCCGCCAACGCCCATCTATACCTGTGGGTGCCGAACGCGCTCCTGGCCGACGGACTGGCAGTCATGCAGGCGTGGGGCTTCGAGTACAAAACCAACCTTGTGTGGTACAAGGTGCGTAAGGACGGCGGACCGGACGGGCGAGGCGTCGGGTTCTATTTCCGCAACGTCACCGAGTTGCTTCTGTTTGGCATCCGCGGACGCATGCGGACCCTGAAGCCTGGGCGTACCCAGGTGAATCTGATTCGGTCGCGAAAGCAGGAGCACTCCCGCAAGCCCGATGAGTTCATCAGCTTGATCGAGCGTTGCAGCCCCGGACCATACCTGGAGTTGTTTGCGCGGACCAAACGCAGCGGCTGGACGCAGTGGGGTGACGAGATTGAGTCCTATGAGCGCAACCGTCGGGTGTTTGGGGGCTATCGACACACGGATCGAGCCCAGGCGGCCGAAGCTGATATCTTCTCACTTGTGGGCATCGGCACCTAGGCTCTGTCTGAAAACAGCATTTTGAGGTAGCGGCGTATCATCGCCAACTGAAGCATACCATGGAAGTGCACGGCCAGCTTCTCGAATCGCGTGCCAATGCGACGGAACTCCTTGAGCCAGCCG
>Ga0209101_1001462_pt1 | contig 17403 bp, 13 predicted proteins | sample ConPoolayeCmetaG_FD_185481 | JGI IMG/M metagenome (GOLD analysis project Ga0209101, IMG submission 185481) | Hot spring microbial mat communities from California, USA to study Microbial Dark Matter (Phase II) - Cone Pool mat layer C metaG... ...
GAGAGGGTGTGGTGCGGGCTGCGGAAGGGGCGCTCGATGATGAGTCCTTCGCCGGTGAGGAGCCCCGCGACACTGAAGATTTTGGTCGTTTCGATGCGCTCCTCCTCCTCGAGGAGTGGAAGAACCGATGGGATACGGCGCGCGAGCATCGTCTTGCCCGATCCGGGCGATCCGATCATGAGGAGGTTGTGACCGCCCGCGGCGGCCACTTCGATGGCGCGCTTTGCCTGCTCGTGTCCCTTGACATCGGAGAAGTCGGGATGGCGTCGCATCGGTTCAGCGCTCCGATCCGGAACGAAGGGCTTCGGTGCGGCGCCGTGGAGCAGATCGAGTATCTCGTTGAGGTGGGAAACCGGCACCACCTCCACTGCGCTGATAGCGGCCGCCTCGCGAGCGTTCTTTTCGGGGACGATGATCCCTTTGAGGCCGTGGTCGCGCACCGCAATGGCGAGCGGCAGAATGCCGGGGACCGGCTTGACCTCGCCGTTGAGCCCCAGTTCCCCGATGACGAGGTACTCCTTCACTGGTTCGACCGGCAGGTCGTTGACATGCGCCATGAGAGCAACCGCGATGGGAAGGTCGAAACCGGCTCCCTCCTTGGGGATACTCGCCGGCGAAAGGTTGATGGTAAGGCGGTTCTGCGGGAATGTGTGGCCGCTGTTGATGACGGCGGTGCGGACCCGTTCACGCGACTCCTTGATGGCGGTGTCGGGAAGACCGACAATCGTAAAGGCGGGCATGCCACGCGCGATGTCCACCTCGACCTCGATGATGAAGCCTGAGATTCCTGATACGGCGCCACTCTTGAGAATGGAAAGCATCGTGAGCCACTCTGCAACAATAGTTCAACGACGCGACTATAGTAAAAGAGAAATTGTTTTGCAACAAATACTTTTCTTCTGCAAAGGTAGTTCCGATTCTTTCACTGACGGGTAACGGTGATAGGTTCGACGTAGGCGGGAAATTTCTTACAGGAGTTCGAGTGATACTATAATTACGTCGCTTATCCCGTCTTGGTCGTAGTTTCCAAAACCAAAATTTCCCCCATGACGCTTGACAAATGTCTCCTCTAGCGGGTAAAACCAGAGTAACGACACAGTACATTAAGTAAGGAGGAGTTATGAAGCATCTCCGTCCACCATCAGCAAGAGAAAGAGATCTCTTTGTGTTGGTACTCGCGGGAACACTTCTTTTCCTCGGAGCATGTTCACCTTCGGGAAAAACAACACTCGATGCCGATTCGATGCTTCTCTCCGATGATGCCACCGATGGTATCGTGCCGAAAGAGGATGAGATGGGGGACAATGATACTTTTCTCGCCAAGGAGGAAGAACAGACAGACATCTTCCTTGCAGATGATGAGGAGCAAGCACTACTTGATGAGAGCGAGGTAATGCCTGATAGCAACATCGGTGAGGGAAACGAAGAAGCGGTGGATGAACCGGATAGTAACGAGAAGGATACGGAAGGGGAGACTGACGAGGCCATACAGGAAGATGATGTCATCACTGACACCGACGCAACGCCCCTTACTTACACCTTGTTGATTACCAATCCATCGAACAACTCCTCCCACCCTGTCGGCACACCAGTCTTTTTCGCTGGCACCACAAACTGTTATCCTGCAACGGTCGCCTTTGTTGCTGATACCCAATATCCTCTGGGCTCTGCCCAGACGACGAACGGCTCATTCTCTTTCACCTACACCTTCAATACCCCCGGTCCTGCGCGGCTCATCACCGCCACCGCCACCGGAAGCACCTGTTCGGCAAGCGGTTCGATTACCATTTCCATCGTAAAGACACAACCCGACAATCCGTTGAACGTCCCCTACTTTTGCCAATACGAGAACTCTCTCTATCCTTCCTCGTCTTGCCAGAACACCAGTATCGCCATGGTTCTCAGGTTCTACGGTTGGAGCGGGACTCCCGATACCATCACTGCAGAGTGGGGAAAGGACCATGCGCAGTCACCGAGCGGACTCGCCGAGGTGTTCAATTACTACGCCAACAAAGCGGGACTCGGGGTAACGATCACGCCACGAACCAACGGTACGTTCGCTGGGATGAAGGCGATCCTCGATAAAGGGCGACCGGTCATCGTCCATGGTTATTTCACTCAATATGGCCATGTGGTGGTGACAGCCGGCTACGATGCAACCGGTTACTTCGTCAACGACCCTGCGGGGCAGTGGAGCGAAATCTATCAAGGGGGCTATACCAAATACTGCGATTACGGTTACTCTGGCAAGGGGGTACACTACGGGATGTCCTCCTTCGAGCAGGCGATTGGCCCTGACGGCACCATCTGGTACCACGAACCAAGTAGATAGGCTACCTTCTGCCCCCGAACACCGGTACCCTCATTTTCGCTTTTCGGTGGTGCAAAAGCAATGTTTGGATGGCGGAAGGAACGCAAACGAGTATTTCCCCTAGAGAACCCCGTAGTTTTGGCAGGGTATTGGAATCTTTTCGTGATTCGATCTCTTGCGTAAGATAAGTACCGTCCCAAGGGCATAGCGGAGGGACACAGTTCACGTCCTTTTTCCTTGCCTCCGGTGCCACCATCGCACTATAATCGCGCCGTCATTTGTGGATAACTTCGCTCGAGGGAGATTCTCATGGCCATTGTTCTCGACGGAAGTCACCTGACTATCGAGCAACTGGTCGCCATCGCCCGAAACGGCGAGAAGGTCGAACTGTGCCCCACGGCACTCGAACGCATCAAGGTCTGCCGCGCAATGCTCGAAGAGAAGATTGCAAAACGCGAGATCATGTACGGTGTCAACACCGGCATTGGTGAATTCTCGGAAATCGTCCTTTCCGACGATCAGATCGAGCAGTTCCAGAAATGGCTCGTCTATAACCACTCGGCGGGCATCGGTGAGCCTGCCCCGATCGAGCATGTCCGCGCGGCGATGGCCGCCCGTATCAATGTCCATGCCCATGGTAATTCCGGCTGCCGCCCCGAGATACCGCTCACCTTCGTCGAGATGCTTAACAAAGGCGTCACGCCCCATGTCTGTAAGAAAGGTTCCGTCGGCGCCTGTGGCGATCTCGCCCCGATGTCACAGATCGCCCTCACGCTCCTCGGTGAGGGGCATGCTTACTACCAAGGTGAACTGCTCCCCGCGAAGGTTGCCTTCGAGCGCGCCGGCATTCCAATTCCCGGGCTCAAATCTCGCGATGGACTCGCCGCCATCAACGGCTCGAACCTGCTGACCGCCATCAGCGCGCTGACGCTCTACGACACCGACCGCTGGCTCAAACAGGCCGAGATTGCTGCGGCAATGTCGCTTGAGGCGCTTCTCGCCAACATGAAGCCCTACCACCCGAAGATACATGAACTGCGCGGTTTCCCTGGCGCCATGCGTTCCGCCGCCGCGATCCGCAAATGCATCGAGGGTAGTGACCTTCTTTCCGGCAAAGTGAAGACGAAGGTACAGGATGCCTACTCGATGCGCTCGACCCCACAGGTCATCGGCGCGGCACACGATGCAGTTCGTTGGGCGCGTGTCCAGATCGAGACCGAACTGAACGGCGTTGGCGACAACCCCATCTTCGTACCGGAAGAAAAACTTGCCCTCTCTGGCGCCAACTTCCAAGGGACTCCAGTCGCTCTCCCGATGGAGATGGTGGGACAAGCGATCACCATGGTATCGGTCCTCTCGGAGCGGCGCATGAACCGGCTCAACAACCCCGCCCTCTCGGTCGGCCTGCCCCCCTTCCTCACGAAGAACCCTGGCATGTTCTCGGGACTCATGCTCTCGCAGTACACGGCAGACTCGCTCATTGTGGAGCAGCGTATCCTGTGCAGTCCCGCCGCAACGCAGTCAATCCCGGCGGCCGCCGATCAGGAAGACTTCGTTTCGATGGGGATGAATACGGCGCTCAAGAATCTTCAAATACTCGAAAACGGCTATGGCGTGCTCGGCATCGAATTCATGGCAGCGGCACAGGCGCTCGATATCCGTGGCTTCACCACGGGTCACGGCGTCACCGCCGCCCGGAAGGTAATTCGTAAGTATGTCGCCTTTCTCGAGATCGATCGCCCGCTCTACCCCGACCACACCGCGATGCAGGAACTGGTGCGGAGCGGTGCCATTCTCGAGGCAGTCGAGGAGATCGTAGGCCCGCTTGGGTAAGGTCATGGAATAGGGTATCACGTACTTTTGTTTATATCGGCGCAGTGACTGTTCTGGTGTAGTGCCATGAGTTTTATCGATCCCTTGTATCTCGTCGCTCTTCCGCTCCTGCTTCTAGTGGGAAGTGCTACGTACCTCATCCTGCGTAACCGTTCGACGACACTCCTCTTCCCCGATCTTCCGGGGCTTAGACGCACCGCTGATTCCCGTCACCATCTCTGTCGCGTGTTCGATGCCATCGCCCTCGTCCTTCTCACTCTTGCACTTGCGCGACCGGTGAGCCTCGAAAAAGTCATCACTCCGCCGGTCGAAGGAAAGGATATCATGATTGCGCTCGATATTTCCGGCTCGATGGAGGCACTCGATTTTCAGCCGAAAAACCGCATCGAGGCAGCTAAGGAGGTGATCGAACAGTTTGTAAAGAGCCGCTCGAGCGATCGCCTCGGTCTTGTTTTCTTCGCAAAAGAAAGTTTTCTGCAGGTGCCACTCACGACCGACTACACAATGTTCATTAACCTCTTGCGGAAACTGGAGACCGGCGTCATCGAGGATGGCACCGCCATCGGCAATGGACTTGCGCTCGCCATCTCGCGGCTCGAACAGTCGAAAGCGAAATCGCGGCTCGTGATACTGCTCACCGACGGGGACAACAACAGCGGCAATGTCTCGCCCGAGGCAGCGGCACAGGCAGCCAAGGATCTCGGCATCAAGGTCTACACGATACTCATTGGCACCAATAAACCGGTCCCCTTTCCCGCCGGAAAGGATATCTTCGGGCGTGACACCTACCAGACGGTTACCATGAAGGTGAACCCCGATCTATTGAAAACTATCGCCGAGACGACCGACGGACGCTTCTACAGTTCCATTTCAACAGACGAACTGAAACGCGCCTTTGCCGAGATAGACAAACTCGAGAAGAGTCCTCTGCCAGCGCAAAAGTACAAACTTTACGAGGAGTTTGCTCCATGGTTCATTCTCGCGGCAATACTCCTTGTACTCATCGGGCGCTTTATTGCACTCCTTCTTCCGCTTTACCCGGAGGTGGAACGGTGAGATTTGGCGCCCCTTCTTTCCTGTTTCTCTTTTTCCTCTGGGTTCCTGCCATCGTGGTCTACTTCGCCATCGCAAACCGTCTACGAGGCCGCTTTTTTTCGCTCTTTTCTCCGCTACAACGACAGCATCTCGTATTCCTCAGCACACACATGGTATGGATGCGGCGAATCATCCTTACGACAGCCTTGGCTCTCTTCACCTTTGCGGCGGCACGTCCCCAGATGGGCGAAGGAGAGGTGAACCTCTCCTCCGCAGGCATTGACATTGCAGTTGTCTTCGATGTCTCACTCTCCATGCTCGCCGAAGATGAAGATGGACCCCGTTTCGAAAAGGGAAAACGCATGCTCATAGACGCCATTGGCGAACTGGGAAATGACCGTATCGCCATTGTGCCATTCGCCGGATCGGCCTTTTTGCAACTCCCACTCACGAGCGACCACCAGACCGCGCTGGCGGTGGCAAACGCGCTCTCACCAGGCATGATAGAAAAACAGGGAAGTGCACTGGGTACAGCAATCGGTCTCGCAATCGAGACACTCGCAAGCGGAGATCCCGCCGCCGACAAACTGCTCGTCATCATATCAGACGGCGAGGATCCCTCACTCCACTTCGAAAGGGTAAAGAAAACTCTCGAACAGGCTCATGTGTCTCTCGCGTTCCTCCCCCTTGGTACAACGGCAGGCGCCCCAATCAACATCGGAGGTCGCAACCTTACTGACCAGCAGGGGAATACGGTCATCTCGAAACTCAACCGCGACTTTTTCGACAAATGCCGCGAAGCGCTCGGAGCAGTCGAGATAGATCGCGCATCTACTCTCTCGCGCTTCGTGTCTCAGTTCCGCAACCGCACAACGCAGGATGACCGTCGGGTGCTTCTCTACCAAGAGCAGTTCCAGGTGCCGCTCCTGCTAGGAACTCTCTTCTTCGTACTGTTTCTCGCACTTCCAGTTGGAAGGAAGGGAGGGGAAGAATGATCCGGCTTTTCTTTTCTCTTATTACGGCGCTCACCGTACTTTCTTTTTCTCCTTTTCAGAGGGAAGTACCAGAAAATAAGAAGGGTATCGAGAAATATGAACATCAACGCTACGAGGAAGCCGAAGAAGAATTCAGAAAAGGAAGCGAACGGCGGAGCACTGATGCCGAGATTGCTTACAACCTCGGGGCAGCGCTCTTCAAAAAGGGAGATCTCGAGGAGGCGCGCAAGGCGTGGGAATCGGCGTTGACAAAGAATCCAACGACAGAAACTCGAGCACGAATCTACGATGGTCTCGGCGCCGTTGCCGCAGCAAAGCAGCAGTACCGCGAAGCGGAACAGTTCTTCGAGCGGTCACTTCGCACGCGTCCTGATCGCGATACCGCTGCTAATCTGGAGATCGTACGGCGGCTCCTCAAACATCAGGAGGAGCAGAAAGAGCAGCAACAGCAGCAGCAACAGGAAGAAAAGCAGCAACAGGAACAACTGCAGGAACAACAACGACAGGAACAAGGGCAACAGAAAAAAGAGGAAGAGAAGAAAGAAGAAGCGCAACAACCGCATGAGAAGGAACAACAGGCAGCACAGAGTATGAAGGAAGAGCGTGGAAAAAAAGAGGAGGGACAAAAGGATAAGGCAGAGATTCTGGCTCCATTCCGAAAGCGCAAAGATTTACAAGTCTCTCCCTTCATGCTAGAACGGCAAGGAGACCCACAGGGAGGACAGGTGTGGTGAGAAAGGTTTGTATGGGGGCAGTAGCGGCTCTATGCTCTCTTCCAGTGTGGGGTGCCGTGGTTTCCCTTGAGGCTGACCGGGAAACCGTGCCGGTTGGCGAAACGGTCACCGTGACTCTTACCATTGTCGAGGAGTCAAGTGAAACGGTACGAGAGGTACGCACACCTTCGTTCGACGGCTTCGAGATAGAGCATCAGAGCGAATCATCGTCTTCCTCCATCAGCATTATCAATGGCAGAATCTCCTCGCGGAAAGAACGCACGGTTACCTATCTTCTTCGCTCTCTCAAGGCGGGGGTTTACTCCATCGGACCTGCCGTGGCAATCGTTGCACGAGGCTCAGAAGTCAAGAGCAATGTTCTCCGCTTGACCGTTATAGGGGGAGGCGCAACACCGATACTTCCTCCTTCGCCGCAGGCTCCTCTTCCAGATGCCTCCGGTCAGGCTGAGAGTCGCGCGAGTGGCGGAGCGGATCTCTTTGCACCGCTCTCCGAGTGGGAAAAGCAGACAGGACGCTACTTCGTCCGTGTGATTGTTTCACCCGAAGGTTTCGCATACCAGGGTGAACCGATACTTGTAAGTTACTACCTCTTTACTCAGAAAAACCTCATTTCCGACATTTCGTTCTACCGATCTCCTTCTTTCGACAACGCATGGAGCGAGGAGATAGCCACCCCCAAGCGGCTTTCTTTCAACCGGACGAACATCGGAGGAGTAGTGTACGATTACGCGCTTCTCAGGCAGTATCTTTTGATTCCTTCGCCGTCTGCCCAGCGGTTGACCGGGACACAGATGATTCTCGACGTGGTGACCGGCGGATTTTTTGATATGCGCAAACGGTCGCTCTCTTCTATCGCGCTTGATATACCGCTCAGGCCGCTTCCTGATGCCGACCGTTACCCGGGAGGCATCGTGGGAGATTTTACTATCACCCAAAACCGTACGAGCCTCTCCCTCGATGCGAACAAGCCGCTCGATACAATCATCTATACGGTGACAGGGTGCGGCAACCTCCACCATCTCGAACTTACGGTAACCGCCAACGAGGGGGTGAAGGTGTTCGCACCAGACGTGAAACAGGAAGCGCAGGTAGAGAGTGGAAAACTCTGTGGAACGAAGACTTTTTCATTCATGGCTAAAGGCCTTCGAGAAGGAGAATTCTCTCTTGCGGCGCCGACCATCACTTGCTGGGATCGCGAAAAGGGATGGCAAGTGGTGAGCGGCACGCCGGTAACGGTGACTGTGGGATCGGTTGCCGACGACACCGCTGTTACCGAGCGAAAGCGTATCGTGCGCTACGAGATTCTCCGTGAACTGCCGGAAGATCTCGTCGTGTATGATTTGTCGCCTCTCACAACGCGATCATGGTTTCGAATAGCGCTTTTCAGCCCTCTCATCGTGGTGGGAGTCACCCTCCTCCGGATTGGGTTACGCTCGCTGGTGCAGAGGAGGAGAGTACAGCGCACATTCAGGGTACGCATGTGGGGAGGGCGTTTGTCTGCGGCGGCTGACACCTCGACACTTCTCAATGTTTACTATGATGCGGTGAAAGATCTTTCTGGCATTGCACTCCGCGGCGTTCGAAAGAGCGAAGTAGAAAAGCGTTTACCCGGGAAAGGTTGTGTGCTCACCGAGGTTGCCGACATCATACAGGCGTCGGCATACGGAGGCAACAGTGCCGATCTTACCGTGCTCAAGAAGAGAGCAATAGAGGCTCTGTACCTCGTGGCGGGAGGAGGTGAGACATGAAACGCCTACTCTCTTTTGGGGCAGTACTCTGTGTCGTTATACCGTTTTCTGCCGCCGGGTCGTGGTTCGACGCCTACACGGCGGGGGACTATGCGAGAGCACGAGGCGTGCTCGAACAACACCTCTTGCAACATCCATCTGATCCGCTCATTCATTACAACCTTGGTGTCGTCGCCGAGAAAGAGGGACGGCGAGGCGCTGCGGTCTATCACTACCTACAGGCGCTCCAAGCCGCTCCCGCTTTCAAGGAAGCGCGCAACAATCTCGAAGCGCTCACTGGCGAACTCCATGTAACGATCCCTTCCTCTCTCCTTGACCAGTCAGGAGACCTCTGGTGGACTATGATTCTTTTTTTCGTTACCTTCTACCTCTTTACGGCTGTTCTCCTCTGGCACCTCTTACGTCCGAACTGGAAACGCCGGCTTGCGCTTGTGCCTATCGTCATGCTCATGGCTCTCTTTGCATTCCTCTTTGCCAGCCGCTACCATGCCCAGACACGCCTTCGTTACGCAGTAGCACAGTCGGCCCAGACACTCCGGAGCGGTCCTGACAGCGCTCTTTCAGGTGTCGGCACCGTACGCGAAGGTGAGATTGTCGAGATAGGCGATACCTCGGGAGAGTGGACGAAGATACGCGGATTCCAAGACAATATTGAGGGATGGGTTCCTTCTCTCCAAGTACGTCACATTATACGGAGGATAGAGTGAACAGGATGCTTTGTCTCCTCGGAGGGTTTATGTTGCTGGCAGGGTGTTCTTCCGTTCCGACCGTTTCGAATGCCGAATCGGAGGCGGAACGCCTCTACCGCACCGGCATCGCCTATCTCGAGGACGAAGAATACGAAGAGGCGGAAAAGATTTTTCTCAAAGTCATTTCTGACCATAGTTACAGCAAGTGGGAACCCTACGCCCGCATCGGCCTCGCCGATACCCACTTCAAACGTGAAGAATTTGCCGCCGCCTTCGAAGTATACAAACTCTTTGTCCAGATGTCTCCCTCGCACGAACTTGCCGACTGGGCTTCTTTCCAGATGGGGAATTGTGCCTTTGAACAGCGACCAAGCGACAGTTGGATACTTCCACCGCCGGAAGAAAAAGATCTTTCTGAAAGCGTCGAAAAGGCGGCGGATCTTTACCGCGACTACCTCGTAAAGCATCCGGAAGGGAAGTTCGTTACCGAAGCGCGCCGGAACCTTGCCAACGCAGAGAATCTTCTCATCTCGCGGGATCTTGCCGTCGCTAGATTCTATGCCAAAAAAGGGCGCTGTCCCGGCGTCAGAATGCGACTCGATCACATTGCCAAGTACTACACCGTTACCGCCGAGGAGGTTAAAAAGGAACTCATGGAACTCGAGCGTCAGTGTCCTCCCGAGTAGGTATCCGCCGCAGACAGGAACTTACACAAAAGAATCACCAGCGGTATTCGAGCGAAAAGAGAGGGTGCACTGGTGTCTCGCGCAGGAGACGCAGATCGTTTTCAGTACGCAGCGTAGCAGTACGCGGTTGGGTAATCGCTGCTGCGATACCGGCAGGGTTGATGTTGAACCGCCAGCCAAGTCGCGCATCTTCATCGGCCGCCTGCCGAAGCCCTTTATCTCTCAGAACTGCGTACATAATCCCGTAACCTGCCATGAGTCCTGCCGAGGAGAGAGCACCGAGCCACGTGATATTGTCTTCCTCTTTTGCGAGAGCAATGGTCAGATAACCGATTCCGGTGGTGGTAAGCCCGCCAGCAAGTGTACCGAGGTTGAAGAGAAAGGCATCGAGGTCGGAGAAGTCGAGCCCTTTGAGGAGAAAGTAACTGGCAACCGCTCCGCCGATGGTTCCCGGGAACATGAGGCCGGTGTACAGCCGCGATTCCTTTGCCTTCGCCGTGATGAGGATAGAGACCGGTAGGTATGTGCCGAGAGACATACCAGTGTAGAGGAGCGTTACATCGCCCTCGGTGTAGCGGTCCCAACGGCTTACCTCGCGGCCAAGTAGGAGCCCACCTACCCCGCCGGCAAGCATGAAGGCGGGGATTATCCGCACCGTACGGGTATTGTCCACTATGTCTTCATCGAGGATGGTTGCCAATAGTTCCAGCATCGTCGCATAGCCGAAGAGCGATCCGGCTCCCATGAGGCGCATCTCGCCGCCGGTGGCGTCCGTCCGCTGGGCATACCACATCCCGAGACCGTATTCCGCCATACTGAAGAGGAGAATCGAGGTGACCATAAGCCGTCCGTAGGTCTCCTCGCCGATGCCGAGATCACACTCGATCTCATCGTTGCCCCCTTCATGCTCGTCCTGCTTGAGGCTTCCCGCAATCAGCCACCAGAGGAACATGCCATCCATCGCACCACGGAATGCCCCCTCGCCAGCGCCAAAGGCCATTCCACGGGTTATTCCGGCATCCTTTCCAAGATAGTAGCTGAGCCCGAAGGCTCCCCCCGCTGCAAGGAAACCGATGCCGGGATAGAGCGCCCAGTGGGCGTCATATCCGCCGAAGATGAAGGGGAGCGCCACACCGTAGAGGCCGGACCAGAGTGTCGTATAGGCAACGAAGGGAACAAAACCATCGCGCTCGTTGTACAGCGGTCGCTTCGGGGCACGCGGCGTTGGCACTGGTGATTCGGGCGCCGGTGTCACAAGAATCGGCGGTTTAGCCAGTTTCGGCGCCAGCTTATCGCGTATCGCCGCGAGTTGGTCGGCTGTAATCGGCACGCGTCGGTCACCCGCTTCGGTGGTAATCGCCAGTTCGTATGCCTCTCCTTTCTTGAAGAGGAGTGCCTGCCGAAACCCGGTAACATCAGGGAAGAGCCCATAGCGCACGCGAAGATTCTCATCAACGATGCGGACATTCCCCGCGGCATCGAAGGGAATCTGCTCCTCAGCAGATACCACCGTCACGACGGAGAGAGGTACGGACTGTTCTTGCTCCGAGGATTGCGATGTTTCGAGGGATGCCTCTTGTGCACCGAGCACAAACGGCGCAACCGCAATGAACACAAGAAATCGTTTTTGCATGTTCAGATCTCCCGTACAAACTTACAAACTCACAGACACTCAGGCCACTGCGGCGCTGGCTCTTTACACCCCACATCGAGGATCGCAAGAAACTGTTCGAGCGGAATGAACTCGCCGCCGAAGCGCGCAAGATGCTCGGTCTTCATCTGGCAATCTATCACATGGAACTGGAGATCTTGCAATAGTTCGACGAACTTCACAAAGGCAACCTTCGAGGCATTCGGTTCCCACGCAAACATAGATTCTCCGAAAAAACAGCGGCCGATGACCACCCCGTAGAGGCCGCCGGCAAGCTCGGTCCCCTCCCACGCCTCTACACTCACCGCGTAACCGAGCCGGTGGAGTTCGGTGTAGGCTGAAATCATGTCGGCCGTTATCCATGTCCCCTCCTGCCCACGCCGCGGTACTTTCGCGCATGACTTGATGACACCCACAAAGTCACGATTGATTGTCACCGCAAAACGCCCGCGACGGACGAGTTTTCGGAGTGACTGTGAAACACGTATCTTCTCGGGGAAAAGCACAAAGCGGGGATCGGGACACCACCAAAGAATTGGATAGTTTTCGGTGTACCACGGGTAAATGCCGCGCTGATAGGCAGCAATCAGTCGTTCTGTCTTGAGATCGCCGCCTATTGCGAGCAAACCATCTTCTTCGGCGAGCCGCGGATCGGGAAAAGTGATGAGGTCACAGAAGAGTCTGTATACCATTACTTAGTTGACTATCTCGATGACGAATCGCCCGTTTGTAAGGAGCCCACGCGCCGTTCCCCCGTTTTTGAGTCGCCCAAAGAGCACCTCATCCACAAAGAAATCTTTCACCTTCTCCTGAATGAGCCTCGCTACTTCGCGCGCGCCGAATTCCCTCGAATAGCCTTCTTCCGCCAGACGACGTACCGCTTCATCGGTCACAGAGAAAGAAACACCTTTCTTCGCCAACTGGGCAGCAAACTCGTCAATCTGTTTTCTCACGATATCGGTGACGATGGCGAGATCGAGGTGATTGAACTTCACAATGCGGTCGAGACGATTGCGAAACTCGGGGGCAAAGACACGTTCCACTGCGCGATCGAGTTCTCCTCCGTCGATCACCCGGTCACCGAAACCGGGGATCGCCTTGCCTATCTCCCGTGCACCGGCGTTCGAGGTCATGATAAGTATCACATTGCGGAAGTCCGCCTTGCGCCCTGCATTATCAGTGAGCGTCGCATAGTCCATTATCTGGAGCAGGGTATTGTAGATATCGGCATGCGCCTTCTCAATTTCGTCGAGAAGGAGCACCGCGTGCGGAGTCTTGCGAATTGCCTCCGTGAGAAGTCCCCCCTCTTCATAACCGACATAACCGGGTGGCGCACCAATGAGGCGGCTCACTGCATGCTTTTCCTGATATTCTGACATATCGAAGCGGTGGAGTGCCACTCCAAGTTTGACAGCCAATTGTTTGGCAAGTTCCGTCTTGCCGACTCCGGTCGGTCCCACAAAAAGAAACGAGGCAACCGGTCGATCCGATCGTCCGAAGCCAGCACGCGAGCGCTTGATCGCTTCGACGACCGCACGCACCGCCGTATCCTGCCCAAAGATCTCGCGCCTGAGCGCATCTTCGAGGCTGCGTAGTTTTTCCTCTTCATGCGTGCTGACCGTCTGTTCGGGGATACGTGCCATGAGGGCAACAATCCGCTCAATATCGGTAGTATCTATGACTTCTTTCCTCTCACCGGAGATGCGCGTGAATGCCCCCGCTTCGTCAATGACGTCTATTGCCTTGTCAGGTAGAAAGCGCTCGGTTATGAACCGCGCTGACAGTTCGGCCGCCGCCCGAAGTGCCGTATCGGTGTAACGGATATTGTGGTATTGTTCGTACCGCCCGCGAATACCAGTAAGTACCGCCACCGTTTCCTCAACGCTCATTTCAGGGAGATCTATCTTCTGGAAACGGCGCGTAAGCGCCCTGTCCCTCTCAAAGTATTTGCGATACTCTTCGTAAGTCGTCGAACCGATACACTTGATCCGACCAGTAGCAAGCACCGGTTTGAGGATATTCGAGGCATCCATTGCGCCTCCCTGCACCGCTCCCGCGCCGACGATCGTGTGTATCTCGTCTATCACTACAATCACCCTCTCACGTTGCACAAGGGCATTCAATACCTTCTTCATTCGCTCTTCGAAGTCGCCCCGGTACTTTGTTCCAGCCACCATTGCCCCCATGTCGAGCCGGAAAACACGGTGATCTGCAAGGGGCGCAGGAACGGCACCTGCCACAATACGCTGAGCAAGCCCCTCGGCCAGCGCACTCTTCCCAACACCCGGTTCTCCGACGAGAATGGGATTATTCTTCGTTTTTCGACAGAGAACCTGCATAAGTCTCTGGAGCACCTCTTCCCGCCCAATGAGCGGCTCAAGAGCACCGTGTGCGGCAAGTGTGGTAAGATCCGTGGCATAGTTCTCGAGAGCAAACGTCCTCTTCTCTTCTTTGCGCTTGAATTTTCCCTCTTCTTCCCTCTCCCCTTCTTCGCGGTCACCTCTTTCCCGCCGCGATCTCTCTGCGCGGATATCAGGCAATTCGTGAGCAATGAATTTCTTGAGATCGTACTGCTCGATTCCTTGTTCGAGCAAGAATGCAACGGCATGCGACTCTTCACAGTCGTAGAGAGAGATGATGAGGTCGGTAATGCCGACCTGTCGCTTGCCTGCCGAAGCGGCTCGGCGTCCCGCTGCTTCAATGAGCCGTTGGAATGAATAGGACTGCATGATCTCCCCATCGTTGGTGCGCGGGACCATCGTTTCGAGATACTCCTTGAGTGCGGCGCGCAAACGGTCGACATCGCCGCCTACTCCCTCGATGATGTCCCTGCCCTCTGGCGAGAAGAGAAGCGAGTAGAGAACATGTTCGGGCGTAACGAATTCATGTTTCCCTTGTTTCGCCTCGTAGAATGCACCGAGAATCACACTGTTGAGTTGACGATCGAGTTTTAATTCCATAATCCTCCCTACGCTTTTTCTACCGTGCACCGCAGCGGATGGCGATGTGCCGCAGCAATCTGATGCACCTGCATCACCTTCGACATCGCAATGTCATACGTGTAGATACCCGCCGTTCCAGCGCCGGTATTATGTATCTGAAGCATCACCTGTGTCGCTTCTGCGGCTGGTTTACCGAAAATCCGCACGAGGATATCAACGACGAAGTCCATTGGAGTAAAATCATCGTTGTGCATGACAACTCGGTAGAGATCCGGCCGTTTTGTTGTCGTTTTGCGACGAGTCTTTATGCTGCCGTTCGACTGACGCTCCGTCCCCATTGCTCATCCCTCTGTTTTTTCCTCCCTATCCCTCACACCAATACCGAGTTCTCTCAACTGGTTCTCGGAGACATCCGAGGGGCTATCGGTCATGAGACATGTCGCGCTCGTTGTCTTCGGAAAAGCAATGACTGAACGAATGTTGTCTATCCCGAGAAGGAGCATAACAAGTCGGTCGAAGCCAAATGCGATGCCGCCATGGGGCGGTGCCCCGAGTTCGAGTGCCTCGAGGAGAAAACCGAATTTCCTCCGCGCCTCTTCCGGATCAATACCGAGCAGGGCAAAAACTTCCGCCTGCTTGGCGGGGTCGTGAATACGAATGGAACCACCACCTACCTCATAGCCATTGATAACCATGTCATAGGCGCGGCTCATAGCGGCACTGATGTTTCCCTTTCGTGCCATCTCGAGGTCGAAGTCAGTGAAGGGGTGGTGCGTCGCAACCCACTTTCCCTCCTCTTTGTTGTATTCAAACGCAGGAAACTCGGTGACCCACAAAAACGAGAAAGCATTCTTGTCGTATAGACCGAACTCGGCTCCAAGCCGCCGTCGAAGATTGCCGAGCGCCGTTTGTGCCACGCGTATCTCGTCGGCGATGATGAACATCACCGCTCCTTCGGGAACAAGCGCCTCGATTCGTTCCTTTTCAGATTCGGTGAAGAACTTAAGAAGCGGGCTGTCGAGCGTCCCATTTTCCCGTCGCACCCAGGCAAGTCCCTTTGCACCGTCGCCTTGTACTTCTTTTTCCATTGCCTTGATACGGTTCTTCGAGAAATTGCTCGCGTGTCCTTCGAGTACAACACCGTAAACACCCTTTCCCGGGGCATCTGCTGCTTCACGAAATATGTTGAATCCCGAGGTGCGACATATTTCTCGCAGGTCGATAAACTCGAGACCATACCGCGTGTCCGGCTTGTCGGTGCCATAGCGTTCCATAGCCTCACGGTATGACATCCGCGGAAACGGCCGTGGGACATCAATGCCTTTTATCTCTCTGAAAAGGGCGGCGATGAGCCCTTCCGAAGTGGTCATAACGTCATTCTCATCAATGAACGACATCTCTATATCTATCTGCGTAAACTCGGGTTGGCGGTCGGCCCGTAAATCCTCGTCACGGAAGCAACGCGCCAGTTGGTAGTAACGGTCTATGCCGCCGACCATACAGATCTGTTTGAACGACTGCGGAGACTGCGGCAGAGAGTAGAATTTCCCATGGTGAAGCCGGCTCGGTACGAGGTACTCTTTCGCTCCTTCCGGCGTCGATTTGCCAAGGATCGGCGTCTCAACCTCCACAAACCCTTGGTCATTCAGGTAATCGCGAACCACTTTGGCGATCTTCGATCGAAGAATCAATATCTGAAGGAGACTACTTCTGCGGATATCGAGGTATCGGTACCTAAGTTTTACTGTATCGGACGCCTCTTTGCGGTAATCGTAGGGAAGCGGCTTGCTCCGATTGAGAATAGTGAGGGATCGGGCGGCTACTTCTATGGCGCCAGTTGAGTACTTCTCGGTGCGGTTTTCACCTCGATCACGAACGATGCCGGTCACCTGCACCACATCTTCGAGCGACAGGCGTTTCGCCTCTTCAACGAGGGAGGACTCCTCGAAAACTATCTGAGTTTGGCCATACCGGTCCCATAGCATAACAAAGACAAAGGGACCAAATTCGCGTTTTGAGACAACCCACCCTGCGAGGGTTGTTTCCTGACCGATATGAGTCAATCGTAACTCACCGCAGGTGTGTGTCCGCATCATCCTGTTATTTCCTCACTTCAGATAGCAACAGTTCATAATACGCTGGGCGTGGGAAATTTCAATAGTTCTTTCCTCTCGATTGATATTTGCCGCTCCTCTCGACGGATGATCGATTGGGAGGTTGACAAAGAAAAGTAAGGAAGAAAGAGGTGAATAAGCAAAGAAGTGCCCGGAAAGAAGTGCCGTAACAGATGATCTAGGAGGAAAAGGCGTTCAGAACATCACCGAACACCCGCAACCACTACTACTTGCGGTTGTCTTTTCCTCTTCGTCAGGCCAGATGAATGCAGCGTCGGACGGCATATAGTCGGGCATCTGGTAGTCTTCATCGGCAGGGTTGAAGTCGTAGGGAATGGTGTGATCCTCGTCGGGACTGACATCGAACGGCTCATCGGCATCGCCGGTTGTCTCATCGGTATCGGACGCTTCGTCGGTTTGAGGGCTGTCGTGACTTTCTGTGTCAGGAAAGGCGCTGTCGGTGTCAGCATCGGGTATTTCATCCGGCGCACTACATTGATCGGGCATATCGCTGTAGAACAAGTAGCCGTTCGGGGGAAAGCGCTCGCTTTTCCCGTCATCGAACGATGCGGTAAAAAAGTATGCCGCGCAGTTTGCCGCCGAGACAGTTGCCGTCCACGCACCGCGCAGGTTCGTGCCGAAGGTGTTGGCAAGGGCTGTCTCGG
>Ga0209101_1001466_pt1 | contig 17386 bp, 9 predicted proteins | sample ConPoolayeCmetaG_FD_185481 | JGI IMG/M metagenome (GOLD analysis project Ga0209101, IMG submission 185481) | Hot spring microbial mat communities from California, USA to study Microbial Dark Matter (Phase II) - Cone Pool mat layer C metaG... ...
GGGTCGACGGGGGCGGCGGGTGCTCCGACGGGGACCCCGGGGGCCGGCCCGACTGGCCCGTGCGGTGGCGGTCGGGTATACTGGCCGTTTTGATACCGCGGTCCTGGGAACACCGGATGGAACTCAGCAGTATCCTGACCCCGGAGCGCATCTGCGTTCCGCTGCGCGCCACCGACAAGACGGGCGTGATCCGCGAACTCGTGGGCGTCCTGGCCGACGCCGGGGTGCTGACGAACCCTGAAGCCGCCCTGGAGGCCGTTCTCAAGCGCGAGGCCGAGCGGACCACCGGGATCGGCTACGGTCTGGCCATCCCCCACGGCAAGAGCGACGCCTGCGAGCGGCTGGTCATGGCGGCCGGGAAGCCGGCGGTTCCCGTCGATTTTCAGAGCTTTGACGGACGGCCCGTGAACTTCGTGGTTCTGCTCATCAGTCCGCCGGACCAGACCGGGCCGCATATTCAGGCGCTCGCCAAGATCAGTCGCCTGATGAACATTCAGGACTTCCGGACCGCAGTCGAGCAGGCGAAGACGGCCGAGGAACTACACCAGGCGATCGCTCGGTGCGAGGCGGCCGAGACCGGCTGAGGCGGCTCCGGCCGACGCGCGGGGGCGGGCGGGCTGCGGCGTGAAAGGCCAGGCCCTCGCGGACAAGTCTGTCCGTTGGTACGATGCGGGCCGTCGAGCCGGCGCACGTCGCACGCGGCCGGCTCCGCACGGAATCACCGCCGGCCGACGTGAGAATCCGGCGCAACCGGCCGTGCCGGTGGCGGCCCCCGAGCGGGGGCCCGGTCGACACGCAGATGCGAGGAAACCACCATGAGAAAGTTCCGGTTGTTTACCCCCGGTCCGTGTGCCGTGCCGGAGGAAGTCCTGCTGGAGATGGCCCGCCCATTCCACCATCACCGGACGGATTGGTTCAAGGACTACATGAAGCAGGCCACCGCGAAGTTGCAACAGGTGCTCTGCACGCAGTACGAGGTCATCATCATCACCGGTTCGGGCACGGCGGCGGCCGAGGCGGCGATCGTCGGCTGCATCGCGCCGGGGGTGAAGCTGATCACGCTCGAGGGGGGCAAGTTCGGCGAGCGGTGGGGCGAGGTCGCCCAGCAGTTCGGCCTGAACGTGGTGCGGCACAAGATTGAGTGGGGCACGGCGCCGGACGCCGCGCTGGTGCAGAGCCTGCTGAAGCAGCACCCGGACGCCGCGGCGGTCATGGTGGTGCACAGCGAGACATCCACCGCGACGGCGTGCGATCTGCGGAGCATCGGGGCGGTCACGCGGGCGGCCGGAAAGCTGCTGCTGGCGGATTGCATCACCTCGGCGGGCTGCCTGCCGCTGAAGCCGGACGAGTGGGGGGTGGACGTGGTGATCACGGGCGCCCAGAAGGCGTTGATGCTGCCGCCGGGGCTGGGGTTCCTGGCGATCAGCCCGCGGGCGTGGGAAGCGATCGAGGCGAACAAAAGCGCGCACGCCTATTACCTGAACCTCAGCAAGGCCCGCAAGTCGGCCCGGGAGTCGGACACGCCGTTCACGCCGGCGCACCTGCTGGTGCGCGGCCTGGTCAAGGCGCTGGACATCCTGCTGGAGGAGGGGATGGAGCGGGTGTGGAAGCGTGTGGCGGCGATGGCGGCGGCGACGCGGCTGGCCGGCGAGGCGATCGGGCTGAAGGTGTTCTCGAAGTCGCCGTCGGACTCGGTCACGGCGCTGTGCCCGCCGGCGGGCCTGGCGGTCAAGGACATCCGCAACGAGCTGGAGCAGCGGTACGGGATCGAGTCGGCCGGCGGGCAGGACCAGCTCAAGGGCAAGATCTTCCGCCTGGGCCACATGGGGTACGTGGACGAGCTGGACACGCTGCTGGCGATCGGCGCGCTGGAGCAGGTGCTGCACAAGATGGGGCACAAGTTCGAGCTGGGCGCGGGCGTGACAGCGGCGCAGAAGGTGTTCGCCGAGCGGCTGTAGGCGATGTAGCGCGGCACGCGAGCGCTGTGCCTTGGCAGATGTGAACCGCCGGAGCGGGGCGGTCGCTCCCGCCGTAAACGCGCCCGGCAAAATGCAGAGTCCCGCGGTGGCCCCGGCGGAGGCCGCCGCGGGAGGTGCGTTTTTGCCGGCCCCGCATGCCTCAACGGGCGGTATGCCGTGTGTGATGGCACGGCGCGGAGCGTGTGACGCGAGGAGCGGCGCGCCTCAGGCGTCAGCTACTGCCGCATGAGCTTTTCGCACTCCGGGCAGCCCCCCGGCCGGCCGTCAGGATCCTTGTACCAGCTCCACACTTTGTGGTCCTCACAGAACCACGCGCGGACCACGCTGAACTTCTTGCAGTCGTCGCACCAAAAGACGATCAGTTTGGGGTCGTATTGCTCGCCGCGGCGCACCTTGTCGGGGCTGTTCAGTAAGGTCTCGACCTGCCGCGCGGTCAGCGAGATCGTCTTCTTGCACTCCGTGCAGATCCAGGTGGTTGCCGACTCGGCCGTGTCAGGAATTTTCCTCTCGGGATCGCCGCGGACAAAGAAATAGCCCGCCAGCCCCGTCAGGCCAACCAGGAGCACGAGCAGCAGCACATTCTTCATGGTGCCAGACATGTACGGGTCCTTTCCACAGGCCGCCGGGGGCCCGACGCAGGGCACCCCAGCGATTGCCTGAGCTGTCGTTCCGGACAACGTACCGCCCGCTCGCGGGCTCTAAACCGGACGTACACGCTCAACACAGGATGGCAGGTTCCGTGGCGGCGCGCCGTTGCTGCGAGACTCCTATGCAGCTGCTCTCAGTTCCGCGGACGGTCGCAGTTTTTCCACTGCACGGAATAATGAAAAGGCACAGGGATGGGGCTCCCGATTCGCCGCACCCAATTCGGGTTGATCGCTTGCCAGCCGGTGCCGCACCACCAACGCGGGTCGATAGTGAGCTGCGCCGCGTGCCCGTCCAAGAAACCCAGCTCGTGCTTGTTGAATCCGCCGTGGTTGCCGAGCCCGCCCTTCCCCTGGTTTATGTTGAAATCCAACTGGTCGTCCAAGTACATCAAGAACGTCGAAGCGTACCTGGCCAGCACGTCACGCACCAGCTGGCGCCCGGCCTCGGCCCAGCCGTTGGGCCAGTAATCCCAAGAGCTGTCACCGGTCTTCCTCAGGTCCATGAGGGCGTGCAGGTTATATTGGTAGGTCGTTCCGACGTCGTCGTAGCATGACATCGAGGCGACGTCCCAGCTCGGGTTGTTGAAGCGCCGCTGGTTCGAGCCTCTCTCCGACGGGCACTGGAGAACCGGGAACTCCGTCCGCTTCACGAGCGTGCTGCCATCGTACAGGTCGGGCTCCGGTTGACGCCCGATCAGGTACACGTTCATCGGGCGCTTCTCGATCGGGACGTAAAAGACCCCGTTGGAGTAGGTCCGCCAGTACTCGTCGGGCGACTTGCCGCCGTACGACCAAGAGGAGATGCCCATCCAGCCGCCGGCTGCGGTGACGAAGTACGGAAAGTTGTCCTGCCACTCCAGCAGGTACTGATACGTCCCCTGCATCAGCGACCGGAGGTTCGCGAGGCACTTGGCCACCTTGGCCTGCTCACGGGCACGGCCCAGCGAGGGCAGCAGGATGGAGATCAGCAGCGCGATGATGGCCACCACCACCAGCAACTCGATCAGCGTGAAACCGCGAACACTGCGATGCGTCTTGTGCGTCATGCTTGGCTCCTACTGCACTCGATGTGACCGTCGTCGCGGGATGTGCAGAGTCCTTCGGGGGCACCAGCCGCACGCGGACAGTCGCACTGCGCTCCCGCGTCGGCCGTCACAGCGGGGTACGCCTCGCCCCTTTTTGCTCACCGACGGTTAATTCGACCCTTCCCCCAATGGTTTGTCAAGGCCGCGCATGACGAACCCCTCCCGCCGCGGGTCCGAAAACGCGCCGCAGCCCCCGCCGCGGCCGTCGGGTCCCGACCTTTCCAGGACCCCGCACCCGCTCCCCGGCGACGGCGGGGCCAAGTTTGGTTTCTGTTCGCACGCCTGATATACTCCCGCCCGGGACGGAACTGTGGGCCGCACCGTGCTGAGCGGTCGCGCCTGCCGAGCCGCCCGGCCCGCCGTTCGACCGCAGCCCGGAACGGCGGACCGCGAGCCCAGCGCGACGTGCGCCGCCCGTAAGAGGTGCCCGGCTTTGGACGTGCCTGCTTTCCTCGCGACGCTTGAACGCCGCCCCCAGTACCGCGGCCAGATCGCGGCCGTTCGCACGCTCCCCGCGCGCCCTGCGGTATGGGGCGAGCCGCGCGCGCCGCTGCCGCCGGCGCTGCGGGCGTTGCTCGCGGCGGGTGGGATCGAGCGGCTTTATTCGCACCAGGCGGCTGCTTACGACGTGCTGCGGGCCGGCCGGGACGTGGTCATCTGCACCGGCACGGCCTCGGGCAAGAGTCTGTGCTACCAGCTTGCGGTGTTGGCGGAGCTGGTGGAGCGGCCGGAGGCCCGCTCGCTGTGGCTGTTTCCGGCGAAGGCGCTGGCATACGACCAGCTTGGCAATCTGGAGCGGCAGATCGCGGCGGCGGGGCTGGCGGGCGCGGCCCGGCCGGCCTGTTACGACGGGGACACGCCGACCCACCGCCGACCGGGGATTCGACGGACGGCGAACATCGTGCTGTCGAACCCGGACATGCTGCACCAGAGCATCTTGCCCTATCACGCGAAGTGGGCGGGGTTTCTGGCGAACTTGCGGTACGTCGTATTGGACGAGATTCATACGTACCGGGGGATTTTCGGCAGCCACGTGGCGGGCGTGATCCGGCGGCTCCGCCGGCTCTGCCGGCACTACGGCAGTGATCCGGTTTTTGCGTGTTGCTCAGCGACACTTGGGAACCCCCGGCCGCTGGCCGAGTGGTTGACCGGCAAGCCGGGGGTGCAGCTTATCGACGAGGACGGCTCACCGCGGGGGGAGCGGTGGGTGGTGCTGTGGAACCCGCCTTGGCAGGAGCGGGAGGCGCGGATCTCGCGCCGGAGTGCGAACGTCGAGGCGCAAGGGCTGCTGGAAGCGCTTCTGGAAGCGGGGGCGGGGACGGTTGTTTTCACCAAAGCGCGGGTCGTCGCGGAACTGGTCTACAAGTACACGGCTGAATCGCTTCAGCGGCGCAAGCGGGACGACCTGGCGAAGCGGATCCGTCCCTACCGCGGGGGTTATCTGCCGATCGAGCGTCGGGAGATCGAGCAGAAGCTGTTCACGGGCGAGCTGCTCGGCGTGTGCAGCACGAACGCACTGGAACTCGGCATCGATGTCGGCTCGCTCGACGCGGCCGTGATCGTGGGCTTCCCCGGCACGCTGTGCTCGGTTTGGCAGCAGGCCGGGCGGGCCGGGCGGCGGTTGGACGCGTCGCTGGCGATGCTCGTCGCGTACGACGATCCCGTGGACCAGTACCTGATGCGGAATCCAGACTTCATGTTCGAGCAGCCGCTTGAGCACGCGGTGATCGACCCTGACAACCCGCACATTCTCGCCGCGCAGCTCGGCTGCGCGGCGTTCGAGCTGCCGCTGGCCGACGAGGATCTCGCGGCCTTCAGTCCGGCCGCGGCCGACGTGGCGCGGATTCTGGCCGAGGAGGGGCGCCTCCGACGCAGCGGAATGACCGCGGCGCCGACCGACGGCGACGCGGTGCCGGATGCGCGGTACTACTGGGCGTTTGCGGAGTTTCCGGCGGCGAAAACCAACCTCCGGACCATCAGCGACGCGACGTTCGCGATCGTGGACATTACCGGCGGGCGCAACGAGGTGATCGGGCAGGTGGATTCGATCTCGGCGCCCGAGCTGGTGTACCCGGAGGCCGTGTATCTGCACCAGGGCGAGAGCTACATCGTGCGGCAGCTCGACCTGCCGACGCGGACGGCACGCGTCGAACGGCTCGAGGCCGACTATTACACGCAGCCGGTGCTGGCGGATGAATGCCGGCTCGGGGCGGAGCGGCTGCGGGGCGAGTGCCGGGGCGGGGCCAAGTTCTTCGGCGATGTGACCGTGCGGTGGCAGACGGTCGCGTTCCGCAAGTTCAAGTTGTATACGCTGGAGCTGATCGGGCAGACGGTGCTCGACCTGCCGGCGCAGCAGATCGAGACCGTGGGGTTGTGGCTCCAACCGCCGGCCGCGGCGCTGGAGGCGGTGCGCGCGGCCGGGCACAAGGTCTACGAGGCGCTGAGCGGGGCGCGGAATTTGCTCGTGGTGGCGCTGCCGCCGCTGGCGATGTGCGACCGATACGACGTCGGCGGCGTGGTGAACTCGTCGCAGCTCGGAGTGAGCACGATCGTCATCTACGATCGGTACGCGGGCGGGGTGGGTTACGCGCGGCACGGGTACGAGTGCGCGGACGAGCTGGTGCGGATGGCCCGCGACCTCGCGCGGGGGTGTCCGTGTGCGGACGGCTGCCCGGCGTGCGTTGCGCCGCCGAATCTGCGGGTGCCGATTCACCGCGACCCGGATGTGGGCGCGGGCTATGCGATTCCCAGCAAGGCCGCCACGCGAGCGCTGCTGGAGGCGTGGATGGGGGGAGAATGACGTTCGCGGCCTGCGAGTGCCGCGGCCCGCTGCGGCAGCAAACGCCCGGAGCCCGCGAAAAGCGGGCTCCGAGGTGTGAGAGAGAGTAAGGAGGGGTATTGCGCACTGATGCCATCGGCCGGATGCCGGGGCAACTTGAACAATTCGATCCGAAAGGTGTCTCGTTGTAAAGGCGTCCGCCGCCCGGATCGCGGGCCTTGAGCGGTGCGCGGGCGAGTGGCCGCCCACCCGGCGTGTCGGTGGTCGGGCCCGCTCCCGGAGCCCGGGGAGTGCGCCGCGCGCTGCGGTCGGCGGGGCAGTAAGATACGGCGCACCCGTCGGGCCGGTCGGCCCGGGGCCGAGAGAGAGTCGTGGCGCGGTCGGCGGTCCAGAAGAAGATTCATCTTGCGCGGGCGTGGCTGTCGCGGCACCCGGTGTGGTGCGCGTGGCAGGTGAGCTACCGCTGCAACTTTCGGTGCGCTTTCTGCCGCTATTGGGCGGACCCGCTGGGCGACCGGCCCGAGTTGACGGTTGCCCAGTTCGAAGAAGGCTCGGAGAAGCTTGCGGCGCTGGGGGCCCTGCTCGTCAGCCTCGCCGGCGGCGAGCCGCTCGTGCGGCCGGACATCAACGACGTCGTCGCCGCCCTGGCGCGGTGGCATTTCCCGTTCATCACGACGAACGGGTGGTTTTCGACACCGACGTTGGCGCGGGAGCTCTTCGAGGCGGGGCTGTGGGGAGTCTCCGTCAGCATCGACTACCCGGACGCCGCCCGGCATGACCGCCGCCGCGGCATGCCCGGGGCGTTCGAGCGCGCCCTGGCCGCGTTGGAGCACTTTGCCGCTGCGCGGCGCTACAAGTGGCAGCGGGTGAACTGGATGGCGGTGCTGATGGAGGACAACCTCGACGACGTTGAGACGATGATCCGCATGGCGGCGGAGCGCGACGCGTACTTCATGATCCAGCCCTACGGGGTGCGAAAGACTGGGGCGACGCGCTTCGTCCACCGCGGGGATGGCGGCGTCGGCGCGCGACTGCTCGAACTGCGACGGCGGTATCCGAACTTCCTCAGCAACCCGTACTTCCTGGCGCGGTTCGACGCCGCGCTGAACGGCGGCGTGCCGGACTGCCGTGCCGGTCGCGGCTTCTTCAGCATTGACTCGACCGGTGAGATCGCGGTGTGCGTGGAGGAGCGCGCGCGGCCGGTCGCCCACCTGTTTCGAGACTCGGCGCAGACGATCGTGCGCAAGCTGCGACAGGACACGCGGCCGCGGACTTGCAAGGCCTGCTGGTACAACTGCCGCGGCGAGATCGAGAGTTTGTACGACCCGTGGGGGCTGGCGCTGAGCCTGCCGACGCTGCTGTTGGACCGCGGGCGTCCGCCGCGCCGGGCGGGGTGACATGGGCCGCACGGGGCTGCGGCGGCGACGACCGACCGGCGGGCGCGGCGGGCGGAAGCGGTGGCCCGTGCGGGGGCCGGCGGGCGATCCCGGGATCGGGACGAAGGCTGCGCCGGTTTGCACTCCCCGGGCGGGACAGCATCTGAACCCGCCGCACCCGAAAGCGCGGCGCTCAGAGCGAGTCCGCCGGCCACTCGAGGGTGAAGGTGCAGCCCCGGCCGGGGTTGCCCGCGACGCGCAGGCGGGCCCCGTGGTGTCGGGCGATCAGTCGGCACACGCTCAGCCCCAGGCCCACGCGCCGCCAGTCGCCGGGGTCGGCCTCCGGGTCGGCGGCCAGGAAGGGGTTGAAGACGTCGCGAATCTGCTGCGGCGACAGGCCGCAGCCGGTGTCGCTGACGTCGATGACCGCGAGCGCGTCGGAGCGCCGGGCCGCAATGCGCAGCGTGCCGCGCCCGCCCTGCATCGCCGCGCGGGCGTTGAGAAACAGGTTGAGCAGGAGCTGGCACAGCAGTTCCGGCCGAGCCCGCACGCGGAGGTCGGCCGGCACGTCGACCTGCACGTCGATGCCGTCCTTTTCGAGCGGGCGGGTCATGGTCTCGAGCACCTCGCGGACGACGTCGGCGAGGGCGCAGGGCACGGGCGCGTCACCGTCGCCGTGGGCCAGCGCGAGGAGGTGCCGGGTGACGTTCATGGCCCGTTGTGACTGCACCAGCACGCGGTCGAGCGTCTTGCGCATGAACGCCACGTCGTCGGTCGCCAGCGCGGCCTCGGCGCGGGCCATCAGGGGCGTGAGGAGGTTATTGAACTCGTGCGTGATCATGGCGGTCAGGTTGCCGAGGACGGCCAGCCGCTGGCAGGCGAGCAGCTCCTCCTCGAGCGTGGCCACCCGCGCCCGCAGCGTGGCGACCGAATCGGCCCCGGCGTCGGACGGTCCCGCAGGTTGGGCGGACGCATGCTCCGTCATGGTCCCGCATCCGAACGCGTTCACGGTACGTCCAGGTCCCGACGCGTGACACGCAACCCACGCACCGGGTAGATGATAAGAAGCGGTCGGCGCGTGTCAACGCACGGCCGCGCGTCGCAGGGACCGGCGACTGCTGGCCGCGGTCCGCTCAGCGCGGATTGCGATCCGGGGGCGCGGATTGCGATCCGGCGGCGCGTCCGCGCCGCCGGCGGCAGGCCGCGGGCGGGCCGCGTCAGCCCGACGGGGAAGTCTCGGCCTTGGGCGGGCGGCTCATCAGCTCGGTGATGGCGACCAGCGGCGACTTGCGGGCGAACAGCACATCGTGCACGGCCTGAGTAATCGGCATTTCGACGTTGAGCTCACGGGCGAGCTCGAGCACGGCCCGGGTGGTGGGGATCCCCTCGATGACCGACGGGCTTTCGCGGACCACGGCGTCGGGATCGGCCCCGCGCCCGATCTTCTCGCCGGCGGTGCGGTTGCGGCCGACGGGCGATACGCTCGTCACGAACAGGTCGCCGACACCCGCGAGCCCCACGAACGTTTCGGCCCGCGCTCCAAGCGCGACGCCCAGGCGGGTGATCTCGACCAGGCCGCGGGTGATGAGTGCCGCCTTGGCGTTGTCGCCGGCCCGCAGGCCGTCGAGCACGCCGGCGGCCAGGGCGATGATGTTCTTGAGCGCGCCGGCCAGCTCGACGCCCGTGACATCGGGGCAGGTGTAGACCCGGAACCACGAGGTGCTCAGCACCGTCTGGAACAGCTCGGCGATGCCGGGCGTCTCGCTGGCCACGACGACCGTCGCGGGCAGGCACCGGGCCAGCTCCGGCGCGATGTTGGGCCCGGACAGCACGGCGATGGGGTTGTGCGGCAGGAACGCCCGAATGATAGCGCTGGGCCGGGCCCGCGTGCCGACCTCGATACCCTTGGTCACGCTGCCGATCGGCACATCCGGCGGGACGCGGGCCGCGAGTTGCGCCCACACGTGGCGCAGGTACTGGCACGGAATCGCCGAGATGATCAGCCCGGCGCTGCCCAGCGCGCGGTCCGCATCGTGCGTCGGGGTGATGCGCGGGGACAGGTGCACGCCGGGCAGGTAGCGGCGGTTCTCATGCCCGGCGAAGATCTCGCGAATGGGTTCCTCCGGCCGGGCGAGCAGGGCGACTTGCACGCCGTTGCCGGCGAGGATCTGCGCCATCACCGTCCCCATCGCGCCGATGCCGACGACCGTCGCACGCTCAACCATCCAGCAGCGCTCCGAGCGGAGGATCACGATCGAGCACCGCGACCGTCTCCACCTGCCGCAGATGCAGGAACACCAGCCCGAGCTCGACTGCCGGCCGCGCGAAGATGGCCGCCGCTGCGCGCCCGTACACCTGCATCTGCAAGGTGTAGCCTGCGATCCGGCGGGCCCGGTCCGTCGCGTCCCGCGGCCGGTCGGTCTTGTAGTCCAAGATAACCAGTCCGCGCGGCGTGGGCACCAGACAATCAATGATCCCGCGGACAAGCACGGGATCGTCGGGGTCGGGACCGTCGAGAGCGTACACGAAAGGCACCTCGCGCCGCGCGGTATCGGCCTGCGCGGCAAGGAGGCGCCCGAGCGGATGGTTGCCGAACCATGCAATGTCGGCCACGGGCACCAGCGCAGCTTCCGCGTCGGAGAGTTCCCCCCGCCGCCGAAACTCGTCGAGCTGCGCGCGGATGTCATCCTCGCGGCTGAGCCGCCGCAGGTCCGCCCGCTCCAGGAAACGGTGACAGGCCGTGCCGACGTCGGCGCCGGAGGCCGCGGCCGCTCCGACCGCGAACGGCGGCAAAGCGAGTGGGACGGCGAGAGCGTCGAGCGTGTGCGGCACGTCGGCGTCGCGGTCGCGCAGCGCCGCTTCTTTGAGCGCGCTCACGGCGAGCACGGCGGGTTGGCGGGCTCGGGCGAGGTCCGGCCGGAACGCGAGGCGGCGGGTTGCGGCCGTGTGCCAGGCCTCGTCGTCGGCGGCCGTGGCCGGAGTCGAATGCGACGGCGACGTCGCCGAATCCGGCGCGCCGCCGGTTGGAGGTGGAGAGACGACGGCCTCTAGCGCAGGTTGGTCGGGGACGGCTGGCCCGGCGGGAGGCACGGAGCCGGCTTCGGCGGCCGTTCGGGCGGCAGGAGTTTCGCCGATGGGCTCCGCCGGGAGGCCGCCCGACGCGTCGGGCCGGTCGTCGACCTCCACCAGGGGCGGGTGGTCGGCCGCTTCGTAGAGCCGTCCGGCCGCGGTCGCCAAGAGCACCCACTCGAGCCGGTTCGGCACGCTGAGGCGCGTGATGAGCGGCAAGGACGGCGCACCGGTGAACTCCGCGCGAATCTCTTCCCAGCGCTGGGGCTTGGCGTGGCCGATGATGATGAGGTGCTCGCGGGCACGGGTCAGTGCGACGTAGAGCAGGCGCAGCTCTTCCTCGAGCTCGCGGTGGGCCTGGTGCCGGCGGAGGACCAGGTGCCGGGCGTCGGCCACCTGTGCGCGGGCTTCGTAGTCCGCGTAGCGCAGGCCGATGCCGATGTCCTCGGCCGCGTGCAGCGGCGCTGACTGGCTATCCATGTTGAACTCGTTGCCGGCCGCAAGGAGCAGCACGACCGGAAATTCGAGCCCCTTGCTCTGGTGGATGGTCATGATTTTGACGACGGCATCGTCGGTGACGACGGGCGTGGGCGGCTCGATGTTCTCCTCGGCCAGGGTGTCGAGGTATTCGACGAACTCGGCGACGCCGCCCTGCCCGGAGCGGGCGAAGGCCTCCGCGAAGGACTGCAGCGCGCGGAGCCGCGCGACGCGTTGTTCGCCGTCCGGCAGCGCGGCAGCCCACAGCGGTAGCGCGCCGTCCGTGAGGATGCGGCGCAGCACGGCCGGGACGTCCTCGTCTCGAGCGGTGTGCGCCCAGCGCTCGAGCTGCTCCAGCGCCGCCGTGAGCCGGTCGGCGAGCCCCGGGTCCAGGCGCCGGCGGATGAAATGCTCCACAGCCGCGTAAAAATCAGCGTGGCGGTCCGGGCAGGCGGTGCGGATTGCCAGCAGCGCCGCGTCGTCCAGCCCGACCAGCGGCCCGCGCAAGTACGCGGCCAGCGGGACGTCTTGACGGCGGTTGGTCAGGAGCTGCAACACCACCCGGACGTCGCGGACCTCGGTCGCATCGAGCAGCGCTTCACGGCCGCCGGTCGTGCAGCGGATGCCGGCCGCGCGCAGCACGCGGGCGACGGCGGCGGCGTTGCGCGCCGCCGAGCGCAACAGGATGACGATGTCGGCGGGACGGAGCGCGCGCAGGCGCAGGGCGTCACCATCTTTTTCTGCGACCTGCGTACCGGCGGCGAGCAGCCGCTGGATCTCCGCGGCCGCGAGGCGGGCCTCGCGCTCGATCTTCTCTTCGAGCAGCCGAGCCTGTTCCGACTCCCCGTTTTCGGCGTGCTCGACGGAGCCCCGGCGCGGGCCCTCGGGCAGCACGCGGACGACGATCCGCGCGGTCCGGTCGAGCGTGGGGTTCGGCAGCTCGCGGGCCTCACGGCCGGCGCGCAGTTGCTCGCGGGGGCCGTAGTCCGTGCCGCCGAGATGGCGGTCGAAGAGGTGCCTGAACAGCCCGTTGAGGCCCTCGAGCAGCCGCCCGTGACTGCGGAAGTTGTCCGCCAGGTACCGGACGCAGCCGACTTCGCGGCCGGTCGCGTAGGCGTCGAGTCGCTCCGTGAACAGACGCGGCTCGGCCTGACGGAAGCCGTAGATGCTCTGCTTGATGTCGCCGACCAGAAAGGCGTTGGCTTGGCCGGGCGCGTCGCGGGTGACGAGGCGGAGTATTTCGACCTGTACGGGGCTGGTGTCTTGAAACTCGTCGATCAGGACGTGCTCGTAACGTTCCCGGAGCTGTTCGGCGATCGCGGTCGGCGCCCGGCGTGGGCCGGGGCCGGGCGCGCCCAGCAGGTCCAGCGTCAGCCGCAGCACGTCGGCGAATTCGCAGACCGCGCGGCGCTGCTTCTCGACGGTCAGGCGGCGGTGGTATTCGGCTTCGAGGTCCAGGAGGATGCCGAGGGCCTCGGCCGCGCGCGGCGCGTGAGACAGCACCCGCAGGATCTGCGCCGGCTCCCACCGCTCCTTGAGCCGCCTGCGGAACCAGCGCTGCTCGACCTCGGCGAGCAGCAGCTTGGGGGTGGGGCCGCGGGGCGTCCGGAAGCGGAACTGCCGGATCTCGGCGAGCACGGCCTCGAACCGGCGCGGGTCGAGCGTGTGCGGCTCGGCCAGCGCGCGGGCCCATTGCGCGAGGGCCTGGCCGTAATGCTGCAGAGCGGGCGGCGGCGGGACGAGGCCCGTCAGTCGCTCCGCGAGCTGGTCGCGCTGGAAGGCACACTCGTCCCGCAGGGCCGTGGCGAGCACGGCGCGGGCCGCGTGCCGCGCGGCGTCCGGAGCGGCCCGGCGCGTCGCCTCGGCGCGTTGCTCCGCGAGCCAGGGCTCGGGGTTCACGAGATGTTCGCGGAAGGTGTTGAGGCGCGTGATCAGATCGCGCAGAAACCCGTCGTCCGGGGCGGGGGCCCGCGCCAGCCAGGCCCGCGCCGCCTCGAACGGGCCTGTGCCCCGGTGCACGTCGCGCAGCAGGTCGTCGAGCACGGCGCGCCGCAGCAGCCGGGCGTCCGCCTCCGACAGCGTGGTGAAGGCCGGGTCCACGCCCAGCGCGGGCGCGAACTCGCGCACCAGCCGCCCGCACCAGGCGTCGATCGTGCCGATGTCCGCCGCGGGGACCAACGCCTCCTGGCGGCGCAGGTGACGCCGTACCGCCGGATCTGCCGCGCGGGCCGCCGTCGCGCGCAGCATGCGGGCGATGCGGACGCGGAGCTCGGCGGCCGCGGCCCGCGTGAACGTGACGACCAGAAGGCGGTCCACGCTGCACGGGCGGGTCGCGTCAGTCAGAAGATCCACGCAGCGGCGGGCCAGAACCTCGGTCTTGCCCGAGCCGGCGGACGCCGAGAGCAGCAGGCTGCTGCCCCGGTGCGTGACGGCCGCCTCCTGATCCGGCGTGAGGTTCATTCGTCGTCCTCGCCGTGCTCGTCGTCCGTGCCGCGCTCGTCGCCCGTCGAGCCGCCGTCGGGAAGCTGCGGCAGGGCCGCCCGCGCGGCCCGCGGCCGGTTGAAGGCACGGTCGAAGCGGCACACGTCGCGGAAGTCGCACGTCGCGCACGCGAGGCGGTTCTTCTCGACCAGGGGGGCGACGGTGATCGTGCCGGCCAGCAGGTGCTCGACGGCCTGGCGGAGGGTGGCCGCGGCCAGGTCGGCGTAGGCGGCCAGTTGCGCCGGCGCCACGGTGTCGCTGTTTTTGTACAGCGCGCCCGTCCCGGTCAGGCGCAGTTGCGCCACGGGGGACGGTTCGGTGCCGAGTTGCTGATCAAGCAGCGCCGCGACGTCAGCCCTGACGATCCCGCGCGGCTTGTAGGCGCGCATGAGTAGCTCGTCGAGCGGCGCGCCTCTCTCCGCGTACTTCTGGAGTTCTTCGAGATCCGGGTACAGCGGCGCGATCAGCACCCCCGCGACCCGGCCGTCGGCCTCGGCCGAATCGCGCCAAGCCAGGGAGTACGTGAAAAGCTGAAGTCCGGCGCCGGTCAGGAAGGGGCGGCGGAGGGTGCCGACCACGCCGCTCTTGTAATCGTAGAGAAGCATCTGCGGCCCGGCGGGGCTTGCGGCGACGTCGAGGCGATCGATCCGGCCGCGGATCTGCACGCGGCGACCGTCCGACAGCGGAATCGTGATGGGCGGGCGCGTCGCGCCCGACGCCGTGCCGAGCCACACCTCGCAAGCATGTGGCCGGAACGCGCTGCGTCGCCACCGGGCCACGTTCACGCGCACCAGGTCGCGCAGCCGCGCGAGGAGCACCGCGCTCAGGAACGCGAAGTCCGGCCGCCGCGCGGCCAGGTCTGACGGCTGCGTCCGGCCGTATTCCGCGACCGCGGCCGCGGTGAGCTCGTCCCACACCTCGTCCGGCAAGACGGTCACGTCGCCGCGCTGCATCGCCGCCTGCGTGACCTGAGCGAGCAGTTCGTGGGCGAGCGTGCCCAGGTCCCAGCGCAGGGGGCGCGGGCCGCGCTGGGCGTCGAGCCGCAGGGCGTGCGCGGCGAAGTGCCGGAACGGGCATTGGATGTACGTTTCGATTTCCGAGGGAGAGAACGTCAGAGGCGGGTCGTCCGCGGCGCGCGGGGGGGGGATGGGACCGGCGTCGTTGGCGTAGCGCACCCCGCGCAGATAGCGCTCCAGCGTGTCCGCGGTCTCCGGCGCGTGCCGCGCCGGCACGATCAGACGCAGGTAGCGCCGGTGAGCGCGGACGCGGTGCGGGTCGTCCCGCGTGGCGAGGAATCCGGCGGCGGCGTCGGCGAGCGTGGCCGGCGGCGGCCAGTCCTCGTCCGTCGTGACGCTCAGGTCCGGCAGGGCCGCGTGGATGTCCGCCAGCAACGGCGACGGCTGAAGCTCCGACTCGTCGTCGGACACCGCCGCGAAGCTGATGGTCAGGGCTCGGGCGGGCCGCGTGCAGGCGATGTAGGCCAGCAGGCGCTCGCTGAGGGCATCGTCGCGGTGGGCGGCCGGCGCGGGCAGGCCCGCGGCCACCAGCGCGTCGCGCTCGGCCGCGGTGAGCACGGCCTCGGCGGGCGGGCGCGCGGGGAAGACGCCCTCGTTGAAGGCCAGCAGCCAGACGCATTGCAGATCGGGATGCCGGCTGCGCTCGATGGCGCCGACGAGCACCTGATCGAGCGTCGGCGGGGCGAGGCCGAGGGTCAGCTCGCGCAGCGCGCCGCCCAGGATGTCCGCCAGGTCATCTGCCGCGAGGGGCGTATCGCCCAGAACCGTGTGCACATCCTGGAGCACGCTCGCCAACGCGTCCCAGACGAGGCGGTGCCGCTCGGCGGCCTCGTGCGCGCCGGCGGCGCGGGCGGCCCGCCGCCACTCATCGACCGTCCGCCGCACGCCCAGTGCTTCCAGCGTTGCGACCAGCGCGGCGGCCCAGGCGGCGCCGGTCGGCGGCGGGTCCTGGTGCGGGAGCGTAAACAGCGGGCTCAGCGCGGCGGCGATTACCGCCCGGGCGGCGGCAAAGGCCGGGGTCGTCGCTCCACGTTCCAACGGCCACTCCGGCTGCTGCCAAAGCTGCAAACCGGCGAACTCGTACCGCACGATGAGGTTCTCGAGCTGCTCGGCCGCGTCGCGCGACAGCGGCAGCAGACGCGTCCGCAGGAGCCGCACGGCGGCCGCCACGCCGAGGTCCGTCCGCACGGCGTCGAAGAGCGCGGGGACGAGGCGTGCGAGCGGGTGGGCCCGCATGGGGCGCCGGCGGTCGAGGAAATAGGGGATTTCGAACTCGTCGAAGACTTCGGCGATCGTCTCGGCCAGGGGATCGAGGTCGCGGGCGATCACGGCGAAGTCGCGGAAGCGCAGCGTGCCGGCGGACTCGGCGATGGTGGCGCGGATCCAGCGGGCGGCGGCCCGCAGCTCGGCCCGGTGCGTGGCGCAGCGGACGATGCGCACCTCGGCGGGCACACGCGCGGCCGGCGGCGGTGGCGGCGGCTGCGGGCCGCCCAGCGGCGTGGCGAGCCCGAGCTCCAGCGCGGCGAGCCGGGGCGCGGCCCGAAAACGCGGCGGGGGGTTGGCTGTCAGCAGTACGGGCGGCGTGACCGCGGCCCCCTCCGCCGCGAAGAGTCGCAAGAGCGTTTGATATGTCGTCTCCGTCCGGTAGAACAGGCCCACCGGGTCGGGCGGCCGGCGGGGATCGGCGACGGCCGGCGCATGGGGGTCGAGCAGCAGCGCGATGCGTAGGTCGCGCGCCCGGCGGGCCAGCGCGGCGAGGGTCGCCGCCTCCTGTCCGGTGAACCCCGCGAAGCCGTCCACCCAGATCGAGGCCGCGGGCAGCCAGGGGAGTCGTTCGAGGTGCGCGCGCAGGACGGCCAGTTGCGCGGCCTCATCGCCGCGGTGCGGCCCGAGCCAGGCGAGGTAGGCGGCGTACAGAACGGCGACCTCGAGGGCCTTTTCAGCGAACCGCCGGTCTGGCATTTCCTGCGCCGCGTCCCGCAACTGCTCCGGTGTGACCCCTTCGCGGAGCAACTCCGCGATGAGGCGGTCGAGTTCGTGGAAGAAGCCCTGCTTTCGCGTGGCCCGGCGGAGGTGGACCAGCGCCGCGCTGTGTTCCCGCGCGACGCGGCGCAACGCCAGTCGCCGGGCTTGCGGGCCGAGCCACTCCGCTGCGCCGGTGGTCGAAAGCACCCGCCGTGCCAGGCGGGAGAAGCTGAGCACCTCGGCCCGCCACAGGCCGCGGCCGGGGGCGCCGCACGCGAGCCTGCGCTCCATCTGAAAGCTGGCCTGCTCGGGGACGAGCAGGATGAGGCGTCGCTCCGCGTCGGGTTCAGCGAGCGCTGCGCGGATCTCGGCGACACAGGTGTGCGTCTTTCCCGAACCCGCCCGCCGCCCCTGTCAGAAGTATTTTTTTTCCATTCAGATTTCTCATCACCATTTCCTCGCAAAATCACTTAAAGTCGAACAACAATTATAGAATTATGGAATTATTCCTG
>Ga0209101_1001468_pt1 | contig 17369 bp, 9 predicted proteins | sample ConPoolayeCmetaG_FD_185481 | JGI IMG/M metagenome (GOLD analysis project Ga0209101, IMG submission 185481) | Hot spring microbial mat communities from California, USA to study Microbial Dark Matter (Phase II) - Cone Pool mat layer C metaG... ...
CAGTCCGCCATGCGGCGTCAGGTGCCCTTCCAACGGCCGCGGATCAATAGCATAGGGGGTTTTGGCCCAGAGGGGAGTTTTGATATTCATGCTCATTAATCTATCAAGCACCCCTTGAACCGTCAAGCCCCAAAAAAGATGAAAATTGCCCTTTGAACTTTGTCTTTTTTCTCATCCCCACCCCGTTAGTCGCAAATCAAGGTCTGAAAACCAGACGAGCCGTTCCATCGCGAAGCCCGCAAAATTTGCAGCGGTGTCCGGTTTCGGTGCAGCACCGCCGTTGGGATTTGCCTGGAACACCCTATCGCTTTGGGGCCAGGCGTTCGCGGCCGTGGATATGCAGCTGCGCCTATCAACGCCACGCGTGTGCGGCTCTCAGAAAAAAATGCAAAATTCGCGACTCGCACGCCATCGGCCGGCCCGAAATGGGAAGCCTCAGATGATTCCTCGATCGGATCCGGCTCCGAATAACTGTTCAAGGCGCCACGTTCTATCGCACAACCCACACCGTGCCCATCGGCCTCAACGACCAGAGCTCCAGGACAAGGACGGGCCGGAAAATCGGATTCGTTTCCTCGGAGAACCGCAAGTCATCGGAAAAGCCGTACCAGCTCTCGTTCCCCACTACAACGCCGAAGTTGTTCGAGCCATCCACATATGACTGAAGCAGATCAGTCACATCAAAAGGCATCGTAAGATTTGACATATATTCACCGGAGGCGGCAATGCCCACTGGCGTAACAGGATCGACATTGTTGATGCCAGCTCCATTGCAAGCCCACTGGTTCGCCCAGTCATTGGTCGAGTCGCGTTTATTATAGGTTACGGTCGCCGGGTCCCAGTCCTGCGCCACTTTCCACATTTTCACCTCGGCGTTCTGCTTCGCCTGGGTTGACGCAAGCTGAAGAGAAGCTCCCTTCAAAATGAGTCGCCCTGGCGTAAGCGGCTCACCGGTGCGCGCCACAGCGCCAAGGACGGCATTGTTCGTGAATATCTTGAACAAGGCCCGAACACTTTCTACCCATGCCTCCAGAGTGCAACCCGGCGCTCCTTCATAATTCTCATTGCGGAAAGCCTCTCGGCTGTCAATGTAGGTGTCTGCGAAGACCGACGGCCCGTTTGTTATCACAATCGTTCGGCGATACGTTCTCGACCCCTCGGTTACATCGCCTTCCACGGCAAAATCAATTTCGAGACGAGGCCGCCTGGAAGACGTCGGATGGTCGCTGGAGTAGAACCGGTGCCCGACACCGTCCCAGTAGGAATCTTCCTGGCCAGTGAACTGGATTCCGTGGTTGGGCAGCGACCCGTCCGCCCACGCTCGCACAAGAGCCGTTACATCGACCGTCTGGACGTTGTCGGCCGGCCAGGTCACGCCCCACCCACCAATCATGCCAAATTTCACTACATTGTCGCCTTTTTTACCCGCGGTGTTCCATGTGATATTGGTGCCGAAGGAGGCTGTTCGGTACCCGATATCCGATTGATATGACGCTCCGCCGTCAGTTCCAGCGCTTGTCAGAATAATCCGCGCTCCGATGATTTTTGCGCCCGGGGGCAGATACGCTTCAAAGTTCTCGAAGCGCAGATAGCCGCGCGTGCAATCGTCGCCGTTGCCTTGCCAGCTGGAGTCGCTGCCATCGCAGAGGCCGAATCGCACAACGTGGTTGGTGTAGAAGGCCTGATCTGGCGTATGACGATCCACGTGGGCGTCCACAGCGCCTGAATAAACGCCGCCCAGCCCTGCTCCGTCAATGGCGGGTTCTACACCCTGGACCAGGACCAGAGTATGACGGTCGAAATCGGCTTCAGCCATGCCTGCTGTGAGCAGCATGGCTAAGACAAAGCTTGCGCGACGGGTTTTCATAGGGGTTTTCATAGGGGTTCCTTCCTGTTTTCGCTTCCTCTTTTACCAAAAAATTCAAGAAACCGTGTGGAAAGAAAAGGGCGCGTATCGGAATACTCCGCAGACGGTCCGTCGCGAATGATCCGCCATACGCGACGAACACCAGGCTGACACCGCCACCGGCTCGGGCCCGTCTCCATGTGCCGTTTGAACGCCGCGGCAAAATGATGTGGGTCGCTGTATCCGACGCGCTCAGCGACTTCTTTCACGGACAGCGAAGTGCTCACAAGAAGATAGGCTGCATCCCGAATTCGCAGGCGATTCAGGAATTTTCTCGGCGACATGCCCACAACCTTCCGAAATTGGTGTCGCAAACTATCGTAATTCATTCCCTTCTCCGAGGCGAGAGCGGACAAATTCAAAGGGCGGTTCAGGTTGCTTCGCATCAGCTTAATGAACGAAAGCAGGGAAGGCGGCGCCTCGGTGGTCATCTGGATAGCGCCCGGAAAAAACTGTCGGTTAATACCCACGAGCAAAAGACTTAAAAGAGCGTCATGAACCTCTCGCCAGCCGGGTTCGCGTAAAGCGTCCTCCCAGCAGATTTGATTGAAAATTGCTTCAAACCAGCATATACCGGCTGCGCCAAGACGGCACGGGAGGGCGGAGCATGAGTGAGCCAACAGTTGGGCGATTCCCTGCCACTCCGGCCTGAGAATTTCGAAATGAATCACCAACTGTCTGACTGGGACTGAGGCGGAGGCAGGATTTGTGGTGCCGTGGTGGCATCCAGGGGGATATATCATCAGGTTGCCCGGACCAAACTCAAAGGAGCGGCCGCCGAATGTCTCGGTGCTGTTTCCTTCGACCTGAAGCATTATTTCCCAAGTTCCCGCATGGCTGTGTCCACGGTCGCTGTGGCCGGGCAGAATTTCGCCGCAGCCGGCGGAAAAAATGCGAAACCGGACACGGTCATCGGCCATTGATATTTTCTGTTTTCGCCTTTTCCGCGAGGGCCGTGACATCATCGCTGCCACTTCTATTTCTATAGCCTAGCACGTCGCAGATTCTGTTTCAACGGGGCGCCTCCGAGGGGATACATTTCTTGTGACAACTCCTGTTTTGCGGACAACCGCGCCCTTTCAGTTCAGTAAATGAACTGAGGCCTTTCAGCCCGTGGCGGAGAGTCGTCCGGCAGAAGACTGGCGGCGCGGCACAAAACGGAATGCCGACAGGGATGAGAGGATGTCCTCTGTCGAACGGCAACGAGGTCTCCGCGTCTCTCGCGCAGCACATCTGGAATATTGGGTAACCAGCGGCGTTCCTGAACTCTGGAGCCTCCGAAAACTCGCAAAATCAGGGGGCATCTCCTCAATCAGCATATCTAAGAAGCATACGGAAAGCCCTAATCGCCGTTCCTCAACACCCTTTCGACGGCCTCCGGAAGTTGAGCCTCGGAGGCTTCAGGCACAAGGGTTATGTGATCCACTCTGTAGGGCGCCAACTCCGTTTCCGACGCAAGCCCGCCGTCGCCGGATCGCATTCCTAAAAAATGCGCCGGACACCCGAGACCGTTGGCCAGATCGGGCAGGTCGTAGTATTTCAGCGCGTTGGGAAGAAAAATGTCGGCCGGCCAGGGGTAGCGTTCGGCAGCTATAAGACTACGGAACGAGGTGAGGCTGTTCATTGCTGCCAGTCCGGCCAGCTTTCCATCAATAACTGCCACATGCAAGGCTACGATAGCGCCCACGCAGCTTCCAGTGACCACGATGCGGGCTGGGTCTACTTCCGGACGCGAGCGCAACCAGGCCAGAGCAGCGAGCGCGTCGCGGATGCGCATCGCCATTATGGGATCGCCCAAGGCGGCCGTTTTGTAGGCCGTATAACGATCAATGCTTCCCCATGGGGCCATTTCGTAGGGATACATCGCCGGGGCGGTGTCTCCCCACCCGCGGAGGTCCACCGTAAGCAGATTCAAGCCCTGAACCCCTTGTTCCAAAAATCGAATCGCCCTGGCCAGGGGGCCTCCCCGATGAAGCAGGCGATGGCGGCCGGCGTCATCCAGATGCAGCAGGGTGGCCGCCGGTTGGCAGAGCCTTGATGTCAGATAGGTGGCAGGCAGTTCGATGTCTTCTTCCACACGCAGCATGACGGAGCGCCAGTCATGAAACCAAACTTGGAATGGCGCGCCCGTTTCGGAATCGGGAACCTGCGCCGGCGCGTCGAGGCCGGCCATTTTGGCGATGGCGCTTCGAATCGCTTCGGACGAACACGCTCTTTTGGAGGCCAATTCGTCAGCCTCAGCGACCGCCCGCGAGCGCATGTTGACATCCGTCCGCGGATAACAGCGCAACTCCTCATAGGGCCGCATCGAAAACGTTTTTTCCGACCAATTCGGAAGGTATCGCTCCGGCCTGCCAAGAAGCCATCGATTCATGAAGCGAGCGAAAGTGCAAGCCTGTTCGAGAGGGTAGGCGTGACCGCCGCTATGCACGGCAAACTCGAATCGTTCTGGCATGCCCCAGCGTTTGTAGAATTCCTCGATCTCCCCGGCAAGACCGCGAACATCTTCAATGCGAAACACCTCATCATCTTCTCCGGCCATCAGCAGACAGGGCTTCGGAGCCCAAGCGCAAATCAGGTCCGCTTCGTCAATGCCCTCGGCATAACGCCGAAACATGAGCACTTCCGGACATTGATTGTAGCATTGACGGATATCCAAGGCCGCAAGCGGCGAGAGACAGCAGCAGGGGCCTGTGACCGCAATACGTTCATCCAGCAGGGCGGCGAAAGTGGTGGTCGTGCCTCCGCCGGAACAGCCTGTCATGGCCACCCCGCACGACAGGTCGGCATCGGGGCGAGTGGCCGCATAATCAATGCACCGAATGGCATCGCTGATGAAGTAGCGGCTGGAGGTGCGGCCGAGAAGATAGTCGCGAACGCCATCCACAAAATGGTCGTTCCCGGCCTGTTTTTCGCTGGCTTGCCCCGGCGGGTCGAAACAGATCGCAATATAGCCGGACCGGGCGAAGTATTGGCAGGGCAGTTGGTAACTTTCGAACTGTTTTCCCGAATGGCCGACCGGAACGATAACCACGGGATATGGCGGCGTCCAATCGGCTTCGGACGGCAGATACACCGACGCATTAACCTGCCAGCCGGGATAGGTCTCAAACAAGACATTTTCGACCCGGTATCCCTCGTAGGAGAAGACGCTGATCGGAATAACTTTCGGCGGCGTCGCTCCCGGCCCGGCGGGCAGGGTTCCATAGAAGCCCTGAACCGCCTTCCGGATAACCTGGCTATAGGCAGACATCGCCTGGGGTGATTGCAATGCGGCGACCCGTCGCCGTTGGGCCGCTTCCATGCAGGCCAGGCTTCGGGCGATAATATGGGCCCGAAGCATTTCCCGCAGGTCGGTGCGGGGTCGGATGGAGTGTGGCGTCATGGATGGGCTCCTTCTTCTTCATGGTGCGCTCACGGATCTCCTTGCTTCTCTGGTTTGAGGGCGACGGGCACCTCCGTCCAATCCCGGAGGGTTCGGAAAATCCGCGGTTGTTCCAACGCGCGCACCTCGAAGCGGTGGGGACCCGGCATCAGCGGAAGAATCAAGGTATCGCCCTCGGTGCCTGGAGCGTAGGAACGATCATCGAGCCGATATACCGGCAAAACGTCAAGGGAAGGAGGCCTGCGCACATAGAGAAAACGGCCCAGCCCGTCAAACCGTCCGCTGAGGTGATCGGCCCGATAGACCAGATCCCATGGCCCTTCGGCACCCCATGCCCGAAATGCTTCATAACCAATTGCATTGCCCTCAATTACCGTCAGGCGCGTCGTGCCGGCCTGGCGGTCAACGGCAATGGCACCCAACCGACCCTGAAACATCATCCCGTCCGCCTCAAAGGTGAACGGCGCTTCCGCCTCAAAAACGATCACCATGCCCTTTTCCGTTTCATACCGAGTGACGCCGGGGTGAAGCGACTGTTGATCCCGGACCGAAGAGATGGTCGGCAGCCGAATGTCGTGTTGGAGGGGCGGCCGCTCGATCACAGTTTCCTTTGGCAACGATGGGCGAGGGAATCGCCGCTCCGCCGGCCCCGTGCCGCGCAACGTCAGAGAACCAAAACGCACCTCGGCTGGCCCCTCGGCGATGACCAAATGCACCTCATCGGGAAAGACGCGCACAGCGCCGGCCTTCCCGGAGAACGTAATATCCTCGTCACGAAAATGAATCGGCTCGACATGCGCAAAAATGTAGTCTGTGCCTTCCCGCGTGAGGACTTTGACGACGCCTTTGCCAAGCCGTTCAAACTGGGGAGGCTCCTCGTCTTGACCCAATGGGGTTATCGCCACCATGATGTCCTGTCCCGGCGCAATCGGACCGAGCGCGTTGATCGTCAGCACGTCGTCCGCTTCGATGCCGGGTATTCTTCCTGGGCGACTGGCCTGGCGCGATTCGAGGGTGGCGGAGGCCGGTTCGATAAGCCGAACCTGCATCTTCGCCCCATATGGCCCGTCATAGTCGAAACCGGATCCGGCAGGCTTGACGCAGTCGGACGGGCCAGCCGTCCGTTGATACCACCACTTGCGCTCGAGCGGGGTGGTACTTCTCTCTGTTGGCGTAAAACAATCCCGAAAGATAAAATACTCGGGTCCCCCGGGCCGTCGGCTTTTGAGCAAAAGAATTTGCCGGGTCCAGCGCTGGGGATCGTAGTCCCCATCACCCCGCAGATAGTCGAGCGAGTCGCCAAAGGCGTGGGCATGGATTTGCGAGCGGATGCCGCCCCCCGGAAAGCCTCCCGAATTTGTTTGCTCCCCGAAGCGAATTCGGCTGTGCCAGCCGAATTCCTTGTATAGCGTAATAAACTCCGGATGTTGATGGATGGGATAACTATGAAGACTCATGACGGTCAGAGGCGCGCCACGCGCGTAGAGCACAAAATCCCCCTGATTTTCATCGCTGTGGCTGTGCATGTACCCTTGGCGGTAGGCCAAATACGTCTCCTGGGGAGTGCCAACGTGGGCGCGCAATACGGCCCCGAAACCGGGCAACCATGCGCTGGCTAACGCCTTCTGAATAATGGCCGGCGAAGCGCGCTCCAGCAGATCAGCGTGCACAATCGTACGGGTTCCAAACCCCGTATCGAAAGCCTGATTACCAGGACGGCCAATCTGGTCCCATGCCCAGACCAAAGCCGCCGCCCGATCAGGGTCGTGCCGGCGCAGAAGACCCGCTGCGCTCAGAAAATGCACCCCCCCGTTATTGAGGCCCGTGCTGCCAAAACCTCCTTCATGTCCAAATCCCGGCACGAGTCGCTTTCCACCCGCCCGCGGGTCCGGCGGGGTGATCAACTTCATGGTAAACTCGGCCACCTGGGCGGCCACCTCCCGTACTGCAGGCTCCAACCGCCCGGCGCCCTCGGCCGCCAGAGCGCCATTGATCGAAAAAGGCGCGCTGGCATAGTAATAGGTGATCAGTTCGCTCCACGCACCGCCGGGGGCCGTGTTCATGGCCAATTTATAGGCAACATATTGTGCGGCGGTATCCAACCAGGTCGGCGCCAGCGGATGATCTGAAACGACCGCCGAGGCGAAGGCTAGCCCCATGAAACGGTTGATCGGCATGTTGGGATTGCCCAGATGAACCATGCTGCCGCGGGGGTTAAAGTCCGGATCGGACAACAGGTGACAATATGCCGCCACAAGGGACCGGAGACGGCGCCGCGTCTCGGTGTCGAGAGAAGCAATGGCCAGCGTTTCGTCCGCTGTGAACGCCCATCCTGTCCGGGTCGCCCAGTGAAAGTCAGATCTCCACGAAGAGCGCAAGCCATACCGCAAAACGCCGAAGGGGGATGACCACGCATCGTTGTTTTTTAACAGTCCGGACACCAAGGCGTTCCGCCGTTGTTCAGAATCTTCCACAAAAAGGAGATCACGCAACGCCTGTCCTTCCGGATGGTTATCCAGTCGCCCACCCAAGGCTTTGATAAACTCAGCGCTCACCACCAGACGGGGATAGGTTTCCGGAGCATCGGATCCCTCCCAATCCACAATCCAATCCTTATACGTGTCCAAGTTGATGTACCCTTCGACCGCACGCAACGGATAAAGGGTCTCATGGTACTGGGGAGGCCCGCCTACCCAAGCCCACTGCCGCCGAATGCAGGAGTATGGCAGGTCCGGATCATATTCGCCGGTATGCAGTGCGGTGTTTGGATGCGGCGGAACAAGCAGCGGCCAGGTCAAAACGAGCGCCCCCGAATCCGACCGGCTGAAGACTCCGTTGAAGACGTCAACCGCTCCACGCCATGTGCCGGCGTGCATCGGAACGATGGCTTGAAAGGGAACCCGATCGGTATTGGCGTTCGGCCTGATATCGGCCGTTCTGAGCAACCCGAAATAGTAGGCATTGGGATGCCAAGGGTACCAGACCGCCACGTCAAATATCCGGCCAGGAGCGGTCGGCACCGACCGGCTGCCGCGATCGCGAACCGTCAGACGGTCCCCCGTGCGAAGCCCAGCCGCCTCAAGCGCCGCCTCCACCGCCTCATCATGCCCGGCTAACCGTCCCTCTGAAGTGTGCCAGAAGACCCAGTCCGGCTGCCACCCCTGGCCAGTGCCCGAAGGAGAAGTCAGATCAAAAACAACCTGAACGGCGGAAAATGAACCGGTCATGTCCAAATCCGCCTGTTCATCAATCCGAACGGCGGGATCCCCAGCCAGCACTCGGGCTGTCAACGTATACCACCCGCCGCCCTCGAAACGATACGTCACTTGGCCCTCAACAAAGAGCGGTCCATTGTTCGAGACCCGGCTTTCGATCTGGGTAACCTTAGGCGCTTTCGGGCCCGGATCGGCCCGCAGAAAACTGCCGCCCACCCATGTACCATCGGCCAGACGAAAGCCCAGCACTGGCCCTGGCGCCACAGTACGACCCGAATCGTCCGTTTCGACACCGTTCGATCCCAGAGCAATCGCCGGACGAAATTGCCGTACGCCCGTCTCCGGCAAACGAATGCCAACAATTCCGTTATCCAAGGCAATAAAACCACCGTCGCTGAGCACGGAAGGGGGGCGAACGCTGGAAACCGGCTGGGGCGTGCCGGCACGCAACTCGTAACGATAACGCCCGCCAGCAGCCAGTTCGGCAAAAAAGGATATTCGTGCCGACTTCCGAACGACTCGCCCGTCGGCCCCCCGAGACCCAGGTTGGACATCCCACATCTGGAACGGCACCTCTTCGCCGGTTTCGGCGTTGATAAGCTTCAGTGCCTCCGGAAAAACAGGCACGCTCATAACAACATGCGATCGGGTAGGCGCAGACGGGGTCGTGGCCCCCGGCGCTGCCACATGATAGGTCACCAGCGTGCGGGGCCAGTCAAGGTTGGCGACATCCCGCGCTTCGAAAACAGCGACGGGCTGATCCGCCGCCAAGCAACATGTTACCGGCGACAACATCCACCATAACCATCGAACCGATTTCATCACAATTCTCCTTCTCTGTTGAGGTTTAACTAACAAGCATGACAAACTCACCACACAATGACAATGGTAAACTCCTTAGGCCCCGCCCGCGGCAGACATCGCCTGGGGTGATTGCAACGCGGCGACCCGTCGCCGTTGGGCCGCTTCCATGCCGGCCAGGCTTCGGGCGATAATATGGGCCCGAAGCATTTCCCGCAGATCGGTGCGTGGTCGGATGGAGTGTGGCGTCATGGATGGGCTCCTTTCTTCTTCATGGTGCGGGCTTTTGCACCCGGAGGTCGGGATCGTCCACAGGCGATGAGAAGCCTTCGCGGGAAGGGATGATCTCCACCGCAACGCCCTCAGGCGCCCGATGGAGCCGGAATGTCCGGCCGACAGGGCGGGCCGTCAGCGCAGTCCGGCACCCGGGCCAGACCTGGATCGCCACGGTGGCCTCTTTGGCGCCTTGCGTCACGGCTCGCACCAGAGCCTGATCGCCGAGGCGCAAGCCTGACCATAGCGCCCCTTCGTCCGTGATTTCGGGCACCGTTGTGTTCAAGACGGACCCATGGGTCAGGAAGTCAGCGAACTCCAGCATTTCATCATACACGGCGACCGCGTCCTCGACCTCAGCAAAGACCTCATCGTCGTAGCCGGGGCGGGTGGCATTGAAGATCTGCATGCCGTCCACGCCGCGCAGCCAAAGGTGGCGGAGCGCTTCGCGATAGGCCCGGCGCGACATCACCGGCAGGCGCCCCTTATCGTCAACGTCGGGACACCACCGGGCAACCCATGGAATGCTCTTGCACTCGGGCCGGAAACGGAGGCGGTTTGCCGTATCAGCCGACACCATGCGCAGCATCAGGTGCATATAGAACCGGTCAATGCGATCGCGTGTCAAAGGGAATTCGTCCCGCCAGGAACGAACCCAGAACAGGTTATTGCCATACGCCACCGGATTTGAGGCATTCATAACGCCCGGCATGCCGGGAGGAACCCGATCATTCGACCAGTAGAGCACCGGATGTTCGGCGGAACTGAACACCGCCATCCAGTTGGTGATCAGAGCGCGGGGGAAAACCTCCAGAACAGGGGCCGCCAGGTAGGTGTCGAGCAAGCGCAAATAGAGCCGGTAACTGTAAGCGGAGCACGCTTCGGGCGTCTCCAGGGCCCATCGAGGAAGTCTCTGCTGACAGCGCCGACAATGGCGCGCCTGTTCGAACTGCATCCACATGGACCAGGGATCGCCTTCCCAGTCCATCCAAACCGCATGTACCGTCACGCCGGCATGGCGGAATGCCTGAAGTGTGGCGCGGACATGCCCCGCCTGGATCGCCCAACCGTCATACTGACTCAAACACGCCCGGGTGCGGCCTTCTGGTTTGTACCCCTCCACAAAATCATGTTCCCAGCCTGGCGCGAGAGAGGCCGGCCAGTTCCCGCCCGCTCCCTGCATCATGATGACAGGACTTCCGACCTCCTGCAAGCGTATCGCGATCGGGATATCGTTCGTATCCATGCGAATGGGCTGAGTCAACCCTCGCTCGATCAATGTGCGGTAGTGATCAAGGGGTTGCGGTTCCCGCGGAAGGCTTTCCCATAGAATCATCGGCCAACGATCCCCCCGCGGGTGTCGAAGGGGGGGGATCCGTTGTTTGACGCGCTCGACGAACGGTGCCGTCGAGGGCGGAGAGGGTGTGGCATAGACCGGTTCCTCTGCCCAAGCCTCCGCGCCCAGCAGGGCAGCGGCAAGGGCAATCACCAGTCGCCCCCCAGCATCATGGGAGTGTGACATCAAAAACATCTGGATACCCATCCTGCGAGACCTCGGCAAAACAGAAACCGGAATGATTCTCCGTGGTCAATAGTTGAGTTCCCAGGGTGTCTCATCCTCGGCGGTGATGACGGCCACCCGCCAAGCGCCGTTGGCCGATGGAATCGGCGTCACACGTCGGCCGGCAACCGTGGCGTGCTGCGGTCGGTGGTCGCCTCCGGCAACCAGAAGATAACCGCTCAGGCCAGGCGGTCGGAGCAGACGGCCCGATAGCGTTCCGGCCGCAGGATCCCACCGAACGCCGGCCAGCTCGGTGCCCCCGCTCTGATGAAAACTGGTTGCAACGACCCAGGGATGGGGACGGACTTTCCGCAGACACAACAATTTGACGGCTGGCCCGGTGAAGGCAATTTCCAGGATGTCCGGGTCGTGGCCGATCAGCAAATCCTGGAAGTCGCCGGGATGCCTATAGTCGTCGGCATTCCTCCGGCCCCCTGGCAACGTTCCGAGGAACTGGCCGCTCCAGAACTCTGCGGCCCAGTAGGGCGTACCGGCCGCGAGTCCGAGGCGGTTCAGGGGCACCGCAAACCTCGTGGGCGCAGGCTGGGCGGTAGGATCCGACATCTCGAAGAACGCCACAAGTGTCCATCGGTCCCAATCGGCTTCCACCTCGAGCTGCCATACACTTCCCGGGGGGTGCGCCTTGGGCTGGGGCGCCTCATCTTCCCCCTTGCAGGACGCGACATATTCCTGACCGCCGGGATCCATCACAGGATCAAAAAGATCAATGGGCCGAGCGGTGATCCCCAGGGGTGGCAAGGTGGCTTCAAGCACCGTCCAGCGATCCTCTCCCAAAGTGGTCAAGGTATCGGAGATATCAATCTGCCCGCCCGAGAGAAAAGCCATGGTCGCCCGCAAGCGGGCTTCCTCAAGGGTCCCCGGCAGCCCGACGCAAAGGCAGGACGGTTGAATGATGCCCCAGCGGCGGTTCTTCCAAAGGTGGCAGGCGATGGCTCGGAAATTGTTGCGTTGAAAGGTCCAGTTGATAAAGCCGGTATTTCCTGTGTCCTGGGCCGCGTAGAGGAGCGGCCAGTGGCCCGTGCCCGGCATTTCCGGGCCGCCGCAATTCAGGAACAGCGCATCGGGGTCCATGGAGTCGCGCATTAACGCTGCGGCTCGCCGTCGCGCCTCGGTTCCACCTCCAAGGACCACGCTCGGATCATGACGCCGCTTGGCCGCGGCGCTCCCGACACCGCCAATGAAATCGGCTTTGAAATAACGCACGCCGGCCGCCCGCATGGCATGCATGCGATCCTGCAGCCAGGACAGGGCGCCGGGATGCGTGAGATCGAGGAGATAGATATGGCCGTGAGGCGGCCAGAACCATGTTCCGCATGAAACCGGCCGGCCCTCCTCATCATGAATCAGCCAATCGGGATGATCCTTCGCCAGGGGATCAAATTCGCTGATGGTAAACGGCGCCTTCCAAATGCCCGGTTGGAATCCCATTTCTTTCAATTGCCGGGCCAGCCCGGACAGACCGCCGGGAAAACGCGCATTCGGCTCGAAGATCGCCGGCAGGTGATCCTTTTCCCAACCCAGATCGGCTTCGATCACAGTCAAGCCCAAGGGCTTGAGACGTTGGGCGGCCATTCGGGCTGTCTCCACCAAGCGTGCGGCGCTTACGCTCAACCGATAGGGATACCAACTGCACCAGGACACAGGCGGACGATCCAGGATGCGGGGCGAATGCCGCTGTCGAACCCTTTCCGCATACCGCTCAAGAAGAGCATGCGGATCCGGTCCCTGAAGGACAAGGACTTCTTCAAGCGGAACGGATGCTCCACCGGCGATCAGCAGATCGCCTCCATCAAAGCCGAGACTCCACTCCGTAACGCAGCCCTCCGGGCTTATCGCCATTCGGAGCCCCCCCTGGAACCGCTCGTTCGTCTGGAAGCCCATGAGCAAAGCCTGACGCGCCTCACGGTCATAGGTGAGCCACACATTCTCTGACCAAAGCGACCGCAGGGCCGGCGTGTCCCCCGCCATATTCGGCTCGCCCGGCGCGGCAGACGAAGGCGGGAGACGGCATGGGGTGTCGCTTAACCCGACGATATCCGCGCTGTAGGCTGAATTGAAAAGCATCACGACAGCTTCCGGCCTCGCACCGAGGCGCACCGGATGGGAATCGTCCGTCAGAGCAAGCATGGACAGATGATTGAAAACTACGGGCCGCTCACTCACGTTGCGTATTTCGCCGGCAATGCGTATCTCACCCTCACAGACACGGGCCACCCCCATTTCCAACGAAAGGGAACCGAACCGGGACAGAACTCGGCAGGACCCATCGGGGGATGACTCGACCGAGGCGTGGTCGGGTTTGTGCGTTTGTCCGTCTGCGGTAACAGCGGGCATCAATGCCCTGAGCGACAGCATCGGCCAATGGGGAACAGAAAAGCGCCATCCTGATCGTTCGTCAAATGCAAGATTCATGTTTCCTCCTTCTTCCTTCGTCCATTGCGCCATTGCGGTTCATGAGGGGCGAGCTTTAGCGAGTTGCCTCCGATGGCATCGTGGCCGGTCTGGGCTGTGCCCATTGAAGTTCTGCCATCCACAAACCCTACGGGGCGCCGATATCAGACCAGTGCCTGTCCTCAATGCCGCAGTGCGTAATGTATGTTCGCCCTCGCCACTCAAGAATCTCCGCGGCATGCGCAAAGAGCGTGCAAAGCGGCGACGTCCAATCGAAGCGGCGGGGGTTTCGGCTGTGGAAAACCAGAGTCTCCTCGTACTGCCGATGACTGTGGTTAATGAAGAGGTAGAACTCGTCATTCCGTCTGTATACAAACGGCGACTCCAATGCGCCCCACTCGATCTCCACGTCGGATAAAAGCGCTGGCGCTGCCGGATTCCACCGTACGAGATCGCGGCTTTCTGCCACGGCAACGGCGCTCTTGCCCGAATGGCCGGCGGCAGCATAGAGCAGGTACGTGCCATCCTCCTGTTGCCGGACACATGGATCTCGCGTGTACGGGCCCAGATCCAAAACCTTAGCGGGTATCTTTGCCATACGTTTAGATCGTCGCTGCGGGCGAAGTAGAAACCCGTGTTGTATCCATAAATCATCCGGTATTCCGACCCGTACGGCACCACAAAGCAGGCTCCGACATTCTCCGTCGTTCCAGGCGGTAGCGAAAAGGCATCCTCAAGTGCGATCCACGGCCCCCAAGGGCATTCCGCGACCGCATGGCCAATGTGCCGATGGCTGCCTGGACCGTAAAGATTTCCGTCTTCGGGATACGGGTTGTTGATGCCGAACCAATGAATACGACCGAACGAATCGATGAGCATGCAGTGGTCGTTGATATACCACTGCGAAGCCGGCTTGCCCGATTCCGGTTGCGGCATACTTGGCGGTGCAAGAACGTGTCGGAATGACCCGGCTATCCATGGTATTTCAGTCACCTATTCCTCCTTTGCGCTTTGCGAGATCCATGCCTTCCTTGGTGTGGCCACCTTTTTGTCATGATGCCAGCGCCCGCGCATAGTCCAGCCAGCGGTCCACAATGGCTGGCTCGGTCGCATCACATAAGCCGCTGCCGTTGCTGATGATGAAGGGACCGGTCCGCCCGGCCGCTTCCCATTGATAGCGGGCCCTGGCCGCAATTTCGGACCAATCGCCCCGCAGCAGTGCGTAAGCGTCCATGTTTCCGAAGAGGCACTGATCCGACCCGAGAACCCGGCGGATTTCGCCGATATCCTGTTCAATGCCCTTGCAACGGTCCTCTAACCGGATCGCATCCCAGCCCTGACCGCGCAGATCGGTCAGCATCGGCATCATGTAACCGGGAAGGTACAGATCAGCCAGGAGGCCGCACCGATGGATCATGGCTGCGCATTGCCGGTGAATCGGGGCCACCCAGTCTCGATAGGTGGCCGGCGAAATCGTGTCCGCTCCAGTGTAGGAATCCACCATGTGTCCCCCGTCGTATCCCGCCAGGGCCGCCCATTCATAATGAGCCGCATAATATTCCAAATGAAGCTCTTCCAGTCGGGCGAACACCCGGGGCGATTCCGCCAGCAGCGTCAGCGCCGGTTCATACCCTAGCGCATATACCACAGCCACGAACGGTGACAGCGTACAGGTGACCATGAACAAATCGCGGCCCCATCGCTGAATCGCTCGATCGCAGGCTGGATCGTGCGCTGGCGCCGCCGAGGCGCCCCCATAGCGTCGTCTGAACCAATCCTCAGCCTCTGCCACCGTCCGCGGAACAGAACCGCCGGCTTCCTCGACCGTCCGGATCGTTTCAGTCTCTGCATGGATCTCGGTGAGCACATGACTGTCCTGACGGAACAGCCATCGGCGCCCGGTCTTGGGGCATCGGAAATGAACACCCTCCGGTGTTTCACATTCGATAATCTTATCCAAAGCCCAACGATTACCCATCCGATCAACTGGTCCGGCCGCGAAGTCAGATGGGTGCCGCTGGAAAAGACGATCATGCACAGGGAGGGCATCCACGTCGCCCAGAATGAGTTCCCAACACGGATGGCCGCTGAAGCGCCACCCATATTCCGGCCACGAAACATACAGCGAAACAACCGGATGGGCACATGCCTCACCCGCCATCACGGCGCGAACCCGTTGTTTGGAATTCATGGGTTTTGTTCCTTTTTCTCTTTTCGTGTCCCGCCCGAACGTGTCGAGTCACAGCAATGTGGCTGAAATAGGTTACGGTCGGCTTGCGGCGCACAAGGGTCATGAGGGATACGGCTCATGAGCGTCGGCGTTGTGTCAACCGTTCTCCATGTGTGTCACGATCCGCATCTCCGACCATCGGCATTCAGGCGTTATGCGGAGCGAGACAAGCCTCCCCGCTGCAACCTGCCCTTCAATGGTCGTTTGACGGGGCGCATGAAGGCGGAACTCCACATCCCACTCCCTGGGCCAGGCGGGCAGGATGCGGATTTCGGCCGCCTCGCCCTGCAGCAGCATCCGTTGCACCGCGATCAATAAGACGTTGCCGTGATCCTGGTCGGGGATCCAATTGAAGTTGGGCCCCCAGAAGGCCGGAAAGCGATGCCGTGAATTCCTGGCCGCCGCGATTTGAGCGACCGCGCGGCGGGACTCATCAGTCAGGCCAAGAAGCGCCGCTTGAATAGCGTCCTGCCGCCACCCTCCCGTGCCTTTAAACGTGCGTTTTTCGAAGGTGTTGCGGGCGGTTTCGATGTTTTCCTTGCCAAGGCCGAAGATCCGGAAGGGAAAAACAGCGTAGAGCTCGGGATTCTCGCTATTCCGGCACAGATCGTACTGCAGCGCCGGCAGCAGGTAACGGCTTTGGGAAAAGGGCAAGGCGCGCGACGGGAGGGGAGGCAACGACTGGCGCTGGCGCTCCCACGTCGCCCGATCGTCATCCGAAAGCCAAGGGAAAGCCAGTAAGCCATCAAGGACCCATCGTAAGCCGGCGATGTCCGGGAGGGGATTAACGGCCTCGTGCCAGGTTTCCAGGGATTGCGCGGGCTTGAAAACGATCCGCCCCTCGTCGTCCTGCTTCGGGTAGTGTTCTCGGTAGAACTGTAAAACAGGCCGCGCAAGGATAAGTACATCCCTGCGACCGAAGGCATCATCGCCGGTGTACGCCACATAATCGAGCATCAAAGCCAGCAATTCAAGGGCGCCACTCCAATAATATCGGATATAGTCGCAGGCCACCTCTCCCGGCTTGCGCCCCTTGCGGTCAAAACCATAATTGCAATTGAGGTATGTCCCCCAGAAGGTCATGGTCTCTGGGAAAAAAGCGCCCTCATGACCGAAATAGAGGCGGGTACGCGCCTTCGCCAGCGGCAAGGCTTCCTGATACATGCGAAACAGGGGATGCATCATCTCAAAATCGCCGGCCATTAGCATGGGCCAGTAGATCAGACGAGTGTTCTGAAACCAGTAGCCGCCTCCCCATCGCCGGTAATCGGCGTCGAACGGTTCGTCCGGTTCTGTGGACTCCACCGTGAACAACGAGCCGTTGAATTTGACGGGATAGGCGCCGCGCCCGGCGCAGGCCGTAACAAAGCGCTGAAGGTTATAGGCGAGGGAGACGGCTTCCGCTTCCGATGACCCGGTAATACGAACGACACTCCGGTCCCAGAAGGCACGCCACCAAGCCACATGCTCGGCATAGGCAACGTCCAGCGCCACCGCATCACTGCGGGCCGCCTGCGCCATGACTTTTTCTACCCATGCCTCCAGAGTCGGCGTCTGGGCGGTCAGCGGATGCGCGCTGATCACGA
>Ga0209101_1001469_pt1 | contig 17353 bp, 17 predicted proteins | sample ConPoolayeCmetaG_FD_185481 | JGI IMG/M metagenome (GOLD analysis project Ga0209101, IMG submission 185481) | Hot spring microbial mat communities from California, USA to study Microbial Dark Matter (Phase II) - Cone Pool mat layer C metaG... ...
GCATCTGCGCACATCTGCGGATGAATACAAAAGTATCCGCAGATGACACAGATGAACGCAGATACAAAGGCAACCAAGCGAGCGACATACATGATTGTTCGGGGTGTTTCCGGCTCAGCCGGCTTAGTTACCAGGGTTAGGTTTAACCAATGGAGCGCTTAACGAAGACAATCTCGGGATACCCGAAAGCGGCACCGGCAACGGAGCGGTCCGCGGCCGCGACCTGAGAATGACGGCCGCCGCCTGCCGCAGAAATATGCGCGGATAGTGTTGTCCCGCGTCATCCGCGTTCAACTCTTTTTTTGTTCCGGCTGCACCAGGTTGGGATAATACAGCATCATTCCTCAAACCCGAACAGCAATTGCACCTGCAGCATATGCGTGAGGAAATACTCGCGGTAGGGAACGTTGTCCATGGGCATATCGCGCTGATCTTCATAGATCACCGGTTTCCAGAACATGAATACGTAACGCACGCTGAACCCGATGTCGCGCCGGGACATGAAATCAAACCCAGCGCCTCCATGCGCATGCGGGCACCATCGTTTCTCGACCATGGGATCCATGTGTGAGTCGGCGGTGAATTTGACCGGCCGACGGGGGTCGTCGAGAAGGAAAAATCCTTCCTTAAACCGCACAAAATTCAGGCCGCCGCCGGCGAACACAATGGGCGTGAGACGCTCATCGCCGGGAAAGGCGATCTGGAACTCGGGAACAATTCCGGCATGGAAAAACGAGTGTTTTATAAGGTAGAGGTTGTATTGGGTGGGCGCAAGCGTATCTTCGGCCGCGCTCCCGAAATTAAACATGACGGCCGCAACGAACCGGAATTGCGGCGATACTGCATAGCGCTTGCCGAGCATGAAGCCGAACAGTGGCGTATTATCGCGCGCAGTGTCCTGCCTGAGGTTCAACGCATCGAACTCGTAAGCGCCCTTGCGCACGCTGATCGACGCGCTGCCGCCGACGAGGTACACCGACGGGGCGGATTGTTTTTTCTCTTCAGCGTCTACTGCAATGCTTGATATACAAATGAATAGTAATGCGATAGCGGCACAACGCATAGCGAAATAATATACAATAACGGTTCTATACGTACCCCTGCCGGGGGAACGGGGTGACCGATATTCGCCATCGTACACTCCACCAACATCACCGGGCTCCGGCCAGGCAAGCGCTCACCCCGTTCCTCTGAGTTCCGGGCAGAGCCCGGCGAATTATGCTGCTGCCGCTCAATTTCGTATTTTATTACCGTGAATCACCCGGCGCGTATTCCATGAACACCTGTAAAAAAATCAAAGTACTTTTCGAAGTCGTGCAGGAGTACTACTGGCCGGCAATGGAACCGATCTACAGGGTCATGGCTGCCGACCCGCGCTATGAATTAGCGGTACGCATCGGGCCAAACCACCGCAGGTTTTTCGGCGCGCTGCTTCTGCCGCAGTGCGCCGCGGCACTCGCAAGAGACAAGGAGTATATTTATTCTTCGACGGACGGAAAATCGTCGCAGCGGGTGAAGGAAGCCATTGAAGAATTGCTGGAGGGACAATAATTGCCACAGAGACGCGGAGACACAGAGAGGCTGAAAGGGCGATGCGTAAGCCGGCAGCAATGGGTGGGCGGCCCTGCGGAACAGCGGGGGAATGCCCATTTACGACGTAAGAGGCGCCTCGAGTATTTTGCATGAAAACACTCATATTCATGCCCAACTGGATGGGCGATTTTATCATGGCGCTCTCGGTTATCCTTCGCATGGAACCGGGGCGCCGCGAACACACCACACTTCTGGCGCCCCAATGGCTCGCCCCGCTTTCCCGGACGCTTTCCCGGCTGACGGCTATCGATTATGATCGGGAGCGCGCTGACCGGCGGCGCCTGGCGTTGCGCGCGGTGCGGGAACGGGAATTCGACAAAGTGTGCCTGCTTCCCTACTCATTCTCGTCGGCGTGGTTCGCGTTTCGCGCGGGCATCCACTCGCGCCGCGGCCTTGCAAAAGACGGCCGCGGTTTTCTTTTAACCGAACGGCTGCCGCGATCCGCCCGCGATTATACGCGCCATATTACCTATGAGTACGCGTCGGTGCTCGAGACTGAACCCGCGCCGCCGCACGGGTGGGAGGGACTGCCCATAGCGGCGGATGAAAAATACCGCGGATATATCGCGGTGTGCCCGGGCGCGACATTCGGGCCGGCAAAGCAATGGCCGTATTTTTCTCGACTTATCGAATTGCTTAACGGCGAACGCATCGTGCTTCTGGGAAGGGTGGGAGATTCATCGGGAATCGAAACCGCGGCGCGCGGCAATGGCGGCATCGTGGATCTCACCGGCAGGACCTCGCTTCCCCAGGCCGCGGCGATTATCGCAGCGGCGCGCGCGGTCGTGGCAAACGACTCGGGACTGATGCACCTTGCGGGATTTCTCGGTACGCCTGTTGTGGGCATTTTCGGATCCACCTCGCCCGATTGGACCCGGCCGCTGGGGAAACGATCCGTCGTCCTGTACAACCGTCGCCCCTGTTCTCCCTGTTTCAGGCCCACCTGCAGGTACGGGCACTACGAGTGCCTGCGCTCCGTGCAGACGCAGAATGTTGCGCATACGCTGGCCGGGGTGATGTCATGAAGCCTGCGGTTGCGGTATCGGCAATTGTCATTACCCGCAATGAGGAGGATCGCATCGAGGCGTGTCTTGCCCAAGCGGCGCAGGTGGCCGCGGAAATCGTGGTGGTCGACGCCCACAGTACCGATCGCACGGTGGATATTGCGCGGCGGTTTACTTCAAAAATATTCGTGCGCGAATGGGCCGGCTACGGACCGCAGAAACAGTTTGCGATCGCGCAATGCAGTCACGAGTGGATTCTGTGGATCGACGCCGACGAACGGGTGCCGCCGGAACTGGCACGGGAAATCTGCGAACTGGATTTCAGTCTCGCCGGTTATGACGTTCCGCGCAAGGTATTTTACCTGGGGCGTTGGATCAGGCATTGCGGATGGTATCCGGGATATGTGCTGAGGCTTTTTGATCGCAGGCATGCATCGTTGAACAACGCGCTTGTGCACGAGAGCGTGACGGTCAATGGACGCCGCGGCAAACTTCACGCCGCCCTCCATCATTATCCCTACCGCAGCATCGGCCATCATCTGGCCAAGATGAACGATTTTACCGACCTGGCCGCCCGGCAGATGCACGCAGAGGGAAGGCGGGCTTCGCCGGCGGGCGCCGCCGCGCGCGGGCTGGCAAAATTTCTTGCAATGTATGTTCAGAAACGAGGATTTCTTGACGGAGCACCGGGGTTTATCGCCTCGGTTCTCGGCGGCTGCTACGTATTTTTAAAATACGCGAAGCTCTATGAACTGCAAAAAAAATGAAAGCGATGCGGCGGCTGCTGGGAGGCCGGCGGCTGTTCGGCTGCCGCAATTACCATGCGCTTCGGCGGAAATAATGGAAACGCACACACCGGCGCGTGTTTTGTCGGTTCTTCATGTCAACACCGGCCGCGCGTGGCGCGGCGGGGAGCGGCAGACGCTTCTATGCGCGGCGCGGCTGTCACCGTTTGATTTTTCCTCCTGTATAGCCGCGCCTGCCGTAAGCCCGCTTATCGAACGCGCGCGCAAGGCCGGCATCACCACGGCGCGGTTTTCTCCGCGCGGCGGTCTCGATATCTTCGCAGCGCTTGCGCTGCGGCGGATTATCAAAAACGTGCGCGCCGATATCGTCCATGCGCACACGGCCCATGCCCATACATACGCGGCACTGGCCTGCCTGGGACTTCGCCGCACCGCGCTTATCGCTACCCGCCGCGTTGACAGTCCCCTGTCACGCAATCCGCTGAGCCGTTTAAAATACGGCCGCTGCGACGCGGTGATTGCAATATCGGAGAACATCAGGCGCGCGTGCATCGACGCCGGCGTGCCGCCGGCAAAGGTTGTGCGCATTTACAGCGGCATCGACCTGAGCGTGCCGCGGCAATGCGGCGATCGCAGCGCGGTACTCGCAGTCCCCCCCGGCCATACGACTTCAGTTATCGCCGGTACTGTGGCCGCGCTCACGCCGGAGAAGGACATTGCGACGCTTGTTGACGCCGCCGCGATTGCGCTTCGAAGCCGCGGCGATATCCTGTTCTATATTGTCGGTGACGGGCCGCAGCGCCGTATGCTTGCCGAACAGGCGCGGCGGCTGGGCATCGATAAAAACGTGGTGTTTACCGGGTTTCGGGACGACGCCGAGCAGTGTATCGCCGCGTTTGACATCTTTGTGCTGCCCTCGAAAAGCGAAGGGCTGGGCAGCTCGGTCCTCGACGCGATGGCGTCGGGGAAGGCTATTGCAGCGAGCCGCGCGGGCGGGGTGCCGGAGATGATAGATCACGGCGTTAACGGGCTGTTGTTTGCGCCGGGAGACGCCGCCGGGTGCGCCGCATGCATTGTGCGGCTTGCCCAGGAGCCGCTGCTCAGGCGCGCGCTTGGCGCCGCCGCGCTCAAGCGGGTAGTGGTGTTCGATATCCGGAAGACGGCCGCGGAGATCGGCAGGCTGTACCGCCGGGCGGCAACGGCAAAGGCGGCCGCATGAAGCCGCTGCGTCTGAGCCTTGCCGGCGCGTATGACGCCGCGTATCCGCGCACCGACGTTCTCATACGAGGGTGCGAGGCCAACGGCGTGGAAATCGAGCACCGCCATGTGGAGTGGGGGACGCCGCTTGCGCGGCGGTTTCGTCTCGGCCGGCTTCTGCGCGCCGCGCCGGCCACGGGAGATTTTGTTCTGGTGCCCGCAACACTTCACCATGAAGTGACGGTGGCAAAGAAGCACTGCGCGCAGCCCCTGATTTTCGATCCGCTGTTCTCGCACTACCTCACCCGCATTCATGATTACCGCTTGGCGTGGCGTTTCTCAATTCAGGCGCTCATCGCGTACCTTATCGACCGGCAATCGCTTCACGCTGCCGACTACGTGCTGTCCGATACCCTCGAGCATAAAAAGTATTATTGCTCAAAATTCGGCGTGGAAGCGAATAAAATATTCCCAGTGTATGTGGGATACAACAGCAACGACTTCTTCCCCATGGAAAAGCCGCCGGCCCAGGATGTTACCGTGGGATTTTACGGCAGTTTCAACCCGCTGCAGGGCGTTGAGACAATCGTGGAGGCCGCTGGCCTGTTACGGGGGCGGCGGCGAGAGGTGCGGTTCGAGCTTGTCGGCGCGGGATATACCCTGGCCGCGGCACAGGAGCGGTGCCGGAAACTCGGACTCGATACTCTGGCGTTCGTCGGGCAGGTGCCATATCCGGACCTGTGCCGCCGTATCAACTCGTGGGACATCTGCCTGGGCATATTCGGCCAGACGCCCAAGGCACGGCTGGTCATTCCCAACAAGGTATATCATTACGCGGGATGCGGACGGCCGGTGATAACGATGGATACGCCGGCGATCCGCGAAGTTTTCACGCACGGAAAAGATATCTTTCTGTGCGGTGCCGGTGCGATGGCTCTTGCCGCAGCAATTGAGACGCTTCTGGGCGACGGCGCGCTGCGCCGGCGCATCGCCGAAAACGGCCTGCGCCGCGTGCGGGAAAATTTCACTCACGCGCATATCGGCAGTACTTTCTGCGGACTGTTGAGAACATGGAAGGGAGGCGGCGCATGATGCGACGTCCGCACCGGGGAGGCCTCGGATGAACATCGCCGGGATTCTTCCGCACACGCTGCTGTTCGGCGGGGTCAAGCGTTATGTCGAGATAGGCCGGGCGGTTCTTGCGCGGGGTCATCGGTTTGTTATCTTTACGCCCGAGGGCAGGTATCCTGACTGGTGCACGTATCCGGGCACTATCCGGCCGCTGTCGCATTTCTTCGAAGAACCGTTCGACGCGGTGATCTTTTCCGAAGCACGATTTCTTGATTATGTTCAAAAAAGTCATGCACGATTGAAATGCTTTTATGTCATCAGCCAAACGAAGGCACTTCGCCGTATCCACTGCTATCGTGACATTATTTTCTTCGCCAATTCCTCGCGTGCCATGCGTTGGGTACAGCGCTGTATTGGGGTGACACCTTTTCCTGTTTTCGGCGGCATCAATACCGATCACTATTTCCCGCGCGAAGCCGAGCCGCCGTTTCCGCCCTTTACGGTTATCACCTACGGCCGCCAGGCCATGAAACGCAAGGGCACGCATCTGGTGAAGGCCGCGTGCGAGCGTCTGTATAAAAAAGGATACGATATCAAACTACTGTTGTTCGACACCGCAAGCACGCCGGAGCTTGCGGCGGATATCACAAATTTCCGGGCCGCGTGTCCGTTCGAGTTCGTGGCAAATCATCCGCCTGAGCGCAACCGCGAGCTGTACTGCCGCGCGCACTGTTTCGCGTCGGCGGAGCGCAAGGGTATGTGGGCCAACACCGCAAGCGAGGCCATGGCATGCGGCGTGCCGGTGATTGCGTCGGCAATCGGCTCCGGCGATTTTCTCGTTCCGGGCGTGACCGGCCTGCGCGTGCGCCTGAGCGCGCGTTCTATCGCCAAGGCGATTGCGCGGCTGTACCGCGACGCGGAACTCCGGCGGCGGCTCTCGGCCGCGGGCGCGCGCCGCGTCCGGCACTACCAATGGCGCTTCTCGGCCGATAACCTCCTTGCCCTTCTGGCGCATCCCGACCCGCATCGGGTAAGCGGCAGCGCATGGCCGTTTACCGCACGTGAGGTTGCGAACTGCCGCGTGCCGAGAAAGAAACGGAAGGCGCCGCCGGCGTTCAGGCTCGAAAACGCGCTGTATATCATCAATTATCACTCGATATGCGACTCGCGTTCGATGGCGCCGTGGGAGCGGTATCTGACTGATAGCGTCACGCCGCTCGCGCATTTTACCGCGCACCTGCAGTGGATGCGCGACAACGCAGAGCCGGTGAAACTGGCGGAATGCGAGGCGCTGTTTGAGCGGGGAAATCTTGACAAGCCATATTTCGCGGTGACGTTCGACGACGGGTATCGGACGGTGTTTCGCACCGCCGCGCCGGTGCTCGATCGGCTCGGCGTCACACCTGCCCTCTGCGTCTGCAGCGATTTTGCTCAGGGCGGTATTTTCTGCAATGTCATCCTCGGCGTCTTAATTGCATCACAGGGTTTTACAACAATTGCAACGCAACTCAGACAGCGCTTCGGGCTCAAAGCATCGAAGCCCAAGCGTCTTTTGCGCGCCATAAAACAGCATGCGGATTATCCGGTCATCGCGCAATGGATTCAAACGCGCGGCGCAGGACGCGTGCCCGATCGGCCGCACCTCTCGATGGAGGAACTGCGCATGCTTGCGGTGAAGGGTTGGAATATTGTCAACCATACGCGCGACCACTGCCTGCTGTCGTCGCTTCTGATAGAGGAGCAGGAGGAGCGCATAGAATCGTGCCGCGAAACATTTGAGCATTATGGTATCCGGATGCTTCACTGGCTTGCCGTACCTTTCGGACTTCCCCAGCATGTCAACCAGGCTACGCTGCACTGGCTGTCGTCGCGCCCCGACTACCGCTGCATGTTCGCCAACGGCGGAGTGAACAGGCAGTTCAACCGGATGGAAATTCTCCGTATCGGCATCGGCGGTCAGGATTTGAAGGGGTTTCGGGACACGCTGCATGAACAGGCGGTGCGGACGCCGTGAGGATGGAGCCGCGATCAGGGCTGCGATGCGGCGGCGATAATTGCGAAAAGGCGTTGCGCCGCCAAAACTGCGCTTTCACAGTGAAAGGCAACATCAGGCTTTCGGCATTCACATCCCCTCGCCCAGGTTGCGCCGCAGGCTCTCTTTGAATCCGCTGTCCCGCTGGTATCCCCGCGAAGGCGCCCCGGCGAACGCGTCCCACAGCGAGCCGAAATCAATGAGCCAGTTCGAACCGCCAAGCTGTGGAAACAAATCATGGATGATGACATTGGCGGTCATGGATGCGGAGAACGCATAGACGATGCCTCTGCGCCCTTGGCCGTATGCAAGCGCCTGCGCCCGTATGTCATCGGCGGCGACAAAGCAGTTGCGCGGGGAAATTTCTATGAAATGCCGATACGGCACTACGCCGTCCGACAGCGGCCGCAGATGGGGCGGACCGATGATAACAATATCCATGCACCGCAGTTGCCTGACAAGCGGAAACAGCAGTCCCTTGCCGCTTGCGCGGTGAAACACGTCGGCGTCGTGCCACCGCCGCACTGCGCCGCGGTGCTTTTCAAGAAACCGCGCGATGCGCAGTCCCATGTCGCGCAGCGCCGATCGCTGCATCGCATAGTAATACGGCAGTGGCCGTTCGATCGCACCCCGCAGCGCCGCGCCAAGCGTGGGAAAATACTCATGGCCGTCGCAGTTGGCGCCTTTAACCCCTAGTATCGCGTTCCACTCGCCGTCGCCGTAGCGCGCGAACGAGAACGGCTCGCCGCGGGCAAGTTTTTCAACATACCATGACAGCGGCAGGTTGTCGACATGAATGCGCCGGCCGCAAACGAGATGTATCAACTGTTTCAGACTAGGCATGAACGGACCCTCGGATATACCATTCATGAATATTCTGCACGCGCCGGCGCGTCCGGCGGGCATTCACACTGCCCAATTATCCGTTTCCGGCAAAAAGCCCCGCCGGAAAAAAGTATGTTGCCGCCTATCTTGGCCGCAAGGTTTAACCTCACTTCCGCAGTTGGATGCGGCGCTGCGGCCGTAGCGCCGCATCCAACTGCGGAAGTGAGGATTATAAATTTGGCGATTTCAGCCCACACGTCCGGATTGTCGAGTAAGTTATTATGCCCGGTATCCGGCACTGAAGATTCTTGAGATGGAGTGATTGCGAAACGGGAAAGGGGGGGCATTACATCGCTCATACAATCAGGAGCCTTGGCCCGCCCTTTCCTCATTATATTCGAGCAAGAAAATCTTCAAATGTTGAACTTGTATTCAACGCTATGATGAGATTGGCTATGTCATCAAGTCCTATCACGGTATTCCGTGCCGGCCTTCCCGCCAGAAACGGTATATAATCCGGCTTCATTATCTCCTCCAGTTTCACGCTTCTTTTATCAACCACATTCTTCTTTTCCATTCCCTACCCCCTTTGCTTATCAGTGCCGTCTTGTTATGTATCTCCCCGATTGTAATACAATCAATATGCCATTTGCTTAAGTGGTTGAAAAATAGTGCGATAGGTTTTTCTCCACAGCTATCTTCAGGCCTGATTGTACGATATTGACACATTGTAATTCAATTTTGTATCATCTTGTGTTATGCGATAATCCTACATTCCGCAGTTGGGGTGGATGCGAATACGTGCGTGGAAACTGGCGTGAAGGCGGCGCAGGGCATATCCGTCGGGTGATATGTCCAAGCCGCCTGAAGCGCCAGAGCGCTCAACAGATTTTTACTCCGTTCATACGGGTAAGGTATACCGGCCTTCGGCCGAAATTATTCGTATCCATTGCCCTTTGCGGCCGCAGCGCCGCATCCAACTGCGGAATTCAGGATAATGTATTTTAACGAACAACCCTTCCCGTCCACCGTATTTCCGGATCACAAATTCTATGCCGTCTCCTTCGCTCGATAGTATCTCTGCCGGGACATACCCTGAAGGCACAAACACTCAACAATCATCATCTGCAGGGTCGTGCGATACATCTGAGCAGTCGGGGGCCGGGGTGGGTCCCTTTTCCCCGTACTATTCACACGAATGATTCCTTTCGTTTCCGTCATCATTCCGTCATTTAACAGGAGGACCCGCCTCAAAACCGCCATAGCGTCCGTTCTTGCCCAAACATACACCGATTACGAACTGATAGTAGTTGATGACGGCTCTGATGACGGTACCGAGGCGGAGACGCTTTTCAGCCGTATCGACAGGCCGTGCCGGTGCATACGGTGCGAGGTCAACGGCGGGGTATCAAGGGCGCGCAACACCGGCGCCGCAAACGCCGCCGGGACATGGCTGGCGTTTCTGGATTCCGATGACGAGTGGCGCCGCCAAAAACTTGAGAAACAGGTCGCATGGATATCACGGCACCCTTCCTTCAGAATTGTGCAGACAAGGGAGACATGGATTCGCCGGGGCCGGCGGGTCAATCCGCCGGCGACGCACATCAAGCAGGAAGGTGATATGTTCGGACAGAGCCTGGAGCGCTGCATGATTACACCGTCATCGGTCATGCTCCAGAAAACCCTTTTTCTTGAAATAGGAGGATTCAACGAATCGCTTCCTGCCTGCGAAGATTACGATCTTTGGCTGAGAATTACCTGCAGATATCCGGTGGGTCTTGTTGACGAAGAGCTTCTCATCCGCTACGGGGGACATGACGATCAGCTTTCTTCCACGGTGTTTGCCCTGGACCGGTTCAGAGTGCGCTCCCTGCTCGATCTTGTTGCCTATGCTCCATTAACCGCCGCCCAGTATAAACTTGCCTGCGGGGAACTTGTACGAAAATCCCTTATTCTCGCCAACGGCTATCAGAAACATGGAAAGGTTGTGGAATATGAGCGCTATAAAAAGATTGCGGAACAATACACCCAAACGCCCGGCTGTACATGCGAATAAAAGAATGGGTGGCAAACGTACATCTTCAGGTATTATCTTCGAAAACAGCCATTCCTCATTGCCGGACATATCGGTTGAATTCGAGAGCCTGCCTCTATCACGGCTTAAACTCCCTGCTTTATTATATGACGCAGGGTGCCGGATTTCAAATCCCGCGGATATCATGCTTCCCCTCGTTGTCTGCGCATCAGCGGGCAATAAGTCTTATACAATCATCGATGGATGTAAAAGGTATTTTTATTGCAAAAAGGAAGGGCGCGGCCGGATTGCCTGTGCCGTCATACACACGCCATTGGATCAAACCTCTCGCGGTTTGCTGCGCATCAGGCTTAATCGCGGCCGAACGTTTACTCTTCGAGAAAAGATCATATTTTTACGCTGGCTCACGAAGCATTGCGGCACAGAAAAACGCGCGGAGATTTGTAAAGACATGGGGGGTGCGGAGCAGGACATGATCATGCTCTCGCCTTTGTTTTCCGCCGGCAGCCATGTCCTGAATGCGGTTGATTCCGGCGCTCTTCATCCGGCTCTTCTAAAAACATTCATGCTGCTTCCCCGTACCGATCAGAAGGCGTTCCTGACGGCATTTGACGGCGCCGGGCTTTCGTTTCAGACCCAGCGCGAATTTCTGGAGTGGCTGACTGAATTGTCGTATACCGAGCGCCTTCCCGTCGCGCAAATCCTTGGCCGGCAGGATATCCGCTCCATAGTGCATAATACAAGGCTCAACTGGCCCCAGCGTATCGAAAAAATCCGTAACATTCTGTATGAGCGCAGGTATCCCCGTCTTTCGGCAGCGCGGGAATTATGGAAAAAAAACGCGGCTGCGGCCAATCCTTCGCCGTCATCGATTCAATTTATCCCCAGCCCGTTTTTTGAAAAAAACAAGCTTGAGGTCCGCTGTACGCTTACCGATCCTGCCGCGGCAAGAGACATATTCACCCGGCTGGCTTTAGTACCCCCGGAAACATGGCACACGTTGATATATCCATTGCATCATCGGTAACCCGGCATGCGGAGAAGGCGTGAGTCTACATTCAGCTCTGTTGGGGTGGATGCGGATAGCTTCGAAACCGGTGTGAAGATGGAACATTGAGCCTGTGGAAATGCGCCGCCTCCACCTGCGGAAGGCAGGATCACCGGCACCATTGCCACGCTGATTTTTTGGCGGGCGGCTATGCCATATATCGTGCGCCTGTCAATTCCTCATCCGCCGCGCTCTATGCGCAGAAGCACTATCTGCCGCCCTTACTTGCCCGGCTCATTCCCCCGCTTTGGAGTCTGAACCGGCAGCGGGCCGTCTCCAACCCCCTGCGCATCACCCAGCGGCAGCGCCGCCTCTTCATCGTCCCCCTCCCGAAGGGGAAGCGCGGCGCCCAGCGCAGAGGCGGGTGAAAATTTAGCCTGCTGTTCGGCGCGCTTTTTCAACTCCGATTCTTGAATCTTGACCGTTGTCCGCGAGAGAAAAAGCGAAAGAATTATGCATAATACCATATACGTGACGGCAAAAATCGTGGTCAGCCTCGTGAGTATGTTTGCCGTGTCCTGGGTACCCAAAAACGCATTTGCGCCAGACAACCCGCCGCCTATTGCGCCTGATATGCCGCCGCCTTTATCTGATTGAATGATGACAAGCAATATCAGAAACAGGCACACGATGACAAAAATGACCGACATTATTCCGAAAAGCATCTTTTCCTCCTCATTTCACCGGGTGTCCGCCTTATATCCGTATACTCGATTGACTATTCTTGCAAACGGAACCTCTCGCCGGCGGTTCGGATTGATTCATTATTTTGGGACAACGATACCTGCGAATTCTGCGGCCTTGAGCGATGCGCCGCCGATAAGTCCGCCGTCAACATCGCTCTGGCTCAGCAGCTCCTTTGCATTGCCGGGCTTCATGCTGCCGCCATACTGAATGATAATCGTCTGTGCTAAATCTGCGTTATAGATGCCGGTCAGTATCTTGCGGATAAATATATGGGCGTCATTCGCCTGCTGGGGCGTTGCATTCACGCCTGTGCCAATCGCCCACACCGGTTCATACGCAATCGTGCACTTGAATGCTTCGGTACTTTCAATGTCCCTGAACGCGCCGCGCACCTGCCGCTCGATAACCGCGTCCATTTTCCCGCCATTACGCTCTTCAAGCGTCTCGCCGACACAGATAATCGGTTTTAATCCAGCTTTCAGCGCGGCCTTTACCTTTTTATTAACCGTATCGTCCGTTTCATAAAAATACGTCCGCTGTTCGGAATGGCCGATAATCACAAACTCCACCCCGAGCGCCTTCAGCATCGAACAGCTTACCTTGCCGGTAAACGCGCCCTTCTCCTCCCAGTGCACGTCCTGGGCGCCGAGCTTGATATTGGTGTTGCTGATAACTTCCGCGACCGCCTGAATATTCGGATACGGCGGGCATACGGCAATGTCAACGTCAGTCACCGAGCCGACAGCCGTCACAACGCCCTTTGCAAGGTCAACCGCTTCATGTACCGTCGTAAACATTTTCCAATTGCCGGCAATAAACTTTCTTCTCGACATACGTATGACCCTTTCCTTTAACGTATGGAATGACAATAAGAAATCGAACCGTCAAAATATAGTCTACATACGCCATTCAGGGCAAGACCGTAACCTGTTTATCTGCGTAGTCTTGACGTCTCGTCATAACCCCCCGTCTTACGGATTACACCTATAGTGCGGCTTATTGAACCGGACGACACAAAAGGTTGCCACGGTTATTTGATAGCCGTCGATTCAGACGAATCGTGCGTGCATCACGGCAGCAGCCCACATGATTATGACGCACCGATCCCTGATGCGTACCAATCAACCAACGTTTCAAAAACGAAGCGACATTGATGAACGCACGGCTTCCGTTCATAAGCAGGTTGTCTGTATTTTATATTAGCGGTATACATGGATAGGGGTGAGGCTGTTCGGGTGAGGTTTTTAATTTCCGGCATTCTATTTTCACGCATATGCCCAAAGACATTTTCATTACCGATGAGTTTCTGCTTGAGACAAAGACCGCATCGCGTCTCTACCACGACTATGCCGAGAACCTTCCCATCATCGACTATCACTGCCACCTGCCGCCGCATCAGATTGCCGGGGATACACGGTTTGAAAACCTGACGCATATATGGTTGTACGGCGATCATTACAAGTGGCGTCTCATGCGCGCGAACGGAATAGCGGAGCGGTACTGCACGGGAAACGCGAGCGATCGGGAAAAATTCGACGCCTGGGCGGCGACCGTGCCTCGTATTATCGGCAACCCGCTCTACCACTGGACGCACATGGAGCTCAAACGTCCCTTCGGTATACGCGATCGCCTGCTGTGCCCGCAGACCGCGCAGTCGATATGGGACGAGTGCAACCGCTGCCTTGAACAGCCGTCGTTTTCGGCCCGCGGGATCATGCGGCAGTTCGATGTGCGGCTGGTGTGCACAACCGACGATCCGGTCGATTCGCTCGAGCATCATGTCCGTATCGCCGCCGACGCGTCGTTTCCGGTGAAAGTGCTGCCGACGTTCCGCCCCGACAAGGCGATGGCGGTCGACAACCCTCACCTGTTCAATGCCTGGGTCGCTTCGCTGGCCAACGCCGCCGACATGGAGGTTGCGACGTTTGATGATTTTATTGCCGCGCTCAGGAAACGGCACGACTTTTTCCATGCCCAAGGGTGCCGTCTTTCCGACCATGGTCTCGAAACCGCATATGGAGCCGATTATACGCGCCGCGAGGTGGAGATGATTTTCGAAAAAGCGCGCCGCGGTCCGCCGGTAAGCTGCGAAGAGGCGGAGAAATTCAAGTCGGCCATGATGCATGAATTCGGTGTGATGGATTATGAAAAGGGATGGGTGCAGCAATACCACCTGGGAGCGATGCGCAACAACAACACGAAGATGTTCGATGCGCTGGGTCCTGACACGGGTTTTGATTCGATCGGCGACTGCGCAATGGCCAGGCCGCTGTCGCGGATGCTCGACCGGCTTGCCCGCGAGGACCACCTGCCCAAGACCGTAATCTACAATCTCAACCCGGCCGACAACGCCCTGATTGCGGCCATGATCGGCAATTTTCAGGACGGGAGCACGGCGGGAAAATTGCAATTCGGCAGCGCATGGTGGTTTCTCGATCATCAGGCGGGTATCGAGGACCAGCTTGCCACGCTGGCGAATTTCGGAGTGGTAAGCAGGTTTGTGGGGATGCTTACGGATTCGAGAAGTTTCCTGTCGTATCCGCGGCATGAGTATTTCCGCCGTATTCTGTGCAACTGGCTGGGACGGGAGATGGAGAAGGGGACGGTTCCCGACGATCAGGAGCTGATCGGCGAAATGGTGAAGGATATCTGTTTCCGCAACGCATCGTCCTATTTCGGATTTAATATCGAAATGTAAAACTGACACTTGCGGCCGGTAGAATACTATTTTATCGCGCACGTGAGCAAAGAAGATCCGCGGGTAAAAGGCGCGGTCTTTTTTAAGCGATTCAATATCCGGCATGGAATTACAGCGCAATGGACGATAGAAAAACCCCTTTCATACATCAGGCGCCGGACGATAATCCCCTGCATGAGCGCGAACTTTTACGCGCGCTCATGGATAATATTCCTGATACGATATACTTCAAGGATCGCCAAAGCCGATTCATTCTGATTAACAGGGCGCAGGCCCTGCTTTTGGGTATCGAAAATCCCGACACGGCGGTCGGCAAGACCGATTTCGATTTTTTTGCGCGCGAAACGGCACAGGAGTCATTCGATGACGAGCAGAAGATAATGGCGTCGGCTACGCCGCTTATCGACAAGGCGGAAGAGCTGCATTTTCCCGACGGGCACACGCGGTGGGTGAGCGCCACGAAGGTGCCGCTGTGCAACGCGGCAGGAGAAATATGCGGCATTATCGGCATCAGCCGGGACGTGCACGAGCGAATACTCATGGAGGAGAAACTGCGGCAGGAGCACACGCTGCTTCGGACCCTGATAGACAACATGCCCGATTTTATCTATGTGAAAGATCGTCGGAGCAGGTTCCTTATCAACAACCAGGCGCAGCGCAGGCAGATTGGGGTTGAGAAGCTTGAGGAGGTTGTCGGCAAAACTGATTTCGATTTTTTTCCCGTTGAATACGCGCAGAAGTATTACGACGACGAGCAGATGATAATGTCGACCGGCAGATCGCTCGTCTCGGTTGAGGAAGCGATGGTCACCAAGGCTGGCGAGCACCGGTGGCTTTCGACGACGAAGGTGCCGCTGAGGGCGGCCGACGGCGGCATTATCGGCATCGTGGGCATCAGCCGGGATATCACGGAACGGAAGCGTATCGATGAGCAGATGCAGCGCTCAAAGGATGAGCTGGAAAACCGGGTGCTCGAGCGGACCGCCGCTCTGAAGCTGGCAAACGTCCGTATCGAGATACGGCTCAACCAGCTTAATTTCCTCAATCGCACCTCGTATACCCTTGCGCAGATCATGGGACTCGAAAACCTGTACCCTGCGATTGTCGAGGCGTTTGTCTCGCGGTTCGGCCGTGCCGAAGCTTGCCTGTGCGTCAAAGGAAAAAGGGGGTTTTTCTGCGTGCATGCAACTCCCGGCCTTGATTCACCCAAGGCCCGGCAGAACTGTGAAAAAGCGCTTTCCGAGTATGAAGAAAAGGACATGCAGACGCCGGTGGTGGTGGAGGATTGGACCACCGACAAGTGGCTCCGGCATTTCCCATGGTCGAAATGCAGGGATCTGACTTTTTATATCGCCATTCCGCTTCTTGCCGACAATACGATGATATCGTGCGTGCAGATATTCACCTCGCCGGATTCCCGCGGGCATTTTGAGCGGGAAAAGCCGCTTTTAACCACACTCGCCGCGCATGCGGCGGTCTGTCAGAGCAACGCGCAGCACTACAAGGAATTAGGCGAGCAGGCGCGGCTGGAAGGCGAGCTTGAGGCGGCGCGAAGCATTCAGCGCGGCTATATGCCGCAGGAGCGTCCGCCGATACCCCATATCAATCTCAAGGGAGTGTATTTCCCGGCATTCGAGGTTGGCGGCGACTATCTTGATTATTTCCAGACGCCGGCAGGGAGCTGGGTGCTTGTTATCGCCGATGTCTGCGGCAAGGGCATTCCGGCCGCACTGCACATGACCGTGCTTCGCAGCGCATTCAGAGCCGAGTCGCTCAGGCATTGCACCGCCAAAGAGATCATGTGCGCGGTCAACAGCGCGATGAAAATCCACCTTGACAACAAGTCGTTTATCACCGCGCTCTGCCTAGTGATTAATGCCGAGGGCACATCCATGACCTATGCGCGCGCGGGACATCCGCTGCTTCTGCGGCTTGGCGCCGGCAACGAACGTCCGGCCAATATCGACGCGGCAGGCGTGGCGCTGGGTCTTATTTCCGAAGCGGACAGGTTCGCCGCACTTCTTGAAGAGAAAACCATTCCGCTGGAAAAAGGCGAGCGCTATATACTCTATACCGACGGGCTCACCGAGGCGCTCAATGAAGAGCGGGAGACATACGGTTTCAAGCGCCTGTGCGCGCTTCTGGAGAAGGAGCACAGCCGTAATCCCGAAAAAATCGTGTCCTCGATCATGAATGATGTGAATAAATTCAAACGCGCCATGCCGTTTCACGACGATTTGACCATGCTGGTGATGACGGTGACGTAAAAGCGGTTCGGACTGCGGCGGTGCCCAAAACTAACATTAACCTAAGCCGGCAAAGCCGGAAAATCACCGCAAAGGCGCAAAGAACGCACAGAATAATATGGTTATAATAAGAGAGATTGATCCGCCTTTGCGAACGTTGCGTCTTTGCGG
>Ga0209101_1001470_pt1 | contig 17353 bp, 20 predicted proteins | sample ConPoolayeCmetaG_FD_185481 | JGI IMG/M metagenome (GOLD analysis project Ga0209101, IMG submission 185481) | Hot spring microbial mat communities from California, USA to study Microbial Dark Matter (Phase II) - Cone Pool mat layer C metaG... ...
CGAGCGTTGCGATCATGAGGATCGCTTGGACGAGGTCGGTCCACACGACGGCGAGAAATCCTCCCATCATGGTATAGAGGACGAGCACTGCCGCACCAATGACGATGCCCCAGAAACGGGGGATATCGAAGGTGACGTTGAGCACTTTTCCGGCGCCGTTCATCTGTGCCGCGAGGTAGAAGGTGAAGAAGAAGACGATGATGAGCATGGCAATCGAGCGGATGGCGGAAGCGTGAGTGCCGAAACGCCGAGCAAGGTATTCAGGAAGAGTGATGGCGTTGTGCCGCTCAGTGTCAATACGGAGTTTTTCGGCAATCACGTACCACGAAAACATGATGCCGGTGACACAACCGACGGCAGTCCAAATCTCGACGAGACCAATTGCGAGTGCCGCACCCGGTAGCCCGAGAAGAAGCCACGCCGATTCGCCGCTCGTTCGCTCCGAAAAAGCAGTAAGCCATGGGCCAAGCCGCCGGCCGCCGAGGTAGTAGTCGGTCGTTGAGCGGTTCATGCCCCATGTGACGAGTCCAACGGCGAGCATGAGCACCAGATAGAGGCCAAGCCCGATAAAGATGGACGACATAGCGACCTCCTCGAGACATGTCTTTTTGCGTATACAAAAAACTCTACGAAGTTGCAAAAGACAAGTCAAGGATTGCAGAAAGCGAGGCTATTTTTGTTGCAAATGAGTGTGGTGGTTGTTACAGTATGCTGTTCTTTCTGGGAAGGATTGTTGGTAGGACTCTCACGGAGGATGGACAGATGACACATCGTGTTGCCGTGATCGGAGGAGGGGGGTGGGGAACGGTTCTTGCCTCCATGCTGGCCGAGAGACAGGGAGCAGTGACGCTCTGGTGCCGCGAGCCGGAGGTCGCCGAAGCGGTGAACCAACGTCACGAAAACACTCTTTTCCTCCCCGGCATTGCTCTTTCACGGCAGGTGGTCGCCACCACCGACCTTGCAGGTGCGGTCGCAGATAAGAGTCTGATTGTCATGGCGACACCGGCACAGCATTTGCGAGGAATCCTTACCTCGGTTGCGCCTGAGATACGGAGCGACGTTTTCATCGTTATCGCGAGCAAGGGGATCGAGAAGGATTCGCTTGCGCTCATGCACGAGGTTGTTGCGGCACTTCTTCCTGCAAATGCACCGCGCACCTTTGTTCTCTCCGGCCCCACCTTTGCGCGGGAACTGGGGATGAAGATGCCTTCCGCTGCAGTGATTGCCGGCACTGACGAGAAGGCTCTGTGTGCTATCCAAGAAACTTTCTCGCTTCCTTACTTCCGTGTGTATCGTTCCTCTGATATCATCGGTGTCGAGGTAGGGGGAGCGATAAAAAATGTCATCGCGGTTGGTGTCGGCATTGTCGAAGGTATGCGGCTGGGGAAAAACAGCCAATCGGCGCTCATGACCCGCGCTATTGCCGAGATGACGCGTCTCGCGGTGAAACTGGGGGCAAATCCCTTTACTGTATCGGGACTTTCAGGGCTCGGTGATCTCATCCTCACCTGCACTGGCGACCTCTCGCGGAACCGACAGGTTGGCATCCGGATCGGTCGTGGCGAAACATTATCCCACATCATGGCTGATATGAAGATGGTTGCCGAAGGGGTACACACGGCGGTTGCCGCCTATCAACTTGCGCAGAGGCACGGAGTTACGATGCCCATCGTCGAGGTAGTATATCGGATTCTCTATGAAGGGCTCGACATCCGCGAAGCAATAGGCTTGCTCATGACGCGTAGTCTTAAAGAGGAGATATATGGCTATGGCGAGTGATGCAAAAGATTGTATCGGGCTTGTCGGTGCCTGCGGCCGCATGGGGCGTTCCGTTGCTCTGAAACTTTGGGAGTCTGGCTTTCTGCTTCTTCCGATCGAGGCGCCATCACATCCGGCACAGGGGAAAGATTACGGCGTTGCCTGCAAAATGTCTCCTTCTGGTGTTACAGTGACCACCGTCGCCGATCCTGCTTTTGCCTCGTGTAGGGCGGTTGTTGACTTTAGTTCCCCGGAAGGGTTTCGGCAGGCGATCGAAAATGCCCTTGCCTTCGGAATCCCGTTTCTCTCCGGGACGACGGGTATTACAGAGGAGGAACACTCCCTCATGGCGGACGCTGCCCGCCGGATACCAATCTTCTACAGCGCCAACATGAGTTATGGCGTCGCGGTACTTTCCGATATTCTGCTGCACCTTGCTCGTCTTACGGCGGATATGGCGGTTTCTATCATCGAAGTGCACCACAGTCGCAAGAAGGACGCTCCTTCCGGGACGGCGCTCCGCTTCGGTGAAATTGTGAAGACAGCGCGAGGGAAGGACGATATCGCCATCCATTCGGTTCGTGCCGGTGATGTAGTCGGCGAACACACCATCACCTTCTTCGGCGATGGCGAACGGATAGAACTGACTCACCGCGCCCACACCCGTGACCTCTTCGCCGCTGGCGCGCTCCACGCGCTCCGGTGGCTCCTCGATCGGAAGGGGCCGGGGCTCTACTCGATGAGCGATGTCGTGCGAGACACCGCCCAATGACGGCGACGACACCGAAAAAACGTCTCTCACCCAAAGCACGCGCAGAACTCGAGCGGGCATTCGCGACGCTCGAACGGAGCATCTTTGCGACGCTCCTTTCCCGACTTACCTTCGGGGCAACCGACCGCACGGCGAAAACTCCTCCCGCTGCTGTAGCGTGGATCGCCAAAAAAGCGGTTAGCCCGCTGCTCGCCACCGCCCTTTCGGTTGCGGTCCGAACACTCGGCGCCGGAGACAAAAGCGTGGAAGGACCGGTCGCGCGCTACCTCTACAAAGCGATAGTTGCCCTCTCGGGGGCGACGGGAGGCGCCGCCGGACTACCGGGACTCCTAGCGGAACTTCCCCTCACCACCGTGCTCATGCTCCGGCGCATCGCAGAGGTAGCACGCCGGAACGGCGAAGACCTTTCCGACCCCGCTACACGGCTCGCCTGTCTCGAGGTGTTCGCGCTTTCGGGAATCGGTGCCGTTCCCAAGGCAATCGGCTCGACCTACTACGCCGCCCGCATTGCCCTGCACGGCACAATAGCGCAGGCGACGCGGGAACTTTCTGGCGCCGGCGGCAGACTGGCGGGGCGTGCCTTTTCGGGACTCGTCTCGAAGATAGCGGCGAAGTTCGGTGCCGATGTGGCGAGGCTTGCTGCTTCGCGCCTTGTCCCAATCGCAGGAGCAGCGAGCGGAGCGATCCTTAGTACCCTCTTTATGGATTACTATCAGGAGGTTGCCGAAGCGCATTTCACTATCCGCCGCCTCGAGCGAAAATATGGTACTGATATTGTGCAGAAAGCCTACGAGCGGCTACGGGAAAAGAGAAACAGTGTCACCGTAATCGTCGGCTGTAGATGACCTTGTTGTCGCCGTCGTCGTAGAAATCCTTGATCTCGGCTACTATGGTGTAACCGCAGGAAAGGTAGAATCTCCTGGTCGGTTCGTACTGATCGCGGGAGTTCGTTTCGATGAAGATGATTTCTCCGCCGTGCGCCGCCACCATCCTTTCGGCCTCTTGCAGGAGCCGTTTTCCGATGCCTTTCCTTTGAGCCTCGGCATGTACTGCTATCCAGTAGAGATCATAGCGCTGACGGGTGCACGGTATCTCTCCATAGCACACATAACCGAGAGTTTTCCCCGTTGCTTCGTCCTCGGCAAAAATGAACGAGTAACCACTCTCCTTCTCTCCTTTTGTAAGATGCTCTTGACACAGTTCGACGGCGATCGCGATTTCGTGTTCGTAAAAAAAACCAGTCGAGGTAACAATCTCGTAAATCCTCTGCAGGTCGTCGGGACATACCTCGGTTCTGAATTTCATAACGGTACTCTACTGTTGTGGGATAATCGGATTAGAGTCTGCCTTTCTTGATGTCTTCTTCTATCTCTTTCTTTATCCGTTCCTGACGTATTTCCTCATCCACGTCGAAGGCGACCCCTTCTTTTGCCCCCTTCTCAAGAAGGATTCGTTCCATTTCGGCATTCTTGATGGCGCGCGCGTACATGAGTGCTGTTTTTCCAAACTTGCGTTCCTTGCGGTTGACCTGCGCGCCAGCGTCAATGAGCACCTTGAAAACCGGGAAGTGGTCGTTCATGACAGCAAGAGTGAGCAGTGTCCAGCCCTCATAGTCATACTCTTCGATATCTATCTTCTTACGATCTTCTACTTTCCACTGAAGCGTAGCAATGTTTTTATCCCACCAGGCTTTGTTTTTCTGCTTAGCGCGTTCCTGCATAATCTCGTGCTTCGAGAGACGCCGTTTGTGCTTGTAGGTCTTTTTCCCCTCCTCGATGAGATACTTCGCTACGGCGGCGAGCCGCTCCTCTTTTTCGGGGGTTCCCTTCGGCTGAGCGACGACGTAGAAGAGGGGGTGGCGGACCGTTTCGCCGTCGGTCTCTTCTATCCGGGCACCCTTCGAGACAAGGAACTTGAGTATTTCGAGGTGTCCCCCTTCGGCGGCATACATGAGCAGGTTCTTCTGGCCGCGCTCATAGGCGGTGCGTATCTCCTCTTCGATTACCTCCTGCTCTTTCTCGACATCTCCTTTCGCCGTTTCGTAGATGATGGTCTCGACACGCTTCTTTACATCTTTCACGAGAACCGGTGCTCCCTTTGCGACGAGCAATTTGACCAATTCGAGGTTGCCGTTTTCGACTGCCCAAAAGAGCACTGTCTTTTCGCGCTTCTCTTCAGTCTGGTCGTGGACCACCTCCTTTATCTTACGCTCCTTCTCAGCCCTTTTCTTTGCCTCTTCGAACGCCTTTTTCTCCTCCTCGGTCATCGGCTTTTTGATGTTGACTTCGGCCCCCTGGGAGAGGAGAAACTTCGCCGCCTCGGTCTTGTTTTCACGCACAGCGAAAACGAGAGCATTGTGGTTGTATTTGTCGAGAGCGTTGAGAGGGACACCTTTGGCAAGGAAGAATTTCACTAGTTCGACATTGCCTGACGCCGCCGCATACATGAGCGTCGTCCTGCCGAAGTTGTCGGTGGCAAGCGGGTCTGCGTCCTTTTCGATAAGGTAATCCACCATTCGTTTGTTGCCTGCCTTTGCCGCCATGAGGAGCGGTGTTTCTCCTTCGAGCGAACGAGCATTCGGGTCGGCGCCCTTCGCAATGAGGAAATCGAAGAGTTCATCGTTGTTTTGAGCGGCAGCAAGCATAAGAATAGTTCGTCCCCGCTCATCCCTCGTGTCAACAGGTGTGCCGGCGGAGAGCAGATCTTTTACCTTATCCCAGTTTCGTTTTGATGCTGCTTCGAGAATTGGCGGGAGAGGCTTTGCCTCCTCATCCATATACTTCTTCTTTTTTTCTTCCTCTGCTTTTTTTGCCTTTTCTTCTTCTGCTTTTTTTGCCTCTTCGGCTCTCCGCGCCGCCTCGGCCTCAAGTTTCTTTTGAATTTCGCTCTTGCCGTCGCCACAACCCCACATCAGCGGAACTGCAACGGCAAGGAACATAATCAACCCCTTCTTCATGATACGCTCCCTCTTTTGTGGAAACAACAAAGCACCATAGCATAGAAAATCCATTTTTCAAAAAAAATGGGTGCCCTTACTCCCGACCTGTTTGTAGGTACTCCACGCGGGGATTTTCAAGTAATTCTAGGAAGTCGACGGTGCCGCTTGCTTGTAGACTATGGGGGCAGAGTGGCGGAGAATAGAAAACGGCCTCGCCCCTTCCAGAGCGAAGCCGTTGAAATCGCTGGAGCTGATGGTCGGACTTGAACCGACGCCCTGCTGATTACGAATCAGCTGCTCTACCGACTGAGCTACATCAGCGTCTAGGAGGCATCCTAACCAAATTTTGTCGTTTGTCAAACTTGACTCGGTCTAATACAGTGTTTATTATTTGGAGCCAGAGGTTATATTTCGGAGACCTGCCAGTGTCTCTTGATCACTATGCATTAACGTTTAACCGCTATCTTCGAGAACGCTTTGGGGAACGAGTTTCTCGTGTGTCATTCGAGACCGGTTTGCCATGTCCATGGGGGCGGTGTATTTTCTGCGAGAATCGCGTGTTTGTTCCGCGGGGGGCGGTAGTGCCGGGGCGGCGGGGTTGGAAGGAGCAGTTCGTTGCTCAGAAGAAAAAGATGATCCAGCGCTATGGGGCGCACAAGGTGTTGGCTTACTTTCAGAGCGGCACCTCGACGGCGGGTGATCCGGAGCGTTTGGGCAATCTCTATGCGCTTGCGGCGAAGCAGGAAGATGTAGTTGGCCTCATTGTGTCGACGCGTCCCGACTACGTTACGCCTGAGATTGTGCGGCGCATCGTTAGGGCAGCACCACGGGATGATTTTGATCTGTGGATCGAGGTGGGGCTCCAGTCGGCGCACGATCGGTCGCTTAGGTGGCTCAACCGGGGGCATGACGCATCGTTATATCACCGCGCCATCGAGATTGTTGGAGAAGAGGGAAGGGGACGGGTAAAGGCAGCGGCACACCTCATCTTCGGGATTCCGGGTGAAACAGCGGCTGATATCCAGGAAACAGTTGTGTTTGCAACGCGGCATCCAGTCGTGCAAGGGATAAAGATACACCACCTGCAGGTGTACCGTGGCACAGTGCTTGCGGAGGAGTATGAGCGCGTGCCGTTTCCGCTTCCCGACGAGGACGAGTATGTGGCTCTCGTAGGAGAGGTACTCCCAGTGGTTCCGGAGCGGGTGGCAGTGATGCGGTTCTTTTCCGATGCGCCGACGGCTTACCTCATTGCGCCACAGTGGGCGTCGAGCCGCCAGGAACTTCTCCGAAAACTTGCGGACTACTGTGAAACCCATAGGATACGGCAGGGCAGCGAAGCGAGGCAGGCATGACTATCCCTCTGAGCGGTAAACAGCAAAAGTATCTTCGGGGGCTGGCGCACGGGTTATCGCCAGTGGTGCTCATCGGGACAAGAGGGGTCGCCGAAGAGCAAATACGGACGATCGAGGATGCGCTCCTCGCTCATGAACTCATCAAGGTGAGGTTCCTCGATTACAAGGAGGAAAAACGGGAGTTGGCGCGGGTGATTGCGGAAAAAACAGGGTCTGTGCTGGCAGGCATCGTTGGGCATGTGGCAATCTTCTACCGTCCCCATCCTGACCAGAAGAAACGGCGCATTGTGTTGGAGCGTGACGGAGGAGTTGGCGCATGAAGGTCTCTGTTTTCATTCCTTTCTGCAACGAGCGCGACAATCTTGCAGAGGTGGTGGAACGGGTCGAAAAAGGGTTCCTTCTTGCGAAGGTTGAAGGGGAGCTCGTGATGGTTGATGACGGCTCGACGGATGGAAGTGGAGCACTGGCGGAGCAACTGGCGGCTTCGCGGCCATGGATGTGCCTTTTGCACCACCGAAAGAATTTCGGCATCACGCAGGCAATGCGCACAGGGTTTGCTGCCTGTACCGGCGAGATCATCGTCTTTTTGCCCGCCGATCTTGAGTCGCATCCCGATGAGGATATCCCCGCGCTCCTCGCCGGATTCGCCGAGGGAGTTGATGTGGTATGCGGACGGAGACTCGGCCGCTGGGAGGGGAAGGTGTTTCTCAGTTGGTTTTACAACGAGGTGTCGTGGGCGCTCTTTGGTCTGCGGATCCACGATATGAACTGGATAAAGGCGTTCAAGCGGGAATGTCTCGCCGACATGGAACTGCGGAGCGATTGGCACCGATTCATTCCGCAAATTCTTCATGCGAAAGGGTGGCGGGTGGTCGAGGTGCCGGTCCGGTGGTACCACCGGAAAAGCGGAAAGAGCCACTTTGGGTTTCTGCGGATCCCTATAGCCTTCTTCGATGCGCTCGTCGTGAAGTTCATGCTCACCTTTACGCGGGCGCCGATGCGGCTCTTCGGGACATTCGGGGTGCTCCAAATGCTCGCAGCACTCGGTGTCCTCGGGTGGATGCTCTACACCACCTTTCTGCTCGATGACAATGCCTTCCGCAACCGTCCTCTTTTGCTCCTTACGGTGGGAATGTTCTTGTCGGGCGCCATCTTTCTGTTCATGGGGTTCCTCGCCGAACTCATTGTGAGCGTAAAGGACGATCTGATGAGGAAGAAATAGCCATGCACCGGCTGGAGTTATCGAATGTTGTTGCAATCGCTCTGCTCATCGCCGCGCTTCCGGTACTCTTCTTCTCGCGATCCTTCCTCCTTGCTCACCCGCGTCCCGTCGTCGAGACAATTGCTGCATATCCGCGTCCCGAGTTTGCGCGCGTCATGTCGCTCGGCTACGATGCTATGGCCGCCGATTTTCTCTTCATCAAGGCGGCATACTACTTCGGCGGACACTATCTCACCGACCGCACCTATCCACTCCTCGGCAGGATGATTGAGGTCATCGCGCGGCTCAACCCGAGCCTCAAGATTGCGATACTCTTCGGTGATGCAGCAATCTCCTCGATGGGGACACCGGAAGCAATAGAAGAGGCGAACCACCTGCTCGACATAGGGCATGAACTCTTTCCCGATGACTACAACTTTGTGTTCCGCAAGGGGATGAACTACTACATGTACCTCAACGACATGGAGAAGGCTTATCCTTACCTTTACCGCGGTGCTCGGATGAAAGGGGCTCCCGAGAAATTCTACTGGCTCGTGACCAAAGCGATGACCAGAGGAGGGGGCTATCGTCTCGCCTACGAGTACACGGAGAGCCAACTCAAGGAGACAAAGGACCAGAATATGAAAGAACTTCTCACTGTCCGCCTCCGGTTCTACAGGGATCTCATCACTCTCGACGATGCAGCACGGCGCTTCGTTGCCGAGCAAGGGCGGGCGCCGGACCGAGAACTTCGCGATCTCGTAAAGAAGGGATATGTCAGGGAGATTCCTCAGGAACCGTATGGCGGCGCCTACTATTACGATGAGGAGAAGGGTATGGTGCAGACGACGTCAGAAATGTTTCTGAGACCAAAGGAGGGGGCGAAAAAGTAAATTTTACCACTAGTGGATAAAGGAGGAACCTATGACAGTGAAAAACAGTCAAACGGAAAAAAATCTGCTCAAGTCGTTTGCCGGAGAGTCGCAGGCGCGGATGCGCTATGACTACTTTGCGAGCGTCGCGAAGAAGGAGGGCTATGAGAAGGTAGCGCTCATCTTCGAGGAAACGGCGCGGCAGGAGAAGGAGCACGCCAAGCGTTTCTTCAAGTTCCTCGAGGGAGGCATGCTCGAGATTACCGCCGCCTATCCGGCGGGTGTTATTGGAACGACGCCCGAAAATCTGCGCGCAGCGGCGGCCGGTGAGCATGAAGAGCACACAGAACTTTACCCGAAGTTTGCCGAGATCGCCGACAAGGAGGGATTCCCCGAGGTTGCAGCGGTCTGGCGCAAGATTGCAGTTGCCGAGAAACATCACGAGGATCGCTACCGCGCACTTCTTGCCGAAATCGAGAAAGGCGAGATGTTCAAGAAGTCATCGGTCATTACCTGGCGCTGTCTCAACTGTGGCTACATCCACGAGGGGACCGAGGCGCCCAAGTCATGCCCGGCATGTGCCCATCCGCAGGCGTGGTTCGAACAACTGGGCAAACATTGGTAGGAGGAGACCATGGCGAAGACGATCATGCTTATTCTCGTTGGGAAGCGTCGCGAGTCGGCGGTTGCAGTGCAGAAACTGCTTACTGACTACGGCTGTTACATCAGAACGCGGCTAGGGCTGCACGATGCTTCCGAAACGGTGTGTGCCGATGATGGACTCATCATCCTCGAACTCGTGGGAGACCCGGCGAAGCATCGGGAACTATTCACGGCACTGAAAGCAGTACCCTGTTTACAGGTGAAGATGGAAACACTTTCAATTGGAAACTGTTCCCAATAGGAGGAGACCATGACGAAACGACTCGAGGTGTACAAGTGCGAAATCTGCGGCAATGTGGTGGAGATGCTCCACGGCGCCGCCGGTACGCTCGTTTGTTGCGGGCAGAACATGAAGAAGATGGAAGAACAGACGGCCGACTGGAAGAACGAGAAGCATGTTCCGATTGCCGAGGCGCATGAGAGCGGCACACTCGTCAAGGTCGGCTCGACCGCTCACCCGATGACCGAAGAACACTATATCGAGTGGATCGAGATCATCAACGGCGACTATGTGAATCGTAAGTACCTCAAGCCGGGTGACAAACCGGAAGCAGCGTTCTATGTTCCCTACGCCGAAACGCTCATCCTGCGCGAGTACTGCAACATCCATGGATTGTGGCGGGGCGGCAAGAAAGAGTAAACGGAGGAACTTATGCTCGACAAAAAAATCGAAAAGATGATCAACGATCAGATGAATTTCGAGATCTACTCGGCCTACATCTATCTCGCGATGGGTGCATACTTCGATGCAAAGGGGCTTCCCGGCTTTGCGAACTGGATGAAGGTGCAGTGGCAGGAGGAGTTGTTCCACGCCAAAAAGATGTACATCTACCTCCTTGACAAGGGAGGGCGTCCCTTCTTCACGGCGATTCCCGATCCGGGAAAGAACTGGGATTCTCCAAAGGCGGCTTTCGAGCACGCACTGAAGCATGAGCAAACGGTGACCTCCCGCATCAACGCCATCAAGTCGGCGGCGATGAGAGCGGAAGACCACGCGACGAGCGTCTTCTACGACTGGTTCGTCAATGAGCAGGTCGAAGAGGAAAAGAATGTCACCGAGATTCTCCAGAAACTCGATCTGATCGGCGAGAAAGGGCATGGACTTTATATGCTCGACAGAGAACTCGCGGGGCGCACCTTCGCCGAACCGGCGACCACCGAGTAACAGCGGAGGCTCGGATGGCCCTCTCAGCGATACCGGTAGCGCCCAACCTCTACTGGGTTGGTGCGATAGATTGGGCAGTGCGTAACTTCCATGGCTATACGACCCAGCGCGGCACCACCTACAATGCCTATCTCCTCATTGACGAGAAGGTGACTCTCTTCGATACCGTCAAGAAGGGTTTCGAACACGAACTCCTTACGCGGATTGCCTCGGTGATCGAGCCGACAAAGATAGACTATGTCATCTCGAACCACGCCGAGCCCGACCACTCCGGGACGATCCGCGAGATCGTCGCAGCGGTGAAGCCCGAAAAGGTTTTTGCCTCGCCGATGGGGCAGAAGGCGCTCGCACGCCACTTCGGCGACATCGGTTGTCCGATAACGGCGGTGATGGATGGCGAAAAACTCTCGCTCGGCAGGCGTACCGTGCAATTCTTCGAAACGCGCATGGTTCACTGGCCCGACAGCATGTTCTCCTACCTCATCGAGGACCGTATCCTCGTCAGCCAAGATGCCTTCGGGATGCACCTCGCGACTACCGAACGCTTCGACGATGAACTACCGTGGGATCTGCTCGAGCGGATGAGCGCCGACTACTATGCGAACATCATCACGCTCTACTCACCGCAGGTGGTGAAACTGCTCGAACGAGTGGCGGCTGCCGGGCTCACCTTCTCGCTGGTGCTTCCCGATCATGGCCCGGTTTGGCGTGACATGACGCGTTTTGGCGTGATGATCGAGAACTACAAAAAGTGGTCGTCACGACGGCTGGTGCGTAAAGCAGTAGTTGTCTATGACACAATGTGGCGCGCCACCGAGAAGATGGCGGCGGCGGTCGTGGACGGCATCCGCGAGGAGGATGTCCGTGCCGAGGTGCTCGTCCTCGCGGGCGCTTCGCGCTCCGATGTCGCGAGCGCGATGCTCGATGCGGCGGCCCTCGTCGTCGGGACACCGACCCTCAACAACGATCTCTTTCCGTCGCTTGCCGATGCTCTGACCTATGTGCGCGGCCTCAAGTTCGCAACGCCGCTCGGCGCTGTCTTCGGAAGTTACGGCTGGAGCGGCGAAGGAACTGCGAAGGCGAAGGAGTATCTGACTTCGATGGGGTGCACAGTGGTAGGTGAAGTAAAAACGCAGTATGCGCCTGACCGCGAGGCGCTCGCGGCATGCCGCACCCTTGGGAGGACGGTTGCGGCGAAGGTGAAGGAACTTATACCTGAATGAAGGAGAAAACGATGAAGAAGTATGTATGCACAGTGTGCGGCTATGTCTATGACCCCGCGGTCGGCGATCCCGACGGTGGCATCGCCCCCGGTACTCCCTGGGAAAATGTCCCCGCGGATTGGGTGTGTCCGGTCTGTGGTGTCGGTAAGGACAGTTTCGAGGAAGAGTAGGCTAATCGTCTGACAGAATCGTATCATCATCGGCCGGCGCATCGGCATCGTGGGTGATGTCGGCGTCGGCCGTCGTGTCTATGTCGGGAATGGTTTCGCAATCAGATGGAAGTGTTTCGGTGTCTGTGGGGTGCCAGTCCATCTCGGCGAGTACATCTTCGACCATCTTCTCGATGTCAACGATGTCGGGTTCCTTGGTGCAGGCGCCGATGAGGAAGATCGTGATGACAATCAGCATCGGTTTCATAGCCGCCTCCTTAGAATGAGCCGCTCACGTTGAGGGTGACACGGCCGCCGTCGGTGCACAGCGAGACCTTCTTGTCGGAGATCGGTTCCTCCTTCTTCTCACCATCCGGCTTCTTCTCTTCGGTCCAGAAGTAGAGTCCGATGCCGGCGGCGATGAAGATTGCGCCGCCGATGAAGGCGTAGTTGCGCGATCCGATGTGCTGGTGCCCTTCGTCGTACTTCGTCTTTACGGAACGCACGTACTCATCGGGAGTGAATCCCGGTTTTTTCGCCGCCTCGCGGATGGCTTCAGGTGTCGCCATCTCTTGGTATTTGTCGAAACTCTTCTTGGCGAGATAATCGAAGTAGAAACCCGATGCTATCGCAAGGAGGCCAAAGACACCCGAAGCGATGGCGACGCCGAAGTAGGGGCGGACGATCTCTGACGGCGCTGCTGCGGGCTTTTCCTCTTTCTTATCAGGTGAGGACGGCTCCACGGCAGTCGTTTCGGGCTTCTTTTCTTCGATGGGTTTTTCCTTTTCCTCCCCCGCCTGTTCAGGTTCGCTTTTCGCCTCTGCCGGTATCGGCTCGGCAGTCGGGGCGGCCGGTGTCGGCTCGATGTTTTGTTCGAGAGGCATTTGCCCAGATGTCGGCAGTGCCGGAGCGGCTTTTTCGAACGCAGGTGCCGGTTCTGGGGGTGTCGGGGCTGCGGCTGCTTCTTCTCCGAACGAGGCAGTGGCGAGCAGAATAACCGCAAGAAAAGTGAAGACTGACAGGCTCCTCATACGACTCTCCACCGTGAAGGTCTGAGCGCATGATAGCGGAGGCAGAGAATAATGCAAGGTGTCGTGAGATGACCGATCTTTCCCACCTGTCACACTTAGTAGTGGACCAGCGTAGCAGTACCGCTCGAACAGGTGATACTCATGAGAGTATTGAGCGTGATGTCGGCAGAGCAGGTAAAGATGAGGAGCATCGTGAGCGTGTAGTGTGCCGGTGAGACCTGCGTAAAGGAGCCGGTTGCCGTAAGATCTCCCTCTTTCTTGATGGAACCGTTGCAACCGTTCTGTGGGATGAATTCGTAGGCGGCGCCGTTTTCGAAAAAGAGGGTGGTGGACATAAGGACATGCCACATCCCCTCGATTTCGGTGCAAACACCGGCATACTGCGGTTTACAGACATTCTCCACGCAACTCCATCCTTCTGGGCACTGGAAATCGAAGAGGCATTGCGTCGGCTTCTTCGGAACACATTCGTTGTAAGTACCGTTGAACTGGCAGGTCATGTTTGCACCACAGTCTGCATCAATGGTGCACTGGTTGCGCGACTTGCAGGTACCGAAGAAGCCCATGGAGAGATCGCAGTATTCGTCGGGGGCGCAATCTGCGTCCGAGGTGCAGAGCGTACCGCCGGTCGAGAAACGGCACGCATTCCAGTTTCCCACGGACTGGCAGGTATAGAAGGCAGGGCAGTCGGTATCGGAGGTGCACTCGTTGGCGTACTCACAGATGTTGTGCGGCGTCGCGGAAACACAGCGGTAACCGAAGCCGCAGTCCTCATCTTTCTGGCAGACGGCAACACATTCGCGAAATGATCCGTTCCAAACACAGGCTTTACCATCGGGGCATTCTGCATCGGTCTCGCATTCGTTGTACGAACGACATGCCTTGAAGGTGAGAAAGATCGTCTCGCAGACCTCTCCCGGCTTGCAGTCGGCGTTGCTCTGACAACTCTCCGAGAGATTGAAACGGCACTCTTTCCAGTTGCCGACCACCTCGCAGGACTCGTAGATGCTACAGTCGAAGTCATTCGTACAGGTGCTTGCCCAGAGGCAGACATTCGGATTGGCGGCAGTGTCGCACCGGTAGCCGAACCCACAGTCGTCGTCCTTCTGGCAGGCATCGGAGATGACATCGGAATCGGGCAATGCGGCATCGTCGGTAAGCGGTGTGTCATCCACGCTGCCAGCATCGTCGCCTGTTTCGGCGCCGTCGAAGGATACGACATCATCGGAGAACGAAGAATCATTTCCGTCACCTACTGGTTCCTCCGTATCCAGGGACGGCTCTTCCTCGACAGACAGGTCTTCGTCATCATCAGGCACCGTTTCATCTTTCGTGTCGTCACCGTAGGATGCCTCGCTGTTCTCATCGTCGGAGAAAAGTTCCTCGTCTTGGAAGGGATCATCTGGAGTGCCGGTGAAGAAATCGTCGCTTGCCTCCTCCTCGGGTAAGGAAACATCGTCTGCGTCGCCCCAGCCGCTACCGCCCGCCGTCGGTGCCGAGGCAATGCGATTCTCACACGCCACCCCCCAGACAAACACGAGAACCATCAAAAGACACACCATGGAACATCCTTTCTAGAAAACCATGCATTAGTATACCGCTTTTCCTCGGGCAGACAAGAGGGGAATGGCGATTGCACTGAAACACCTGTCCAGAAGACTGTCTTTTTTACCCCAATTGTTACTGTAGGCTATCGATTTTAGACTGGACTGCCGTGATTGGTGCCTTGTTTCCGTTGCGGCGAAAGGAGAGCATAGAATCCTTCTTCGTCGAGGATGGGAATGCCGAGTTCTTTTGCCTTGTCGAGTTTCGACCCGGGGCCTTTTCCCGCTAGTACGTAACTTGTCTTTTTTGACACCGAACCGGTAACACGGCCTCCCTTCGATTCGATGATTGCCTTGAATTCCTCCCGTGGTTTCGAAAGTTCTCCGGTGATGACGAAGGTAAGTCCGGCGAGGGTTGCATCGAAAGAGATTTTTGGTGGATACTCGATTACTACTCCCATTGCGAGGAGGTCCTCGACTTCGCGACGGTTCGTGTCGTCGGCCCAGTAGGATGCTATTGCATGTGCTGCAACAGGACCGACACCTTCGATGGTGAGGAGGTGGGCTTCGGTTGCCTGCATCAGTTCTTCGAGTGTGAAGCGTTTGGCTATCTCGCCTGCCATGAACTCGCCCACCTCGGGAATGCCGAGGGCGAAGAGAAAGTTCTGGAACCTGACTCGTTTTGCCTTTTCGATGGCATCGCAGAGGTTGGCAACCGATTTTTCCCCCCATCCTTTCTGAGCGGCGATCCGCGGCGCCCACTCTTTGAGGCGGAAGATGTCTGCAAAAGTGCGAAGCCATCCTTTCTGGTGAAAGAACTCTATCTGCTTGTCTCCCAGTCCTTCGATGTTGAACCCTTTTCGAGAGGCGAAGTGAATGAGCCGTTCCACGACACGGGCAGGGCAGTGAATGTTGGGACAGCGTATCGCAACCTTATCGGCATCTTTCGTGAGGGGGGTGCCGCAGATGGGACAGTGGGAGGGCGGAGCAATTCGTTCTTCGGAAGAGAGAGCGGCGGGGTCACGCGGTTTGGTTACGGCGACTACTTCCGGAATTACATCGCCGGCGCGCCGGACGAAGATCTCTGCTCCGAGGTAGAGTCCTTTCCGTTCTATCTCTTCGATGTTGTGGAGAGTTGCATTCTCGATGGTAACACCCATCAGTTCGACCGGCTCGAGGCGGGCAACCGGCGTAACGATTCCAGTTCGTCCCACCTGCCAGTCAACCCGTTTGAGGATGGTTGTTTTTTCTTGTGCAGGGAGTTTGTAGGCGATCGCCCAGCGTGGGGTCCGCGTAAGGTAGCCGGCTGTTTCTTGGTCGGCGAACGAATCGAGTTTTATGACGAGTCCGTCAATGTCGTAGTCGAGGGTATCGCGGATTGCGAGGGTTTCTTCGATGATGGGAATGATGCCTTCGATGGTTGTAGTGGTACGAAAGGGGGGTGTCTCGAAGCCGAGGCGGCGGAGGAACTCATGGAGCGCGCTTTGCGAAGTTACCGGGAGTCCCTCGGTTGTGCCGACACCGTAGGCAAAGAAGCGAAGGTCCCGGCTTGCCGTTACTTTCGGGTCGAGTTGCCGCAGGGAACCGGCAGCAGCATTACGGGGGTTTGCGAATGGCTGCTCGCCGACTGCGAGCCGTTCCTCGTTGAGTTTCCTGAATGCTGCTTCGGGAAGGTAAACCTCGCCGCGTATTTCGAAATCAGTAGGGACATCCTCCGGCGGAAGGACGAGCGGTATCTCGCGAATGGTCGCAACATTGGGTGTCACATCTTCTCCCGTTTCTCCGTCGCCGCGTGTCGCTGCCTGAAGGTAACGTCCCTCGTGGTAGCGAATTGATACGGCGAGCCCGTCTATCTTTTGCTCGATGATGAATCCACCGCGCAGATCGAACTTGAGGCGTTCGAAGAAAGAACGGACCTCTTTGACGGAAAAGGCATCTTCGAGGGAGGTCATCCGCCGAGGGTGAACGACCTTTTTGAATCCTTCGCGCGGCTGCCATCCAATCCTCATCGTGGGCGACCAGGGAACCACCCAGTCGGGGTGATTTTCCTCGATCGTGCGCAGTTCGCGCATCTTCGCATCGTAATCTGCATCACTCATAAATGGAGCATCGTCACGGTAGTATGCGGCAGCGGCGCGTGACAGGAGGAGCGCCAGATCCTCGTAGTGTTTTCTCTCGTCCATTGGTCAGCGGGAGGAGCGGTCGCGCACGAGGTTCTCGAAACTGCGGTCGTAGGTCCGTTCGCCTGCTTCCGAGAAGAAGCATCCGGGGAACTCGCCGGCGCGATTGTGGTAGGCGATGCACTCGCAGCATACCCCGTGGCGGGGACAGCCGGGGTAGGTGCACGAACACATTTTTGCGTTTCTTTCCTTGTTTGGACAGATCATAGGTTCCTCCCTTCGGCGTTGTTGTTCTCGGAAGCGTGTACCAGAGAGAGGGTGCCGAGTCAATAAAACAGGTGCGTGTTACCTTCGGGGGGTGATTACCGGGTTGGGGGACGGTTGTTTCTTCTTTTTTTCCTCCTCTTTCTTTTCCTCTTCCTCTTCCTCTTCCTTCTTTTTCTCCTTTTTCTTGCTTTTCGTGGGAGAGGAGGGTGTTACCGCAGGAGCGGGGGACGTTTTCGCAGGAGTCACCGCAGGATGAGGCGCCGGTACTGGAGGAGGATTCCTGCGCGGGGAGGAGGGA
>Ga0209101_1001472_pt1 | contig 17349 bp, 19 predicted proteins | sample ConPoolayeCmetaG_FD_185481 | JGI IMG/M metagenome (GOLD analysis project Ga0209101, IMG submission 185481) | Hot spring microbial mat communities from California, USA to study Microbial Dark Matter (Phase II) - Cone Pool mat layer C metaG... ...
CCTGGCGGACGTCCACCGCCTCGGGCTCGAGCGGCGTGGGCGTCGCGCCCGGGGCGGCGGCGAACAGGGCATCGCCCGCGCCGACGAGCCCCGGGGCGTCCCCGAAATCGACCAGACGGAGTCGCCCCACGGGCGTGTCCTCCACGGACACCGTCCCATCGGGTGCGATCACGACCGCACCCTCGCGCCCGACATTCACGTCGCCGCCGTCACCCTGCACACGGTCGCCGCGAGCGGTGACCAGCATGCCCTCGGCATCGACGGCAAAGGTCCCTTGACGGGTATAGCGCTCGCCGGCGGCGGTCGACACCACAAAGAAGCCGCGCCCCGCGATCGCGACGTCGAGCGGGTTCCCGCTGGACACCATCGGGCCGGGCGAGAAGTCGCGCGTCTGCTCGATACCGACGAGGTGCGCCACGGTGTGCGTGCTCGACAGTCGGGAACGCATGGGGGCATAGTGCTGAACCGTCTGCACGTCGAAGGCGACGCGCTGGCTCTTGTATCCCACGGTGTTCACATTCGCGAGGTTCTGCGCTACGGCGTCGAGCCGCGCCTGGGCGGCGACACCGCCCGAGGCGATCGTATACAGACCGCGATTCATCGATTGCCCAGAGGCAGCAAGGCCGGTGCCATCCGCACGGTCCCGCGATCGCCGCCTCGGCCGCCCGGTAAACCCTGCCTAGGCCAGGCGTCCTGTGCCCAGCGACAGCTCCAGCTCGCGTCGCAGGCGCAGCTCGGCAAGATCCGGACTCGATGCCACCGGAGCGCTCGCCGGTGCCCCACGCCTGGCGCTGCGCCCCTCGTCACCGCCACCGACGACCTGCTCGAGCCGGCGCGCACGGCGCTCGGCCTCCTCGAGCAAGTGCGTGAGCTCGGCTCGCAGACGCTGCAGGGCCTCGCGCTGCGTGGCCAGCGCGAGCTCGCGTTCCCGCGCCCCGCGCACCACGACCCAGGCGAGTGCCACGACCGCCGCCAGGTCCACCACAGTCGCCCCCAGGAGCAACGACTCCATCGTCACGACACCCTCCCCTGGACGCCTCCTCGTGTCGGGCTCATGCCTCGTCGTCCTCCCCGCGCTGCGGGGCCAGGCGCCCCCGCAGGAATCCCCGCAGGCGAAGCGTGGCCTGGGAGTGCAGCTGGGAGACGCGCGACTCGGTGAGACCGAGCACGGCACCCACCTCTTTCATGGTCAGCTCCTCGGTGTAGTAGAGCGAGATGACCAGCTGCTCGCGTTCGGGCAGCTTGCCGATTGCCTCGGCGACCAGGCGCACCCGCTCGCTGCCGAGCAGGGCCTCGACCGGGTCCTGGCCACGCTCCTCGAGCTGTCCCTCGATCCCGAGCCGTTCCTCGCCGTTACCGAATCCGAGGTCCTCGAGGCTGAACAGCGTCATCTCGCCGACGGTGCCGAGGAGCTCCTGATATTCGGCCAGGCTCATGCCGAGCTCTGCTGCCAGCTCCTCTTCGGACGGTGGGCGACCGAGTCGCCCTTCGAGCTGGTGCGTCGTACGCTCGATGCGGGCTGCCTTCTGCCGAATGCTGCGGGGCACCCAGTCGAGCGAGCGCAGGTGGTCCAGGATGGCACCGCGAATGCGGAACTGCGCGTAGGTCGAGAACAACGCCTCCTTGCGCGGATCGTATTTGCCCATGGCGTCGAGCAGCCCGACGATGCCCCAGCTGATCAGATCGTCGAGCTCGATGTGCGGCGGTTTGCGACTCGCGAGCCGCTGGACCACGCGGCGGACCAGGGGCATGTACCGGCGCAGCAGCTCCTCGCGATCTCCCTGCAGCGGAGCGTAGCCACCCGGCGATCGCCGCTGGCCCGGACGCCGCCCCAGCCCGCCGTACCCGACCGCCTGCATCTCACACCCTCCCCACGGCCTGCGCGTCGTCCAGCAGCCGCTGGAAGAAGAACTGCATGCCGCCGCTCGGCAGCGACGCGGGCCGCGCCACGAGCGTGTCGGCCAGGCGCTCGAACGCCTGGCTCGCCGGCGCGCCGGGCGCGCTCAGGACGACGGGTTGCTGCAATCGTACCGCCCGGACCATGGCATCGTCCCAGGGCACGAACCCCTGGTAGTCGAGACGCACCTGGAGGAAGCGCTCCGTGACCCCGGCGAGCGCCCGGAAGGTCCGCTGCGCTTCTCGGGCCGTCGCCGCCATGTTCACGAGGACGAGGAAATCCTGTCGCCCATGCCGTCGCGCGAGGAGCTTGACGAGCGCATAGGCATCGGTGAGCGAGGTCGGCTCCGGCGTGAGCACCACGAGCGTCTCGGCTGCAGCCGCGGTGAACCACAGGACCGTTTCGGAGACGCCGGCACCGACGTCGATGAGCAGCACGTCGAGCTGTCCATCGAGCCCGTCGACCTCTCCGACCAGCGCCAGCCGCTGCTCGGGCGTCAGCGCCGTGAGCTCGGCGAAGCCGCTGGCGGCAGGCGCGACCAGGATGCCGCCCGGACCCCGCACGAGCACCTCGGGGAGCCGCGCTTCGCCGCGGAGCACGTGCAGGAGGCTGCGCCGCGGGGTGAGCCCGAGCAAAACGTCGAGGTTCGCCAGGCCGAGGTCGGCATCGAGCACACAGGTGCGCAACCCACGGCCGGCCAGGGCGACGGCGACATTCGCCGTCACGCTCGTCTTTCCCACCCCGCCCTTGCCACTCGCGACCGCGATCACTCGCAGCGGCAGTGGGTCCCGCCTCCCCTGGTCCATCGCCATCGAGCCGTTCGCCGTCAGGCGGTCAGCAGACGGCGTGCCAGGACGACCTCGCTCGCCGGTTCCAGGTCGGCAGCAATCCGGCGCCCGGTCCCGAGAAATAGCACCGGGATGCGTCGTTGCCAGAGCAGCGCCAGCCACGGCGCGCCTGGCGCCGCGTCGCATCTCGTCAAAACGCTCGCCTGCGGCGCGAAGGGCGCGAGCACGTGCATGGCGGCTGCTGCAGCAGTCGCGCCGGCAGCCGCGCTCACCACGAGCATGCGCAGCGCCTCCTCGCCCGCCTCCGCCGCCAGCCGCGCCAACTCGGCGAGTTCGTCCTTCTGACCCGGGCCGGCGCCGGGAGTGTCGACGAGCAGGAGCGCGCGCGCATCCGCGCGAGCGACTGCTCCGGCAAGTGCGCCTGGCTCCTCGGCGCGCAGCACGGGGACGCCGAGGACCCGGCCGTAGGCGGCCAGCTCGGCTCCGCCGCCGAGCCGGAAGGTGTCGGCGTGCACCAGCACCACGGGCCGTCCCCCCTGCCGTTCACGCGCGGCCAGCTTGACCAGCGTGGTCGTCTTGCCGTCGCCCGGCGGTCCGAACACGAGACAGACCCGTGCAGGAGTCGGCACCGGTTTGCACTCGAGCGCAGCCGCGACCGCTGCTTCGAGACTCGCCGCGGCCGGCAGGCGCGCTGCAGCGACTCCGACGAGGGCAGCGGCGATGGCCGGATCGACCCCTTGCCGCTCGAGCGCGCGCGCCAGCGCCGTCGCACCGCCCGCCGTCTCGACCTCGCCCATCGCCGAGGCCACCGTTCGCGCAGCAGCCGCAAGCGCGCGCCCCTCGCGCGCCAGGGCTTCCGCGGCTGGCACCGTGTGCTGCTCGTCGTCGTCCACGGCAGCGGTCACGATGACCCGATCGCCGACGGTCTCCGTGTCGAGCAGCACGGCCTCGGCACCGAGCACGGCCTTCACCTCGCGCAGGGCCTGGGCCATGGTGGCTGCGGTAAAGCGTTTAATCTTCATCGAGTGATACGACACCGAGCGCGCGCACGCGCACGGCAGCTCCGATCTCGGCCGGGCTCACGAGGGCGAGCTGCGGCAGGTAGCGTTCGAGAAAGCGCCGCAGGTAGGGGCGCAGCGCAGCGCCAACCAGGAGCACCGGCGGCTGCTGCCCCGCGCTCAGGCGCTCGACGGCTGCCCCGAGGCCCGCCACCAACCGCTGCGCGAGCGCAGGGTCGGGGGCGAGCGTCGTCCCCTCCTCGTTGCGGTGCAGCGCCTCGAGCAGGCTGCGTTCCACCGCTCCGGCCAGGGTGAGCACCCCGAGCGTCCCGTCCGGGCCGACGAGCTTCTGGGTGATCGAGCGGCCGAGCGCCTGGCGGGCATGCTCCGTGAGGACATCGGGATCCTTCGTCCGCGGCGCGACGTCGGCCACCGCTTCGAGAATCGTCGACAGGTCACGAATGGAGACACCCTCGCGCAGCAGGTTCTGCAGGACCTTCTGCACGCCGCCGATCCCGAGCAGCTGCGGCACTAGTTCCTCGACGACCTTGGGCCGCGTACGCGCAAGCGCATCGAGAAGCGCCTGGACTTCCTGCCGGCCGAGTAGCTCGTGCGCGTGCCGTCGGATGACCTCGGTGAGGTGCGTGATCACGACCGTCCCGGGGTCCACGACCGTGTATCCCGCGAGCTGTGCGCGCTCGCGATCCTGCGGGGCGATCCACAGCGCATCGAGACCGAAGGCCGGCTCCCGCGTCGGGATGCCCGGGACACTGGCGGTGACCGTGCCGGGATTGATCGCGAGCTGGTACCCAGTCCGCAGCTCGCCAGAAGCGATCTCGATCCCTTTCAGTAAGATGGCGTACGCGTTCGGCCGGAGCTGAAGGTTGTCGCGGATATGGATGGGCGGCACGATGAATCCCATCTCGAGCGCGAGCTGACGACGCAGCGACCGGATGCGCTCGACGAGGTCGCCCCCGTCCCCGGCCTGCCCCTCCACGAGCGGCACGAGCTCGAAGCCGACCTCCAGCTCCATGAGATCGAGCTGCAAGAGCGCCTCGGGCTCTTCCCGGCGGGGTGGTGGTCCCCCCGGCGTGCTGCCCTCGGGCGCCTGAGGTACGCGCGGCGCCAGGCCGCCCGTGGAGGCCAGCGCGGCAGCTGCCCCGCCGAGCGCGATGAAGGGCACGAACGGCAACCCGGGCAGGATCGCCAATCCGCCCAGGATCCCGCTCACGATCCACAGCACGCGCGGGCTCGCGAACAGCTGACCCGCGAGCTCGGTGCCCAGGTCCCCCCCGGACGCCGCCCGGGTGACGATGATCCCCGCGGCCGTGGAGACGAGCAGCGCCGGGAGCGACGAGACCAGACCGTCGCCGATCGACAGGATGGTGAAGGTCTGCGCCGCGGCCTGCCAGTCCATCCCCTGCTGCAGCACCCCGATGACGAAGCCGCCCACTACGTTGATCGCCGTGATCACCAGGCTGGCGATGGCGTCACCGCGGACGAACTTCGAGGCACCGTCCATCGCCCCGTAGAAGTCGGCTTCCTCCTCGATGGCCCGTCGGCGAGCGCGGGCCTCCTGCTCCGTGATGAGGCCGCTGTTCAGGTCGGCATCGATGGCGAGCTGCTTTCCCGGCATGGCGTCCAGGGTGAAGCGTGCCGCCACCTCCGCGATCCGCCCCGCGCCCTTGGTGATCACCGCGAAGTTGATCACCGCCAGGATGAGGAAGACCACGATGCCGACGACGTAGCTGCCGCCGACGACGAAGTTGCCGAACGCCTGGATGACGTGCCCCGCGGCGCCGGGCCCCTCGGCACCGTGCAGGAGGATGAGCCGCGTCGAGGCGACGTTCAGCGACAGGCGAAAGAGCGTCACCACGAGGAGGACCGAGGGAAAGGTGGAGAACTCCAGCGGCTGGGAGGCGTACATGCCGACGAGGAGGATGACGAGCGAGAGCGAGATCGACAGGGCGAGCAAGATGTCGATCAGCAGCGGCGGCAGCGGCAGCACCATGATCAGCACCACCGCCACCAGGGCGAGCGGGATGGCGACCTCGCCCGTCAGCACCTGGCCGGAGGGCGAGGCCGTGGGGACCGCGGTCGCCTGAGCCACGGCTTACGGACCCCCCTCGCTCGGCAGGCCGCGCAGCGCATAGATGTACGCCAAGATTTCCGCCACCGCCTTGTAGAGCTGCTGCGGCACCTCGGCGCCGACCCGGACACTGCGAAACAACGCGCGCGCGAGGGCACGCCGCTCGACGATGGGCACGCCGGCCGCCCGCGCCGCGTCCTTGATGCGCCGGGCCATCTCGTCCGCGCCCTTGGCCAGCACCCGAGGGGCGCTCCCTTCGGCCGGCCGATATCGCAGGGCCACGGCGACGTGCGTCGGGTTCGTCAGCACGACGTCGGCCGTCTTCACGTCGGCCAGCATGCGACGGCGCGCCAGCTCGCGATGCGCCCGGCGGAACCGCCCGCGAAGTAAGGGATCGCCCTCGCTCTGCCGCTGCTCCTCCTTGATCTCCTGGCGGCTCATCTTCAGGCTCTGCTCGAACCGCCACTTCTGCCAGGCCCAATCCGCCGCACCGATCACCGCCAGGGGACCGAGCAGGACGAGGAGCAAGCGCCGCAGGGCCTCGCCGACAAAGGCCAGCAGCTCCGGCGGGGCCATCGCGGGTGCCGCGACACTCGCCCCGCCCAAGGAGAAGAGCACATGCCAGACCACCCCGAGCACGACGCCGATCTTGGCCACCGCCTTGACGAGTCCCGCCAGGCTCTGCCCCGACCACAGGCGCTTCCAGCCTCCGCCGAGACGGCTCGCCTTGGGCAAGACCAGCGCTGGGTGGAAGGCCAGCCCGACCTGCGCAACGACTGCTGCGGATCCGACTGCCCCGACGAGGACGAGAACGCCGGCGAGGAGCGCCGCCATGTCCAGGAGCGCCGGTCCCACGAGGCCTGTGCGCACCTCGATGTCGGCCATGCCGCTGGCCACGGCACGCAGGCTCTCGCGCAGCAGAGCGCCACTGTGTCGCAGGAGCAGCGGCCCGCCCAGGCTGGCGGCGGCCAGGATTGCGGCGAGCACCAGCACGGGAGAGACCTCTGGCGAGAGCACCACCTGCCCCTGCTCGCGCGCCTGCTCGCGTCGGCGTGGTGTCGGCTGCTCGGTCCGATCGCCCGGGGGTGTGTCAGCCACCGCTCATCCCCCGCACGAGCCACCCCAGCAGGGGCCGCAGCTCGACGAAGCGCTCCGCGAGAAAGCGAAACGCGAAGGGGAGCGAGGCACCCAGGACGAGCAACCCCGCCCCGACGTTCACGGGAAAGCCGACTACGAACACGTTGAGCTGCGGAATGGTGCGGGCCAGCACACCGAGCGTTGCGTTGACGAGCAGCAGGACGATCAGGACCGGCGCCGCGAGACGGACGCCAATGGCGAACATCTCCGCGCCACGCGCCCCGAGGCCTTCCAGCGCTGGCAGGCTCACGACCGCTGCCCCGACCGGCGCAACGCGGAAGCTCTCCGCCAACGCGGCGATGAGGACATGGTGGACATCGAGGGCGAGGAAGACGAGCAGCGCCAGCAGCTGCTGCCACTCGGCGACCACGGTCGACTGTTGCGACGACTGGGGATCGAGGAGATTGGCCATGCCGAAGCCCATCTCCAGGCCCGCGAGCTGGCCACCGAGCTGCACGCCGGCGAAGACCAGCTGCCCGATGAAGCCGAGCATGGCACCGACCGCCGTCTCGACCGCGATCGCCGCGACAAAGCCGGGGAGGCTCACTGCGGGCAAGACGGCCGTGCCCGCCACGGGCGCGAGCGCGAGCGCCAGCACGCCGGCCAGCGCGACCCGCACCCGGGGGGGCACGAGGGCATGCGCGAGCAGCGGTGCGGTCAAGAGCAGGCCCGCGATGCGGGCGAGCACGAGCAGCGCGGCGACAGGATCCGGAATCGGCCAGGTCATGGCGAGACCATCAGCGGACGTACATGGGCAGGTTTTGCAGGATCCCGGTGGTGTACGAGACCAGCTTCGCGAGCATCCACGGTCCGAAGAGCACGAGCGCGGCGGCCGTCGCGACGATCTTCGGAATGAAGGTGAGCGTGATCTCGTTGATCTGCGTCATGGCCTGGAAGACGCTGACGACGAGCCCCGCGACGAGCCCGAAGAGGAGCACGGGTCCAGCCAGGGCGATCGTCAGCTCGAGCGCGCCCCGACCGATGCTCACGACCGTCTCGACTCCCATGGCAGCGTGCCCAAGCCCTCAGCGGAAGCTCGCGATCAGCGAGCCGGTAAGCACGTTCCAGCCATCCACGAGCACGAAGAGCATCAGCTTGAACGGCAAGGAGATGAGCACCGGCGGCAGCATCATCATGCCCATGGAGGTCAGCACCGACGCCACCACCAGATCCAGCACGAGGAAGGGCACGTAGATGAGAAATCCCATCTGGAAGGCGGTCTTCAGCTCGCTGATGAGAAAGGCCGGCATGAGGACCTGCGGGGGAACCTCGTCCGGCGTCGTCGGGCGGCCAGCCCCCGAGGCGCCCACGAAGAGCGCGATATCCTTCTCGCGGGTCTGCCGCAGCATGAAGGCGCGCAGCGGCTCCCAGGCCCGCGCGATGGCCTCCGCACCGTCGATCCGCTCCTCGCGATACGGGAGCCAGGCGTCGGCGTGGATGCGCTCGACGGTGGGGGCCATCACGAATGCCGTCAGGAAGAGCGCGAGCGAGACGACCACCTGGTTGGGAGGCATGGTCTGTGTCCCCACCGCATGGCGCAGAAACGACAGGACGATGACGATCCGCACGAAGCCCGTCAGGGTGATGAGGATCGCCGGCGCCAGCGACAGCAGGGTGAGAAGGGCGACGATCTGCAACGGGGTCGCGATGGCTCCGTCGCCGCCGATGGTGAGCGAGATGGGGGGCAGCATGCTCGGCCTCAGCCGGCAGCGGTCGCGGGGCCGCCGCCCTGCGCTGCACCGAGGCGAGCCACGAGGGTCACCTGGGTCTCGGACACCCCGAGCAGGAGCCGCTCTCCATCCACTTCCACGACCGCAACAAAGCGCTTGCCGCCGAGCGACCGGCTCGAGACGAGACGGATCGTCTCTCCCGTCCCCGACCGGCGATACTGGCCCCACAGGCCCGCAGCGCCCAGCAAGGCCAGCGTCGCTCCGGCCACGGTGACGCCGAGCTCCGTCACCGCAGCCCCTCGATCCGTTCGCTCTGACTGACGATGTCGGTCAGTCGGACGCCGAACTTGTCGTTGACCATCACCGCCTCACCGCGCGCCACCAGCCGGCCGTTGACGAACACGTCCAGGGGCTCGCCCGCGAGCTTGGCGAGCTCCACCACCGATCCGGGACCAAGCTGGAGCAGCTCGCGCAGCGGCAAGGTTGCCCGCCCGATCTCCGCAGTCACCTCGAGCGGCACATCGAGCAGCAGCTCGAAGTTCCGCGGCGTCTCGGTCCCGACGTGCGGCTGTCCGCTCTCGCCTCCCGCCTGGCTGCTCTCCTCGCCCACCGACTTCGCCATCGTCCTGCTCCGCCTCAGAGCCGAGCCGTGATCCGGACGGCGTGGTGACCGCCGGACACGCCCGGGGTGCCAAGAAAGCGCGGGCGGCCAGCGATCCGAACCGTGACCGGTCCGTCACGACCGGTCTCGAGCGCCACCACGTCGCCGACCGCCAGGGCGAGGACCTCCCGCATCCGCATTGCTCGCCGACCGAGCTCGACACCGAGCGCCACCGGGATCCCTGCCAGCGCCGCCTCGAGCCCGGCGCGCCAGCGCGCATCCCTCCCCGGCTCGCCTCCCAGATCGGCGCCCTGCGGGACGCGGGCGAGCGCCGTCCGCACAGGGTCGAGCGCGGCATTGGGCAGACAGACCGCCAGCTCGAGATCGTCCTGTCCCTCGGCCGCCAGCGCGAGATCGACGCTGAGCATCAGCTCTTGCGGCGCGCCAATGGCCGCGAACAACGGGTTGGTCTCGGTGCGGACATAGCGCGGATCGAGGCCGACGATGGGGCGGAAGGCCTCCGCGAGATCCTCCAGGATCCGTCGCCCGAGCCGCTCGAGCACGCGCTGCTCGAGCGGGGAGAGTTCCCGGGTGAGCGGCGCCGATCGCCGCCCTGGCGACCCGCCGAAGACGACCTCGAGGACGGCGGCCGCCAGGGGCGCCTGCACGATCAGCATGCCGTGCCCCCGCAGAGGGCTTAGGCGGAACAGCTGGAGCGCCAGGGGCGGCGCCAGCCGTGCGGTCACGGTCGCGAGCTTGACCAGCTCGGCCCCGCGACAGCTCACCTGCGGCACGTGGCCGAGGAAGCTCGCAAGCGAGCTTGGGAGGGCCCGGGTCAGGCGATCGAGGACCAGGTCGAGCCCCGGCAGCCTGCCGCGCACGCTGCGCTCCTGGTTGGTGAGATCGATGGTCTGGACGCCGCCGCGGTGGCCGGGCGCCGCGGGAGGCACCTGCCCGTCGTCGACCGCCTTGAGCAGTGCATCCACCTCGTCTTGGGACAGGATCTCGCCCATGGGGTCCTACTGCACGATGAACTCGGTGAAATAGACCGCCTTCACCAGGTCCGCGCGGAGCGCGTGGTTGAGCCGTGTCACGATCTCGTCGCGCAGGACGGCCTTCCCCTGCGGGCTCCGGACCTCAGCAAATGTCTTGCTGGACAGCAAGGTGAGCAGCAGATCTCGAAGCTGCGGGAGCCGGGCGTTGAATTCCGCCGGCACCTTCCCCTGGAAGAACTCGAGCTGGAGCGTCGCCTTCAGATAGCGCCGTCCGTCCTCATCGTTGAGGTTCGCGATGAAGGGGTCGAGCGCCACCATGGCCCCCAGATCTGCGCCGCCATGGCCGCCGCTCGCCTCGTGCCCGCTCGGCGCGCCATGCTCGGTCGCCACGGCTTCGCCTCCCCGCGCGAAGAGGCCGAGCCACCACGCCAGGCCGCCGAGGACGAGCAGGGCCGCGACACCGGCGCCGGCGAGCACGAGCTTCGACGAGCCCCCGCGGCCCTTCGGCTCGTCCTTGGCCTCTGCCTGCTCCGTCTTCTCCTCCGCCATGCCGCCCTCCGCCCGCTCGACACCGGGCGTGAATCAGGCCAGCAACGGCGGTGCCACGTCCGCCGGCCCGCCGGACGCGCAGCGACGCGGGGGCCGGCGCCCTTGCGGAGGGAAGCCGGGTCAGAGATCTGACCCGGGCGTCTCCGCGCTCAGCGGATGATGTTGATGAGATCGCCGAGGAGCTGGTCGGAGGCGGTGATCACGCGGGCGTTCGCCTGGAACGCCCGCTGGGTGCTGATGAGATCGATGAAGGCCTGCGCGATCTGGACGTTCGACTGCTCGAGGGCCGAGCCGAGCACCGAGCCATTGCCCTGGGACTGCGCCACGGCGATGGCCGGAGGACCGGAGTCGATCGAGGCGCGGTACACCTGGTTCCCCGAGGGAATGAGGCCTTCGTTGTTGCGGAACGAGGCGATGCCGAGCTGGTAGAGCGGCCGGGTCTGTCCGTTGTCGAAGGTCGCCGAGAGAATGCCGACCGTGTTGACGGTGAGGCTGACGAGCCCTCCAGCGCCGTAGCCGTCCTGGGTCACGGCGTTCAGCCCGGAGGGGCCCGCGACCTGCGTGAATTCGTCGAGGTCGAGATCGATCGTCTGCGCCGAGGCACCCGAGAAGGTCACACTGCCGGTCAAGCCCGAGACGCTGTTCACGGAGCCATCCGGGTTGAAGGTGATGGTCCCGCCCGCGCCATTGATGATCTGCAGCGCCCCGGGCGTCCCTCCCGTCTCGCCCGCATCCACGCCCATGAACACGTCCCAGGCGTTGGTGCCAGCCTTGCGGAAGAACAAGGTCAGGTCGTGCGTCGTCCCGAGCGAATCGAAAATCTGGACCGAGGTGGGAAAGGTCGCCGTCGCATACGCCGTGGCGAAGGAGGTGCTGTCGAAGGCTGCCGGCACCGTCGCCTGCGCATCGAGGTTTCCCGACAACGTCACCCGCGCGGTGGGGCTCGCCTGCGAGGTGATGCCGGAGACGTTGACATCCTGCAGGGCGCCGATGGGCGCACCCCTCGCGTTCACCGGCGTGCCCTGAAGCACGTAACCCAGGCCATTCGTGATCGAGCCGTTGGCATTGCGCTGGAAGTTTCCCGCACGCGTGAAGACCTGGGCCTGACCATCGCGGAGAACGAAGAATCCCTGCCCCTCGATGGCGAGGTCCAGTGATCGCCCGGTCGCCTCGATGGCCCCCTGTTCGAAGAGCGTGCGTACGGTGCCGATCCGGGCTCCGAGCCCGATCTTGCCGACCTGCCCGCCCGCCTCGGCGGAGATCAGATCGGCGAATTCGGTCCGGCTCCCCTTGAAGGCGATCGTACCGACGTTGGCGATGTTGTTGCCAATCACCGACAAGCCTGCACCATTGATGATGAGCCCGCTGCGGCCGCTCGAGAGCGCTCCGAAAATCGCCATCTTGACCTCCTACTCGTCGTCCGCCGGGGGCCGCACCAGCAGCACGGCCTCCAGCGGGATCTTCTGCCCGCGGGCCAGGAGGGCCGGCGGGTCTTCCGTGAAATCGACGCCGTCCACAACGGCCGACATCGCGGTGGGAACCACCAGCGGCTGGTCGCTCCCGGCGACAGTCGCCGCGATCTCGGCACGGTACTCGCCATCGGGGAGCCGCCCGCCGGCTGTCGCCCGGCCGTCGAACACGAAGACATGCTCGCCCGCGTCCTGCGCGCCGAGGGACACGCTGCGCACGGCTCGGCCCGCCGCGTCGCGGATGGTCACCGTCAACGTCTGGACCGCCTCGGGCAGGCGATAGGCCAGGGGCGACGCCTGGCCCTGGTCGAGGCGGACCCGATCCCCGCGCCACAGGACTTCGCGCCCGAGCAGGCCGAGCAGCGTCGTCCCGAGGTGCTGGCGCGTGCTCGCCGCGAGCGTGTCGAGCCGGGTATTGATGCCCGTCAGCTGCTCGAGACTCGAGAACTGCGCCAGCTGAGCGGTAAGCTGATCGGGCTCGAGCGGTGCCAGGGGATCTTGGTTCTTCAGCTGCTCGATGAAGAGCATGAGAAACTGCTGTTGATCGATGCGGTCGTTCGCCCCAGGACGGCGCGAGGACAGCGCCGGCGTCTCGGCGGCGGCTCCTGCGAGCGCGTCGATCATACGTGAAGATCCAGTCCGCCTGCGGCCTGCCGCGCAGGCTCGGCGCCGTGCACGACGCGGGGCCGCGTCACGGCAGGGGACGCCGCCAGCTGCGAGGCGACAGCAGGCGCCGGACGATCGTCGCCAGCACGATGGTGCCCGTGGCCGCCCACTTCGACCGAGAAGCCCTCGAGTCGAAGCTGCTGTCGCTCGAGCGCCGCCTCGAGCACCGGCCGATGGACATGCAGCGCTTCGCGCAGCCGATCCTGGTCGGTGAGAACGGTAGCATGCACCAGGTGGTCGTCGACCCGCACCCGCACGGCGATCGGTCCGAGTCCCTCGGGCTCGATCTCGACGCGAAGCTCGCCGTCCCTCGCGAGCCGCAAGGGACGGTCCTGGTGCAGCTCGAGCAGGCGCTCGACCTCCGGACCCACCTCGTGCGCCAGCGGGCCGGGAGGCCGCGGCGAGGCGTGCGCGACAGCGCGGGCACCGCTCGCGGCGTCCTCGCGCGAGGGCATGGGCAGGATGCCATCGACGACGCCGTCCCCGTGCGCGGCAGGGCGACTCGTCTCGCCTCGCAGCTCGGTCACCGTTCCGGCGATTCCCTCTCCCTGCCCTGCTGCCGACGTCCGCGAGCGTCCGAGCTTTTCTACGCCGCTCGGCGCAGGCGGGTCTGGCTGCTCCGCCGCAGCCGCACGGCTGGCGGGAGGAACTCGCCGCTGCTGCGCTGGCGTGGCGCGTTCGCCGAGCACGCCGCGCAACCGGCCCGCCAGGCCGGCATCCGCGGACAGGGACGCCATCGGGGCCTCGGCCACTGGCGCTTGCGCCCACGCCCCCTCGTCCTCCGATGCCCGCACGGGCGACGGAGGAGCGGGCATGGACGCGCCTCGGGCGCTGTCGGGATCCGCTGCGCGGGGCGAGCGGGGCGGCACCGCAGAGGCTGCACCGTTGGGATTGTGCATGCTCCCGACCTCGACCTCGACCTCGCCACGGCCTGCGGGGACGGGGCCGGCGGCCGCCTCGTCCGCGCCATCGGCAACGGTCGGATCGCTGGCCATCGTCGGTGCGGGTCCGCTCGCCATCGCCGGTCCTGTCATGGCTGCAGCGGCGCTTGGCGTTGCGGCACCGGCGGGAGCGGCTGTGGGCGTCGGCTGGAGCGGCGGACCGCTTGCGGGTATGTCCAGCGCTGCCAGCGCGGGAGAGGCACCGAGCAGGAGGACATCCGACGATGTGTCGCCAGCTCCAGGAGGTGACTCAGCGGCTCGCCGTGGCTCCTCGCCGGAATGCGTCGCCAGGCTCGGGCTGGTCTCCTCGCCGCTCGCAACCCCGATGGCAGGCGACACTGCTGTCGCCTCGAGTCCGAGCAACGCGGAAAACGCGATACCGAGGTCTTCCGCGGCAGCGACCACGGGCTGCACCGCCCGAGCGCGGGACAGGTCTGCCATGCCCGCGACTGCGGCGCCGGGGTCTCCCCCGCCAGGGATCGCTGTCGTCGCCATGCTCGCAGGAGGGCGGCAGCAACGGTGGTGCCAGGCCGGGGCGTCGGCCAATCGGAGGCCACGGTCCCGCCAGGGCGGCAGGAGCTACCGGGTCGGCGGAACCTGCCGGCCGCCCGAGTCTCTCGGCGCGGTGGCAGCAAGAAGCTTGGTGAAGGCCACGGCACGATCACGGTTCATGGCGGCGAGAATGGCGCCGATCTGCCGTTCCTTCATCCGACCGAGGATCACCCGCAGCGTCTCGTCGTCGAGCCGGTCCAGGATCGGCGCCGCTTCCTCGGGCTTCATGGCCTCGTAGATCCGGACGATCTCCGCCGCGGGGCGCTCGTCGTCGGGCGCCGTCCTGCCGCTCCCCCCATCGCGCGGCCCCGGCGCGCTCTTGCCACCGCGCACTGGTGGTACCGCGCTGGCGGCCGTCCCGGTCAGGGCTTCCAGTCGGGTCACTTGCTCCTCAACGGCCTTCTCGAGCTGTGCGAGCCCCGCCTCCCGCTCGGCAAGCGCCTTCTCCTTCGCCTCGAGCACTGCCTGTCGCTCGGCCACCGCGGCCAAGAGCTCGCGGAAGCCCCGGCTCTGCTCGACGAGCCTCGGTGGCAGCCCGGCCTGCACCAGCGCCTCCGGTCCGCGCTGCGCCGCCGCCGACTCTGGCTCGGCGCGCACGGCCGCCGTCCACCACGTCCCCCAGATCGCGATCTTCACGAGCACGCTCGCGACCACGATGCCGCGCAGCCAGCGTACCACCCTCATGCCTTCCTCTCCCGTCGCTGCCGGCCCCGCAGGGCCAGCTCGTCCAAGTCCAGGGCGCGCCGACGCTCCGCTCGCTGCTCCCAGCGCGCACGCGCGTAGCCGCGCAGCACCTCGAGCGTGCGCTCGTCGCGGCGTCGTGCGAGCACCACCTCGCGCCGCCGCTCGACCAGGGCCTCGGCCTCCGTCCGCTCGGTCGTCAGGCGACGTTCGCGCGCCTGGGCGGCCGCGGCAAAGCTGCGCAACGCCTGCAGCTCGCCGCCGGTCCACTCGCTCCGCTGCGCCTCGGCGTTCCAGGCCGCGGCCTGGGCCTCGCGCGCAGCGCCGAGCGCGACGTCGAGCCGCTCGAGCTCGGCCTGTGCGACCGCCAGGGCCTGACTCTCCAGCCGGCGACGCTGGCGGCACACGCCGAGCACGCGATCGAGACGGAACCGAAACGCCATGGGGCTCAGCCGGTCACGGCTGCCAGGGCCGCCTCCGTTGCTTCGAGCGAGGCGGGCTCGTCGAGCGCCTGGCGCAGAAAGGCGGCGATGGCCGGACGGCGCGCAATCGCCTCGTCCACGGCCGCGTTCGTGCCCCGCTGATAGGCACCGATCTGGATCAGGTCCTCGACCTCGCGATAGGCGGCGAGCCAGCTGCGCACCCGGGCCGCTCGGGCTTGCTGCTCGCGGCTGGTCACATCGAGCATCACGCGCGAGAGGCTCTCGAGCACATCGATGGCCGGGAAGTGCCCTTCTCCGGCGAGCCGGCGCGAGAGCACGATGTGCCCATCGAGCAGCGCGCGCGCTGCATCGGCGATGGGGTCGTTCATATCGTCACCGTCCACCAGGACCGTGTAGATCCCGGTCACGCTGCCTCGCTCGGTCCGGCCCGCTCGCTCGAGCAGCCGGGGAAGCAGCGCGAACACGGACGGGGTATAGCCCCGCGAGGTCGGTGGCTCGCCCACCGACAAGCCGATCTCGCGCTGGGCCATGGCCAGGCGGGTGAGCGAGTCCATCAGCAGCAACACGTCTCGGCCCTGATCGCGAAACCAGTCGGCCACGGCGCAGGCCAGCATCGCGCCCCGCAGCCGGACCAGTGGCGGCTGATCGGCCGTCGCCACGATCACCACCGACCGGGCCAGCCCGGCCCCGAGATCGCGCTCGAGAAAGCTTCTGACCTCGCGACCGCGCTCGCCGATCAGGGCGATCACGTTCACGTCGGCACGCGTGTAGCGCGCCATCATGCCGAGCAACGCGCTCTTGCCCACGCCCGAGCCGGCGAAGATGCCGACCCGCTGCCCGCGACCGCAGGTGAGCAGCCCATTGACGGCCCGGACGCCGAGATCCAGCGGATCGCGGATCGGGGGACGGTCGAGCGGATTGAGCGGCCGTCCGGCGAGCGGCGCGGGCTCGCCACCCTCCAGCGGACCCGCCCGATCGAGTGGTCGACTCAGCCCATCGATCACCCGGCCGAGCAGGGCCGTCCCGACACGCACGAGCGGCCGCTCGGCCACGAGCGTCACGCGCGCGCCCGGCGCCACGCCGCTCAGCTCGCCGAGCGCCATGAGCAGCAGCTTGCCACCGCGAAAGCCCACGACCTCTGCCGGGATGGCCTCTCCGCCCTCCCAGGCGCTCTCGATAACGCACTGGGATCCGACCGGCGTCCCCGGTCCTGTCGCCTCGACCACGAGCCCGGTCACGTCGGTCACCCGACCGCTGAGGCGCACGGGGTTGAGCGCCTCCAGCTGCCGGTACACGCGCCCGAAGTCCAGCTGCTCGCTCATGCGCTCAGTCCTCGGCACACAGCAACGCCTGCTCGGCAGCCGCGAGCTGGGACTCGATGCCGATGTCGACCTCGCCCCAGCGGCTCTCGACCACACAGCCCCCGGGCGGCAGCGCCGGGTCCTCGACGATCTCGAGCTCCTTGACGTCCTCGAGGCCGGCGCGGAGCGAGGCGAGCCGTGCCTGCAGCGCCTGCGCCAGCGGCGGGGGCACGCGCACGACGATGTGCTCCCGCTCCACGGCCTGGCGCACGGCGGCCCGGATCATCCCGAGCCAGATCTCCGGCCGTTCCTGGAGCTCCTGCTGCACGACCTTGCGCGCGACCCCGAGGGCGACCTGGAGGAGCTCGCGTTCGTAACGCCTGCGCAGGCTGCGCTGGAACGCCGCCAGCTCCTCGAGCGAGCGCGCGAGCGCCGCCTCGCCGGCCTCGCGCACGGCCGCCGCCGCAGCCTGACCCGCGGCAAAGCCTGCCTGCCACGCCGCTGTCTCCTCGAGTGGCACGCCCGCCGGCGGAGTCCGGTCCTGCGCCGGCAGCGGATTCTCGGCGTCTTCC
>Ga0209101_1001473_pt1 | contig 17332 bp, 14 predicted proteins | sample ConPoolayeCmetaG_FD_185481 | JGI IMG/M metagenome (GOLD analysis project Ga0209101, IMG submission 185481) | Hot spring microbial mat communities from California, USA to study Microbial Dark Matter (Phase II) - Cone Pool mat layer C metaG... ...
ATATAGCCCGGCACTTGGATATCCCAGATATTCCCTTGAATCGGAATCTCGTCCCTGAAGCCGCCGCTTCGCGTAAAGCCACGGCCCTTAGCCGCTTTCCACGGCCGTAAAATCCGGTCTATCGTCGCCGCACTAATGGAAAGTAATCGCTCCCTAACATCCTCAGGGAAAAAGCCATACTCTTCTTCAATGCAAGGGAGCCAATGCGGAATCGCAGCTCTTAATACTCGTCCGCAGGGATAACGCACCATCTTCCAAACTTTCCGCAAAGCCTCTTTAGAGGCAACAGCCCCCTAAAATACTCCGAATCCTTTCCCTGCGGTGACATTATTTTTGAGGCTAATCGATGCAAGTCCCCTGCTTGCCATTGTAGCGACAAGTTGCTACAATGAACGCGTGGGCAAGACCTTGGCTAAAACCGAATTCGAGACGGTTGGGACACGCGACTTTGGTAATTCCGTTTCAGCCTATTTGCGCAAGGCGGCACTGGGTGTGCGAGTGCTAATTAGTGATCGCGGAAAGATCGTGGCTGAATTGCGGGCCTTCGATCCCGATTCCACTCAAGCGGCATTCACATCTCCGCGTTTGCAGCAGTGGACGGCAGATGGCCTTCTGAGACCAGCGCTAGAGCCACGGCGCCCCTTCCCGCGCGGGAAATCACTGCTTAAGGGCATCAAGGTTAAGGATCTTATTGACGATCTGCGCGAAGATTAATCAATTCTCAATCCTATGGGCGTCGAGAGCCTTTACCTGGAAACCTCATCTCTTTTAAAGGTGCTGTTCCGCGAAGAGGGGTATGAGAAGATTGCATCGGTAATCGAGAACAGCCGGGTGATACTGACATCGCAAGTGACCCTGATTGAAGCCCAGCGCGCCATCTCGCGGGCCCTGGCGGCCGGCGCCCTGAAGGCCTCAGCAGCGAAGCAACTTGAAGGAGTCTTGGAATCTCATGCCTTGGGTTGGAATATATTGGGAATAATTGAGCCAATCCAACGCCGGGCCGGACAACAGTTCCCCAGCGAGCCGGTCCGGACGCTGGATGCCATTCACTTGGCGACCGCCTTGGAATTTCTAACCGTTTACCCGGAACTGGTCGTGCTGAGCCACGATGAGCGGGTGCAAAGTAATCTCGAGCCACTTGGGCTTCGGGCGGTTGGCGCCTAGACGGGATCTGTCCTAGGGCGAGTGTCTTTATCCAGAAAACTGGCCAAATACTTTGACTAAGATGTGCTAACACTTAGAATCTATGTGTACCTCCCGACTTCGACGGAGTTTTTTGTAAGTAGTCGGCTTTGCTAGTGATGTTTAGGGGGTTAGGCACTACAAGTTATGATTTTTATTAGATTGGGGATGGGGTGAGGGAACGCTTGAGTCCGAAGCAGCAATAGATGGCCCTAGCGTCGGGGGAGAAGCTGGAAGGGATGCGGTAGAGTTTCTTGGTTGAGAGGTCTTTTAGGATGCCAGCCTGGACGGCGAGCAGTTCGTTTCGAATGAACTCGAAGGAATGGGGTGCGTGCTGGAGGCTGACGCGGTACTCGGCGTGTTTTGCCAGTGAGAAGGCGATGAAGCAAACGGCGATGTGTGCTTCGATTCGTTCTTTGGTCCAGCGGTCGTAAGAATCCTTTTGTTGCCGGTCTAGGCTGAAAGTGACAACCAGCTTACGCTTGTCGTCATAGGTCCAGTCTTTAATCCAAGCCTGTTCTTGGGACTGGTTCGCGGAGTAAGCAAGGATTGTCTCTTTCCAGGTTCGGGAGAGATTTTTGAGTTTCACCGCTACTATGAATTCCCAACCCTTTGCTTCAAGCCAAGCAAGATTAGCTTCGCTGAACATACCCCGCTCAGCAATGCAAATGACGCGCTTAATTTTAAAAAGCCTGCTGAATTCTTCCAAAGTTACCCCTAGCGGCGTTGAACCCTCAAAGGTCGAGCCGTGGAAAAGTTTATAGGCCAGCGGCAACCCCTCTTTGGTCGCAGCCAAAGCCGGCACAACTTGCACTTCATTCATCTTGCAGTCTTTGCTGAAACCAAAGCGGCGCAGCTCATCGGCCTGGCGGGATTCAAAGTATAAAGTGGTAACATCATAGAGCATCACGTCTACGCTGTTGTTAAAAATGCCAAGCGCCGCCTGCCCGGCTGTTTGCTGAATGCGGCCGATGCGCTTGTGTAAGACATCCATTAAACGGTAAATGCGCTGCACCGGAAGCTTGATGCCGAAATCTTCCTCCAAAAGAGCAGCTGTCCTCAATTTGCTCGCTGAATTGGCAAGCCGGGCAAGAACAAGCGACCTCAAAGTGGCGCTGCGTCTCGCAAATCTGCACCGATTTCCGCGGACTGTTAGGCGCGCTCTTCACTCTCACAAACATACCGACCTATCAACATCAACCCATCCCTGTCACAACACCCGTTTCTTACTAGGCACTACAAGGGCCGAAAAAAAATATATCCCCTCATCCCCGCTGCTTACACCTTTAGCCCCAAAAAATCCGTCGAAGTCGGGAAAAACACTCGCCTTGGAGAGCTGACACCATAATCGGCCCCGCCGGCCGTAGTAGGCGCTCTTTCTGATGCCGTAAACCTGAAGCAACTTTCCAACTGGAAGGCCAGCCCGTTGATGACGCCTCTCAACGTCCTCTGTTATCTTCGTGCAGATCTCCATGGCCAGCTGCCGGCCCTCAGCTATGCCAAGTCCTTTTTTTCTCTATGTTTTCAGCGGTCAATTCCACCACAACCTCATTAAGCAGCTTCATCCCGGCCTCCAATTCATCTATACGCCGCCGCCCGGTCTTGGTCGGCGCAGCATGGCCCCGCTCCAGTCCGGCTAAGGCCGACTCTAAGAAAAGGCCTTTTTGCTTAACCAAGCCTGCCGGAAGCGGCGTTGGAGTAAAACCGAGGCTTCTGATACCATAAGTTAGTCTTTAATTCAGAAGGTCCCATAATCAAGGTGAGAGCTCTTATGGACCCGGACTGACCGGCCGGGGGAGGTGATATGCCGGATATCCCACACTCGAGACAAACGCGGGGCGCAACGAAAGTTAACGAGGCGGCCGAATACCAGCCGTCTTATGAGGACCTGGGACGGCTGGTCTTTGCGGACAGAGCACAAGAGCTTGGCTTCGAACTCTTAAAAGGCCAAGATTCAATCAAGGGCCGGCAAATGTATGAGTCGCTTGTCGCTCCAAAAATAGCACTTTTATTCGATGAGGCAGGCGGTTGGGGGGTGATCCGATGCGATCTGCTGGCTGTAGTTAAGTGTCCGGAAAGCTCCTTTATGGAGTTTCTCATGCTGGTGCGCGACCAAAACGGCAATATCGGAATCCCGACTTCATCCGGGCCGCTCTTTATACCTCAGCCGCAGGACGAAGGGCAGTTTGCCGGCTTACTGGCGCGCAGCGGGCCGACTTTGTGCATTGATCCGGACAAGCGACAGATCCACGTCGATACGGCAGTTGAGTTTGCACCTTTTTTCTCAGCTCCCTTCTTTAGAAGCCAGAGCATCGCCCTCGTCGAAGGCGCCCATACTAACCTCATAGGAAACGCCCTCTCTCAGGCGCTGCAAGAGAGATACCCGCAATTTGCTGGCCTTAAGAAAGCATGGCTTTCTTTAGAAAGTAACCCCAGGCGGAGCCTGCTGCTTGTCCAAGATAAACACGGCCGGGAGTTTATGGTTGGACTCACCATGCCCCCGGAAAGGGCGGGAATCGGGCTGGAGAGTAGTTTCCTCCTTGAGGCGGAGGTCTCCGAGAACAGCCCAAGCCTACACCCCAGCCAATCGTTGATCCATGATATCGGTAAGAGCCTTGAGATAGACGGTTATCAGCCGGTAAATCTTGAAGATATTAAGCCCTTCGTCCCGGCTTTAACGAGCCTTCTCAAGAATCTCATTAAAAAGCAGCATGACCTCGTCTGGCAGAAGGATTGGAGAATCGAAATCGACTGGGCCGGGGAAAATAATGGGCGGAACCTGGCCCACTGCCTGGTGAGCATCCGCGATCGGGACTTAAACTGCATCGTTCCCGTCGCTCCCGAGGCAACGGTCACCGCCGCCACTTACTCAGGATTTATGGTGCGCTTTTCAGCGCCTGCGTCCAGATTGGGCGGCCTCACAGCTGATGAAAGAGTGCCGTTCACTCTCCGTTACCTGGCCTATCTTTGCCGGAAATATTTTGCGTACGACTCGAAAGAAATACAAGTCAACCCCTGGGCTTTGATTCTTTCAAAGGAGGTCATCGCCGGCCAATTGGCCGAATTTATGGCCTGCGAAAGACGAAATCTTTTTTACACCCACGCCGCCCGTGCCATCGCCAAAGAGGTTTTAGGCGACGACTCCAAAACCAGGGAAATTGAAATTTTAGCCGTAAAGGCCGGACCGGCCGGTTTCGATGAAGGAGTACGCTTTCAGAGTTTCTTGGTAACAACCAAAGAGGGCCGCTCATTATTGTCCTTAATGTACGGCGCCAGCCTGGGCATTTTCCATCCGGCGGAGTGTTTTCATTTTATCGACTTTTTCCGGCACGACGCCAAAAGCCTGTAGATTAATGCCGCGGCGGGCGTGGTATCAACAGCTTTTTAGGACGGCTCCCAATCCCCCATTTCCCTCCTTTCCCCGGGCCAAAACCCTAAGCTATATTGCCCTTGATTGGACATGCCGGCCGTCCGCCATGGTTAACGAGAATCCCCATCTCAACTCTTTCTATCAAATCACGGCTCAGGGAGAGCTGATTAAACTTTCCGGCTTGGCTGAGGCGTTGACGCTTATAAAAAACAACGGTCAGGTTTGGCTTGATTATCCGGCTCCTGCCAGAGAACACCTGACAGTCCTCATAGAGCCGCTCGGCCTTCACCCGTTGGCAATTGAAGATTGTCTGGACGACGACCAGATTCCCAAGATGGAGAATTTTCCTGCAAACACTTTTATACTTTTTAATCGTTACTTTTACGCCAAGAAAAAGCTTTTGATTGAAGAAGTTGATTTCTTTCTAGGGAAGAATTTTCTGATTACGGTTAATCTGCGTGACCATAGCGGAGTCGGCAGTCTCGGCAAGGTAAAAGAATTATCACGACTCAGCTCCAGCGCTGCGCCTAAGGGGCCCGATTTTTTGCTGCATGTCATACTTGATTTCATTGTCGACGAGAAATTCACCACCATTGAAACCCTGCAGGATGAGATTGACGGCGCCGAGGAGGCGGTGCTTAAAGATCCCGCTACCTTCAATCCTCAACTTTTGCTCAAGCTGCGGCGCAATCTATTGAAACTTCGGAAAAGCCTTTTTCATGAAGGCGAGATTTTAGTGAAGATTTGCCGCCGCGATTGCCCTTTTATTTCGGAGAATGCCATTTTCCACTTCCGCGACGTCTATGATCATTTGGCCAAGTTTTTTGAATTCAGCGAGATGTACCGGGAAATGATCTCCACCTTGACCGAGATGTATCTCACCATGGTCAACAATCAGATGACCATGGCCGCCAACCGCATCAACCACGTGATGCGCCGTCTGACCCTGATAACCACCGTATTCATGCCCTTGACCCTCTTAGCCAGTATCGGCGGCATGTCGGAATGGACCATGATGACCGGGCAGGAAAACTGGCCGCTGGCCTACTCGATTGCCCTGGCCGCCATGGTGGTGATCGGCATGATAAGCTACGCCCTGCTTAAAAAGGTGGAAGCCAGGGAAGCAGCTAAGTTTGAGCCCGGCAAAGAAAGCATCAGTTTTCCTCCCTAGGAAAACAACGTTCGCAGCCGCTTTTTACCCAGCGCAGCCCGACTAAGACCGCTGGCGGCCGTTGCATTTATGCGAGAACTTCCAGGAAGAAATAATTCTTGAGTCGAGGAAGGGAAGGTAGTAGGCTCAACCTGTGGAAATCAAAGCTCTTTTCGTCGACGACGAGATAGAGATCTTAAGCGCCTTCAAGCGTCAGTTACGCGGCCGGTTTGCCATCGATACCGCCACCAGCGGCCTGGCCGGCTTGGAACTCCTTACACAAACCGCCAACTATGCCGTAATAGTATCCGACATGCATATGCCGGGTATGAACGGCATCGAGTTCCTTAAGCAAGCCCATAAGAAAGCGCCCGAAAGCGTGTGCCTCATGCTCACCGGAGATCGCGACCAGGACTTGGCTGTAAAAGCCATCAACGAAGGGCACATTTTCCGTTTCCTTAATAAACCATGCTCAATTGATGATCTCACCAGCATGCTAGACGCTTGCGTAAATCAGCATAAGCTTATTACTGCCGAGAAAGAATTGCTGCAGCATACGCTTAGCGGCAGCGTGAAAGTGCTGACCGATATTCTCTCTATGACCGATCCGGTTTCTTTCGGACAAGGTTTGGGGCTGCGAACGCTTATCCGGCAGCTGGCTGCGCCGCTCAACATAAAGAACCCCTGGGATATTGAACTAGCCGCTATGCTCTTAGGCATTGGAGCGGTAGTTATTCCAGATACCGTTTTGGCAAAACATCGCCAGGGGCTTCCTCTCACCCCCGCAGAAGAACAGGCCGTTTTAAGCATTCCAGAGAAAGGTAAAGACTTGCTTTCAAACATCCCCCGTTTGGAGCAGGTTGCCAAAATTGTTTACTACCAGAATAAGAATTTTGATGGTTCAGGCTTTCCGCCGGATAAGCTGGCCGGTGAAAAGATCCCTTTGGGAGCAAGGTTTTTAAGGATATTGTGCGATCTGCGCAACCTCGAATCTTCAGGCCTGTCACGCCTGGAGGCCTTAGCTAAGCTTGGAGAAAGGCCGGGAGTGTACGACGGCACGCTCCTTAATCTTTTGCGCGACATCGAGCAGAAATCGGCGCCCGCTTCGAAGGCTGAACGTAAGTCTTTCACCATCAAAATTGATCAGCTTTGCGCCGGACAAGTGATATTGGCGCCCGTTGAGACCAAAGACGGCTTGTTGTTGCTCTCGCCGGGAAGCGTTCTTTCGCCGATGGCAATCGACAGACTGAAGAATTACCACCGCTTTGTCGGTATCAAAGAGCCGATTCTTGTTGACGCAATGATCCCTGTTTCCGAAGCGGAGGAAAGATGAAGCCCAACCCCATAGTTCTCTTTGTAGACGACGATCACAGCCTGTTGAACGGTCTAAAGCGAGTACTGCACCACGAGCCTTATACTGTTCTCACGGCGACCGACGCTGTCCAGGGGCTTAAGATGCTTCAATCTCACGCCGTTTCCGTCATCGTGTCCGACGAAAAAATGCCTCTTATGGGCGGCACGGAGTTTTTGGCCATAGCCGCCAAGGAATATCCACAAACCGTACGTATAATGTTAACCGGGAAAGCGGATCTTGATACCGCAGTAAAGGCCATAAATAAAGGGCAGATTTACCGCTTCCTCACTAAGCCGTGCAGCGGGATAGAGCTGGGCGTCTGCATCCGCCAGGCATTGCAACATCGAGAGCTTCTCTTACAAGCTCAGCGCTTGCTTGAAACATTAAAGATGCAGTCCTCCTATATCGAGCACTTGGAAAAAGAGTACCCCGGCATCTCCCAGGTCAAAAGAGACGTAAAAGGCCGTATAACCCTGGAGCCTGAGCCTTGTGATATAGATAGTCTTCTTAAAGAAATTGAGGAGGAGCTTGACCGCTCCTCAAGATGATATGATTAGCTTTGCGGCTTGGCTGGACAAACCACCCCGGGACAATCACCAATCAAAAGAGCAAAGTTTTAATCCGACGCTGCGTTAAGCTCTTTATGAAAATAGCCACTAAAATAAATCTTTATTTTTTTGTCCTGATCTTGCTCGGCCTGGGGGTGGCTTTAAGCCTCTCTTATACAACCGTCAAAAAAAAGCTGCTCCAGGCCGCAGAGGAGAAGCTACTGACGCTGCTCAGCGAAAAAAAAGCCCATATTGAAACATACCTTGCCTCGCTCAAGGCTTCCGCTAATCAGTTGGCAAAAAATCCAACCCTTGAGACTTTTCTGCAGGCGCCGGACGCCGCGACCATAGAAACTTCCGGCACATTTGAAGCCATCGCGAGCCTCTTGGCCCGCACTAAGGAGGCAGAGCCAACCGTAGTTGAAGTGATGTTACTCGATACAAGCGGCAAGGTAACGGCCTCCAGCGGGACTACGCCCTTAGGAGCGGATAAATCTTCCGCCCCTTACTTCATAGGCGGCACGAGGGGCCCTTACATCCAAGATGTTTTCTTATCTACAGAAGAGGCGAAGCCATTGCTGGCGGTCGGCGCCCCCGTGCACAGCCAAAAGAGCGGTAAGTTTCTTGGGGTTCTTGTTTCACTGGTCGAGCTCAATGACTTAAACGCCGTCGCCGCCGAAAAAGCCGGACTGAAGAACACATCAAAAACTTTCATCCTCAACAAAGACGGATACAATGTTACTTCTTTAAGATTCCTGCCGGACGATCCCTTAAAAGTAAAGCTCGACACTTTGAAGCGGCAAAGATGCTTGCCTCCCCCCAAGGCCGATGCCTTGCCGGATAAAAACCAAGTCTTTAGCGCTCAAGATTACCGGGGGGAAAAAGTCCTAAGCGCCGGAGCCTTTATCCCAGAGATGCACTGGTGCGTTCTCAGCGAAATTGATGCCACTGAAGCCTATGCCTCTTTGCGGACCATCAAGCTGATATTTATCTTCCTTTTCCTTTTGCTGAGCGCCGTCGGCTGGCCGGCCGGACGGCTCATATCTAACGGCATAACTTCGCCACTCGCCAAGTTGCGACAGGCCGTGGAAACCGTCGAAAGCGGTGATCTGAATTTCAAGATCGGCGCCCTGAGCAGCGATGAAATCGGCGAGCTGGCAGCGGCTTTCAATAGGATGACCGAGAGACTATCGGGCAGCACCATCTCAATTGCCAGGCTGAATCAAGAAATAGAGTTGCGCCAACGCACTGAAAATACGCTGCGGGAAAGGGAAGCAATGCTTCGCGCCATAACCGACTCGGCCCAGGATGCCATTTTGATGATGAATCCTGAGGGCTTGATTTCTTATTGGAACGCCTCCGCCGAGCGCATTTTAGGATGGAACAAAGAGGAAGCTTTGGGTCAGAATTTGCACCAGTTTCTCGGCCCGCAACGTTTTCAAGAAGCTTATAGAAAAGCTTTTCCCCATTTTCAAAAGACCGGTCAGGGCGCTGCCGTGGGAAAGACCCTTGAGCTGGCCGCCTTGCGCAAAGACGGCATGGAAATTCCAATTGAATTATCGATGACGGCGGTTAAGCTTAGGAATGGCTGGCATGCAGTCGGCATTATGCGCGACATAAGCGAACGCAAAAGGACGGAGCAGGAAATCGTAAGGGCTCAGAAAAAATACACGCAGCTTTTTGAAAGCATGAGCGAAGGGCTTTTCACTGCTGATTTAGAAGGCCGCATCATCAGTTGCAATGAAGCCTTTAAAAAAATAATCGGTTGCGGGGCGGCTGAATGTCCGGGCGCTTGTACGAATGACATCACTCCCGAAAAATGGCGCGCCAAAGAAGCGGAGATTTTTGAAACTCAACTTCACCCCCGCGGATATACCGAAGTATATGAGAAAGAACTCAAGCGCAAAGACGGCTCAACATTTCCCGTAGCAGTAAGGGCCTTCCTGCTTAAAGACGAAGACGGCCGGGCAGCCGGCTACTGGGCGCTGGTACGCGACATCACCTCCGCCAAGGTTATGGAAGCCGCTCAGAGACAAGCGGATCGCATGCAGGCCATCGGCGCTTTGGCCGCCGGAATTGCACACGAAATTAACACGCCGGCCCAATTTGTTTCGGATAATCTTGGTTTTTTGAGGGATTCGAGCGCCTCTTTGCTTGAGCTTTTGAACAAATGCGCTGAGCTTAAAAACCAGGGGCTGAATAAGTCCGGCACGGACGTTACCATCGCTCAAATTATAGAGCTATGCCAAGATATCGATCTCGACTTTCTACGCAGCGAGTTCCCGGCGGCGATAACAGAATCATTAAACGGAATTAAGCGCATCTCAGATATAGTGCGCGCCATGAAGTCATTCGCCCACCCCGGCAGCGAAGAGAAAAAGCCCGCCGATATCAACAAAGCCATCCAGGACACGGTTACCGTAGCGCGCAACGAATGGAAATATGTGGCTGAAATGGAGCTGAACTTAAGCCCCACCCTGCCGGCGGTCCCCTGCCTGCTGGGAGATTTTAATCAGGTTGTTTTGAATCTGATTGTGAACGCCGCTTACGCCATCGGAGAAGCACTGAAGGCGGCCCCTGACAAAGAGCAGAAAGGGAAAATCACCATCAGCACTTCGGCTGACGAGGATTGGGTTGTAATAAAGATTGCCGATACGGGAATCGGCATCCCTGAATCCAACCGCAAGCGCGTCTATGATCCTTTTTTTACCACCAAACCGGTGGGAAAGGGCAGCGGCCAGGGACTGGCAATAGCGCACGCAGTTGTTGTTGAGAAACATAACGGCACCATAGACTTTGAAAGCGAAGAGGGCAAAGGGACTACCTTTACAGTCCGCCTGCCGCTAAAGGTCCAGCCGGACAAAGGGGAAAAAGGAAGGGGAAACCATGCCGCCTAAAAAGCGGGTGATCTTCGTAGATGATCAGCCGGAACTTTTGCAAGGGCTAAGACGCCGCCTCGCCGCCCTGCGTTCCGAGTGGGAGATGGTATTTTGTACAAGCGGCGCCGAGGCGCTGGAAGTCCTGGCCAAAGCGCCTTTTGACGTTATTGTTTCCGACATGCGCATGCCGCAAATGGACGGCGCTGAACTTTTGGAAAGAGTCAGGAATCTTTACCCCCACACGGCAAGAATCGCTCTTTCCGGCCAATCCGACCAGGAAATGACGATGCACGCGGTAGGTCCATCGCATCAATACCTATCCAAACCCTGCGACATTGAATTACTAAAAAACACCATTACCCGTGCTTGTACCCTACGCGAGCTCTTGCAGGCGCCGGAGCTTGAACGGGCAGTCGGCGGCTTGGCCAGTTTGCCGGTTCTCCCGTCTGTTTACCAGGAACTCTCAGCGGAGCTTAGTTCGCCTCTGCCTTCTTTGGAAAAAGTCGCCGCCATTATCTCCAAGGACATAAGCTTGACCGCCAAGTTGCTTCAACTTGCCAACTCCGAATTTTTCGGCGTAGCCCAGCATTTGACCAACGCCCGGGAAGCAGTCAATTATCTGGGGCTGGAGGTTGTCAGGTCCTTATTACTGACCTTTAATCTCCTTGCGGAACTCTCGCCCAAGACCGGTCTGGAGCGCGAGCTCACAGCGCTTTGGAATCATAGCCTCACCGTAGCAGTCTGCGCCCGCCAAATCGCCAATCTGGAACGGCTGAGAAGCGAAGAAGCCGATGTGTCCTTCACCGCCGGATTGTTGCATGACATTGGAAAAATTGTGCTGGGGCTAGGATGCAAAGAACGCCCGGAAAATCTTGACCTGCTTGCTGCAGCAGAAGACACAGCCAACATATCCGCCGAACGCGCCGTCTTAGGAACCTCGCACCAGGAAATTGGAGCATACCTATTGGCGCTCTGGGGACTCCCTGATCCCATTGTGGAAGCCGCAGCTTTTCATCATGAACCGGACAAGTGCAGCGGCAAAACTTTTTTGCCGCTCACTGCGGTGCACGCAGCCGATGCTATCTTTTGGGCGATGCAAGCAGGCCACGTAGGCGACCCTGCTGCTTGTCAAGTGAGCTTGCCTTATTTGAACAGGCTGGGTATCGCCGATCACTTGAAAGATTGGCAGCTTCTTTGCGAGGTGACGGTGGAAAGCCGTTTAAGCGATGACTTGCGGAGACTGATTTAAGCCTCACAATTGCTCGTGCTAATTAAAGGACTTAGAAAATGCACCTCCGCTCCAAGTCCACAAGTCCAAGTCCAGTCCAGACTAAAAAGGAAACTTTCATCCCGCTTTCCCGAATAGTATGATTCAGAACCAACACCCATGGGCATTACATTCATAGAAGCCAGCGTTAAGAATCCGCCATCCAAGGTTGAAAAAGTTCGTTTCCTGGTGGATTCGGGTGCCACATATTCGGTGCTGCCGCATAAGACCTGGACCAAGCTGGGGTTGGAGCCTAAACGCAGCGTCGGAGTATCACTTGCGGATGGGACTTTACTTGAGAGACAGGTAGCCGACTGCTTCATGCAGATAGCGGGCATCGAAGCCGCCACCCCTATTATTTTGGGCGAGCCTGGGGATGAAGCGCTGTTAGGCCTTGTCACTCTCGAGAATATGGGATTGGTGCTTGATCCATTAAAGCGAACATTACAACCAATTAAAGTCCGGCTTTAATTGAAAAAGGTCTGGCCGCAGTCTTCTCAGGGAGCGCGCGCCGCAAACATTCCAATCCCCCTTCTAAGTTCTTTGTCGGGGCATCTATTTGGTGCGCCCGGCGACGCTCCCGTCCAGAGAGGCCGCGGCAAATTATCCCCTTAGTCCAAATTTGCCTTTGCGCCTCAGCAGCAAGAACCAACCGGCTGAACTGCTATTGCCTTTTTCCCTAAGCTTAAGGAAAACTATGCGGTGGAGGCGACACCTCATGAAAACTTTAGGTTTGGTATTAGCAATCGGCTTGTTGGGCGCCAAGGCTTGGGCCTGCCCGGCAATAGAAAAAATCCCCGACTATAATTGCGATAGCGCCGTAAAAATCGCCATTCTGGGCGACAGCTTGGTATTTGGAATCGGCGATTCGAAAAACAACAATCAAGGCGGCTACCCATTGCGCTTGGGTCACAAGTTTAGAACTGCAGCGGTGGTCAGTTTGGGTTTTCCAGGAGTCACCAGCGGGCAGTTACTCTTAAAACTACGCCGCGCTTTCTCCGGAACTTCAAATCAGAGCTTACGGGACGGCATTCTCGGTTCAGATATTGTAATCCTCGATCTCGGCCGTAACGACCGCTGGTTCTTTAAGCCCCCAATCGCCACCTACCGTAATTTAAAAAGAATCGCCAAAGCCATCCAAGACTTCACTAAGCGAAAGACCGGTACCGCCTCATTAGTAGTCATGGCCGTTTTAATGCTCCCCAACCGGGGATCTCAAGCGCCATGGGTGAGCGAGCTTAATGGATTGATTCTGCACGGCCATACGGCCGCCTCGCCGTCAAACCTACGTTTTGATCGTGTAAGCAAGAGCCTTCTTACCGCCGACAACATCCACCCTTCGCCGGAAGGCTATGACGCGCTGGCAAAAGTCGCTTACCGCTATTTGACCAAGGTTTTGCCGCGCATCATAAGCCGCCTGCGGCCGGATCTGGATCAAGACGGCATATATGATATTTTTGAAGCGCCGAAGTTCGGAACCGATCCCACAAAGAGCGACACAGATGGAGACGGTAAGAGCGACGGCTATGAAGTTTTCACTTCGCAGACTGATCCACTCAATCCCGACTAACAGTGATAGTGCACTCTAATGCACCATCACAGTTATCTTGGCAGGCAACTTTTCCCTAAAAACTGCGATTAATGTTGAGTCTACCGACGGGTCCGGCGGTTTGGGTCGAAACAAGCCGCTTAAAAGCCCGGCCTTTATCAACTAAATATCGGAGTTTCTCGAATGAAAACAGCATACTCATGGATACAAAAATCCACCTTACTGGCAATAATTTTAGCGGCAAATTTACAGCCAATGGCTGAGGTCCGGGCGGAACGCAGCGGGCTTCGCGCTAAAGCCTGCGTAAACAGCTATAACGGTCTTATAACCCTGCGGAACCGTTGCACGCGCTATGAGACGCCGCTAAACATTAATAGTCTCCTGATCTCAAAAGGCGAGCCGGGTCCACAAGGCGCCACCGGCCCTCAAGGCGCTACTGGCCCTCAAGGACCGCAAGGCGAGCACGGCTTAAGCGGAGCCGCCGGGGCAACGGGTCCCACCGGCCCTAGCGGTCCTCAAGGACCCACCGGGCCGCAAGGAGCTTCCGGTGCCACCGGCCCTCAAGGCAGCACCGGGGCGCAAGGCGTTAAAGGGGCGACCGGCCCACAAGGCCCACAGGGGCCGCAAGGACCGAGTGCCTTCAGCACAATCCCCAGCGGCACCACAGTGTACGGGGTGGCCGGCGCGCTTTTTTATGCTGAGACCGCCGATGAGCACTCGGCCGTCACTGCTTCCATTTACGGCATCCCGCCTGAGCTCCTCCAAAACGAGCGGGTCGTGGTAGCCAATACGACGGCAGTGAGCTCGCAATGCGATGGAACCTGTCTCCACCCTGATGAGCAACAATATGCTTCCATGTGCACCGGCACAGCCGCCGCGCCTACCGCTCCACCGGGATGGCTTTGCATCTATCCCTCATACGCTTCAAACGCCAAGGGCATCCTGGCTCTAGCAGTTCCCTCCGGCGCCGGCCGCTACGGCTTCTATCTACGTTGGGTCAGTAAAGCGGCGGGAAACTCTTCGGTACGCGGCCCCTGGGCTTATACAGCTCCGTAAAGAAAACTAAAGCCACCGCGCCGCCAGCCCTTATATTTCATGAAGCTCGCTTCGCTCGCCATGAAATATGCGCGTGAATCGGCCAGCCTTGGCCGATGCACGCGGGTTCGACGTTTTGTTGGGGACCCCACTCGGCCCCTACAAAACGTCGAACCTCAAATTCCCCGCCAAGCTCGGAATTTGCAAGTACATCCATGTACCTGCCGCCCCAGAGGGGTGAGAATAAGAGCGTAATTCTCACCCCTCTATTTTGTTTTTACCCTCAGCAGCCGGTTTTTGCAGCACGCGCAGCTTTTGTTCAGCACCGCTCAACAACGCTCTAAGATGGGCAATCAGTGCCACCCCCTTTTCATATGACAAAATAGCCTTGTCCAGAGGCAGACTTCCCGACTCCACGCCGGCTACCAGTTCCTCCAACAACTTAAGCCCCTCTTCAAAACTAATGCCGCTTAGACTCTTTTCCCCCTCCTCTTCCAAAAACTCCTTTAGACTCCTCGGCGTACTCATGGTCAAACAAACCTCCTTAGTTTAATCCATTCTTTCCTTAACGGCGGCCTTTACGGCGCCCTTGGCGAACAAAATCTTTATTAATTCTTCCAACTCCAGCTCGGCCGAAGAAGTGATTATTTTCCCCCGGCTTTCAACAATCGCATACCCGCGCTCAAGCACACCACGGGGATTAAGCGCTTGCAGCCGATCACTTGCGTTTTGCAGCCGGTGCGACATGACTTGCACCCGGCGGGTGATCGAAGTTTGCAAACGGTTTTCCATAAATCGCACTTTTTCGCTTAAAAGCGAAAGTCTCTGCGGCGAATATGCGCCGGCTAGCCGGGCTTGCAGACGATCAACCGTAGAAGCGGCGGCGTTTAACCTGTCGGCCGCCTGCCGGCACAATTTCTCCCACAGCGAATCCAGACGTGAAGCAAAAAGCGCCAATATTTTCCCCGGTTCAATGGTTCTTAAGCGCGCCCCGGCTGCCGCAATACGCAGCGCGGCCGCATTTATGATATTTCGCATGCCATGTTTAAGTTTAAGACTGAGTTCATCAAGCTGTTGGACCAGAGGCTCAAACCAGCGCTGATAGGCCGAAAGCCGTGCTTCACAATCTTCAATGCAAGCCAGTAAATCAGCCCGCCTGGGCACTACCATTTCGGCGGCCGCTGTAGGCGTTGGGGCACGCACGTCCGCCACCAAGTCGCAAAGGGAGACATCAACCTCGTGCCCAACCGCCGAGATAACCGGCACCGGAGAAGCAAAAACAGCCCGCGCCACAATCTCCTCATTAAAAGACCATAAGTCTTCCAAAGAGCCGCCGCCCCGTCCGACAATAATGACATCCACTAAAGAGCTCCCGGCTAAAAAGTCAAGGCCGGCGGCGATGTCCTGGGCCGAACCCTCCCCCTGCACGCGCACATCCACCAAATAGACTGGAATCTGAGGCATACGCTCACGGAGCTTGACCATAATGTCGTGGATCGCAGCGCCCGCGGCCGAAGTCACAACTCCGATGGCACGGGGTAGGAAAGGCAATTTCCGCTTGCGCTCCGGCGCAAAGAGCCCTTCCTTTTCCAGTTTGGCCTTAAGCTCCAAAAACTTTTTCTTAAGCTCCCCTTCGCCGGCCGGAAACATCCGGTCGACGATGATTTGCAGTCGGCCGCTCTTTTGATACACATTGGGCCGTCCGTGACAACGCACCGCAGCGCCGCATTCAGGCCTGAACTTCAGAGACTGCACTGTCTGGGCCCAAAGAATTATACGAACCTCAGCGCTGTTATCCTTCAAAGTGCAATAAAGATGACCGCTGGCAGCCAGATTCAACTCGGAGATCTCGCCCTCAAAATAAACCTCGGGCAGGTTATCCTCCAATACCAGGTTGAGCAGGCGGTTAAGCTCGGATACAGTAATATAACGCAGGGGTTCCATAGCCTTAAAGTTGTACACGGCTCGGATACGTTATCTAACATATCACTTTAAGAGAGCAAAAAGTCGCCGGAAACACTTTTAGAAATGGCAGCCGATACTGGACATAAAAAACCTGAGCCCGCTGAAGGCACCGGCCGGCGGGCGGATAAGACTGAAAGCAAACTTACAAAGTCCGCTGCCTCTAAGCGGCCTAACAGCGGTCAGAGCCTAAGCAGTCGGCATTATTATCAGCTCTCCCGCCGCATCTGGCGTATTTTGCTTTTCACTGTGCCGGCGGACATACTGTTACTGGCGGTTGATATTAGTTTCCTGGACGTAAGCCACCTTGCTGAGCTATGCCGAAAGGTCTTACCGCTATTAATGGTGCTGGCCCTCTCGGCTCTGCTGCGCGAGCCGATCTTGGATTTTGTAGTTCTTTTGGGAAAGACGCAGGGCCGATTTTATGAATGGAGTTCCAAGTATTCGCTTCTTCTTCTTGCGGCGGCGGGCTTTATAGTTTTTGCCGAGATTGCTTTTAAGTTGGGAAGTCTTGATCTCGTTTCATTATTGATCGCCGCCGTGGTTACAGTCAGCGCCGTTAAATCCATCAAAGATTCCTTGAAAGCTAAACATGAACACCAAGAAAAGCTCAAAGATGAGCCTCTCCTCTGGCTTGAAGAGGCCGACGCCAAGGTGTTCTGGCTGTCTGTCATACCAATGGCTGCGGCACGCCTGATCTCCGTGGTCGGCACGGTGCTGGTAGTATGCCAAAACGGTATGCTTCTTGTTTTTTTTGCTTACATTTTGACAGCCGTTTTCTTGCTGCTTGAGCTTGAGCCCTTGCAAGAGCATTTCCTGATTTACTGTAAACGCTGCGGGCAGCGAACCTCGCGCGCCCTCAAGTCAAGCGGCCGGTGCCCAAGCTGTGAGCGGGAAATCCAAGCCTGGCAGGCAAATGGGGTCCTTAAAGAGCGGGGGTTTGCTCAAGGCCGTTACGGTGTCAAAATACAAGTTAAAGATAAAACCCCGCCGTCGTCGGCGGTTATTTCGTGGCCGCAACAATTAAAAGAAAAAC
>Ga0209101_1001474_pt1 | contig 17325 bp, 11 predicted proteins | sample ConPoolayeCmetaG_FD_185481 | JGI IMG/M metagenome (GOLD analysis project Ga0209101, IMG submission 185481) | Hot spring microbial mat communities from California, USA to study Microbial Dark Matter (Phase II) - Cone Pool mat layer C metaG... ...
ATCGAAATCTGGTATCGTCATCTCTCTATCCTCCCGCTTTCGTCAGTAACCTCCCCCAATTCTACCACTTCTACCCCGCGCAAAAAAAATGACGGACACCCGTTAAACCTCGACCCCGGTCACGTCCTTTCCGCATCCCTGGCCAGAGCCAGGATATATAACGCTCCCAGAAATGCAGCAAAAAGCAGTATCAGCCCTCCCAGCAGAAAGATGGCTCCGGCCCCTCCCGCGAGCAGTGTCAGCAGACCCAGCATCCCCATGCATGCACCTGGGGTCAGGAGTGCTGCGATCACCAGCCACACCCGCAACCAGGCAACGGGCTTCTGACCCGCAACCCTGCCCGTCTGGCCATTTACCATCACCTGGAATGTCCGCCCGCTAAAAGGATAGGAGGCCAGGTAAACCGGCAGCAGTATGTAGCGCCAGCGCTCATCGGCGAAGTCCGCCGTCATGCGGAAGTTGCGTACGCAGGGGGAACCGGTATCAGCATAGCAGGCGCGCTTTGCCCGTTCCCTCATCTCTTCCCGGCCGATTTCCCAGCTCTCTTGCAGTGAGATGTCGTAGCCCTTGGCCTGCCAGCCGGCAAGGTATCCTGGCTCATACTGCACTAACTTGCTCAGGTCGAATGGGAGGACTTTGTTCAGGATGTGTCGGCTGATGCGCGAGGTGCCGGCCACAAGATGGTCATTGACAGAGAGGTGCACCCGCCCGGAGCGCCAACGCCAGTCAATCACGGTGCGCGTTCTCCATTCCCTGCCATCGTAGTACCGGCTCGTCCGTGCTGTGCCCACCTCTGCCTTCCAGTCGGCAGTGATGTCGGCATCGAAAGTCCAGAAAGGAAGATAGACGCCGGTCAGTTTCCGAAGCGCGAACACGTTGCGTAACTCTGGTGGATGCATCCATCCCCGGCCCAGCCAGTCAGAGATGAGCCTGGGCAAATCTTCGGGAGCGATGGCGAAGGCCACGAGAGCCGTGGGCCGCAGCATGCTGCCCGTGATGTCCCGTGCGTGGACGCGGTTAGAGCCGCAGAAAGCGCAGGTGCTCGTCAAGATATCAGGCCGGACGGCGACGGCTGCGCCACAGGAAGCGCAGACCAGTTCCCGGCGTTCCACGCCCCACCCGTATTGGGCCTGCTCCAGCGCTTCTAATGTGAATTCGAACTCTTCGGCGGCCTGCCCGACCTCTTCTGCGGTCAGCTCCTGGGACCCCCCACAGTAGGGGCAGGTGAGCTGGTGTTGGGATGGACTGTAGGCGACAGGCCCCCCACAATGGCGGCATTTGAAAGTGCGCGTCTCCTCATCAGAAGGCTTCGCTGGGGCAGGAGCGTATACCTCGATGCCTTCCACACGCGAGGAGACCGGAACAAAGCCATCAAAACTGAGCTGAATGTTCATGGATTACCGTGCCATTCATCTGAAAATGGGAGCAGCCTGCCCGCCCACGGTTCGCGGCGGCAGTGAAGGGTGAAACAGGTATCTGGCGAAAACGCTGGCCGCCTTGAAAATCCGGCGTGCCTCAGCAGGATGGGTGATCACTTCCCAAACCTTGGCGATGATGTAGTGTGGACGCAGGTAGAAGGAGCGACGCGCGCGGTCGCACCAGGCAACGATCTCCTCGGCGGAGAGGTCTGATTGGCTGATGACGGTGCGGTGCAGGCCATCAGGGGTCAACCACTCGCGAAAGTCCTCAGTCGTGAGATACCCATTGCGTCTGGCCCATTCGTATGCTTCGGTGCCGGGATAGACCATCAGAGGGAAGAATTGGGCCGTATCCGGCCTTAATTTCTTTGCTAACTCGAGCGTTTTGTCCAGTGAGCTGCGGGTCTCGCCTGGGTTGCCTGCCATAAAGCAGCCGTGGATCAGCACACCGGCCCGCCGCGCAGCATCCCGAAACTCGTAGAACTGCTCCACAGTGATGCCTTTGCGCATCGCCCGCAGGACATTCTGGTCACCGCTTTCAAAGCCCACGCACAGCAGACGCAGTCCGGCCCGCTTCAGCGCAAGCAGGGTCTCGTAGCTTACGTCGGCTCTCGAGTTGGCGGAGAAGGGGAGACGATTCCCCCGCCGCGCCAGTTCCTGCGCCAATGCCAGGGCATATTCCTGGTCTGCTGTGAGTGTGTCGTCCTCGATGAAGACTTCCCTGATCTGCGGAAACTCGCGGGCGACAAACTCGAACTCTTCAGCCACATTGGCGACACTGCGTCTGCGATACCTGTGGCCGGTCAGTGTTTGCGGCCAGAGACAGTAGACGCACCGATAAGGACAGCCCCTGCCGGCGAGAATGGTCACCACCGGGTAGCGGGTGATGGAGTAGAAATAGTTTTCGGCCTGTAAGTGCCGTCTGTAAACCCGACTGACAAAGGGCAACGCGTCAAGCTCTTCGATTGGAGGGCGGTCTGCATTGTGTATGACCATCCCACCCTCGCCCTGGTAACTGATACCGGAGATGTCAGCCAGATCGCCACCGCCGTCCAACAGGCGGGCTACATCCCGCACGGTGTAATCGTATTCCCGTCGAGCCACGGCGTCCACGGCCGGACTGAGTTGCAGGCTGGCCTCCGGCAACGCCGAGACGTGCGGACCAACCAGGAGAACAAACGCGTCGGGTACCCGGGTTTTGATCGCTTCTGCAACGGCGACATCGTTGTGGATGCTGGGCGTGCTGGTATCCACCACCACCAGGCGTGGCCTGAACTCCTCAGCGAGGGAGAGCACCGAAGCGGTATCATAGCCAGCCGCCGGCGCATCAACCAGCCTGACGTTGAAACCATCCTGCTCCAGAACGCCGGTAGCATAGGCCAGCCAGATAGGATAGTAAACGACTCCGCTCTTGATCACCGCAGGGCTGCGTTGGGAGCGTGAATAACGAGGATGAAAAGGGGGGTTCAGCATAAGCACGTTCATAAGCCGTTACCCTTCCCCACCTGTGCATACAGGCCTTCGATCTGAGCGATCATGCGCCGGAGTGAGAACTGTTCCTCCACTCGCTTCCTTCCCTGTTCTCCCATCGCACCGGCCTTTGCAGGGTCGTCCAGCAGAGCGATCACGCGCTCAGCCCAGGCCAGCGGGTCGCCCGGGGGCACCAGGAAGCCGGTTACCCCATCCAACACGATCTCCGGGCATCCGTTGACGGAGGTCGCCACGACCGGCCGTGAACAGGCCATCGCCTCCAGCAGGGTATGAGGGGAACCTTCCCACAGCGAGGTCAGCGTTACAACATCCGCGGCCCACATCAATGCGCGAGCATCCTGACACCAGCCGGGCAGTTGCACATACTGCTCCAATCCACATTCCAGGACACGCGCTCTTACCGCTTCCCTCAACGGCCCATCGCCGATCAGCACAAACCGGACGTTCGGACGCTCACGCACCACGTGTCGTGCGCCCTCCACAAAGACGAGAGGGGCCTTCTGCGCTCTCAGGCCACCTACCTGCATCACCAACTGTTGGTCCTTTTGCACTCCCAGTTCCCGGCGCAGGCCCTCGATATCGGGTGGCCTGGTAAATGCATCGGGATCAATCCCGTTGGGGATGGTCACGACCTTGTGCGGCGCAAGGCCCCAGCGGAGCAACCGCCTTCGATCAAACTCGTTGACCGAGATGACGGTGTCGGTCAGATGTGCCAGTGCCCGCTCAATCAGGATGTACAGCCAGTGCCACCTTGCCCGCCGGATGTCTATGGTCTGTGGCGTGTAGATGATACGTCGCGCTCCTGCCAGCCGGGCTATCATACGTGCAGGCAGCCCGGCCTCCTGGCTGTGAATGTGTACAACGTCAAAGCATTCCTTACGGATCAGTCGGAAGAGCGCCACAACCGCCTGCAGGGGCCACAGTATCTTGCCCAGCGGGAGCGGCAAGACCCTGACGCCCGCATCCTGGAAGGCCGCGACGCTGGCCCGGAGGTGCGCGGGCAGCACGACGGTCGGGCAAAATCTTGTACGGTCCAACCCGCCGGCAAGCGCCAATACGTGTGTTGTCTGGCCGGCCGGTAAAGGTTCGTAATAGACCAAAAGGGCCCGCAGCATAAACATCTTTCTACAGGCTTTTTATTCGCATAACTGATTCTGAGGCGCAAGGCTCAGGCCAATCTCTTGACTATGCGCCACGTGGATCATAATCCACGCAGGCCGGGTGCTGAACGCCGACCGCCGCCGGATTGTGATCCGGCGGGCACCAATCCACGCGGGCCGGGTGCTGAACGCTGCCGTCGGATTGCGATCCGACGGGCACTTCCGGCGGGCGCGTCAGGCAGGAACGACGCGCGGAATCCAGTTATGCGTACCTCACACTCGCGTGCAAACCTGATGTTATCGCCCACACGCCGGCGCCGTGAACCAGCAGCGGATGAGCGCATCATTCACCGTGCGCCGACTGCGTATCTGGCGGCGCTTGCGGCGTATCGCGGGCCACGCCCTCGCCAGGTCGAGCAGGCCAGGCAGCACTCCCGGCCTGGTCAGAGCAGCGTAGAACAGACGCGGAAGTTCGGCAGCCAGGATCCAGGGCAGGTCGGCGACAAAGTGTTCCCAGGCATCGTTCTTGAGCGTCATAAGATAACGATTGCGCAGCGCCAGCCGGGGTCCGCGGCTATCTTTGGCCGCGTGGCCCTGCTTGCGCAAAGTATCGCCCCAGCCCCGGACGTGCGTGGCAACCGCCTCCGGCGCATAGACGCAACGCCAGCCGCGCAACCTGGCACGCCAGGACAGATCGGCGTCCTCGTAGTAAGCGAAAAAGTCCTCGTCCAGGTACTCGCCGTCCACGGCCAGGTCTTCCAACATCGCGCGGCGATAGAGCGCAGCAGCGCCGCTGGCGCCGAATATCTCGGTCTGGGTATCGTACTGTCCCCTATCGGCCTCGCCCTGCCCCCGGTCATAGGGCCGACGGCGGCGATCAATGAACAGACCGGTCGAGTCCAGAATCGTCGGGTCGTCGGCCCGCAGCAACTTGGGCGCGACCATGCCGATACGGCCGTCCTGCTCTGCAGCGCGTACTGACGCCGCGACAAAGCCAGGCCTGACGACGACGTCCGGGTTCAGCGAGAGCACAAATGGGGCCGTGGTGGCGTGAGCAGCAGAGTTGAACGCCCGTGAAAATCCCCGGTTATCCGGAAACGCCAGCAGGCGAACGGCAGGATAATGATCGGCGATCCATGCAGGCGATCCATCCGTAGAGCCATTGTCCACAACGATCACATCGAGCGGTTGTTCAGCCAGCAGCGCGTCCAGACACTCTTTGAGGAAGCGACCGTGATTCCAATTTACAATGATGACCGCTACCGGATCACTCATCTCGCCGTCCGGCCAGGAGCCCCATACAGCCGACCAGGGTCCAGAAGCAGGCGTTGACCTGTTTAACCTCCAGGTTCTGGTAGACCCAACTTTCGATAAAGACAACCAGCAGGCCGGTCAGGATACCCAACAGGAGCGCCCGTCGGGTTGGCTCCTCCGTCGCACGGTAGGCGCGGAAGCCGACACGCGCGATTTGGAACCACAGGTAGGCCCACACCAGAAGCCCCGGCAGGCCGAGTTCGACCAGCGCCTTGAGGATCTGGCTTTCGGTCACGAACGCGCGTTCCGGTCGGGTGCGCAGCGCGGCCACGCCGGTCGAGCCGAGGCCGGTCCCCCACAACGGCGATGCGCGCCAGGCGCTCAGCGCCAGGCCCCAGGCCGCCAGCCGATCGCGGTTGGTCTCATCCCGCGCCCAATCCAGGACCGAACCAGTGTGACGGAGAACGCCGTTCTCCGTTTCAACTGAAGCAAAGTACCCCGGTGCGACGCTGACGAGTTCCAGTTCGGCCCATCCGGCCCAGTCGAATGCCCAGTCGCCGGCCGGTCCAGGTTCGGTGATGAGGCTCAGGTTGACCATACGCCCGGCCCAGGGCGAAAGATCAACCAAGAAGTTGCGCCAGCGGCGGTCACTGGGATTGTGTTTGGGGTTTATATAGCGCACAAAGACGAATTGGCTATCCTGCGCCCCAGGCTCCCTGACGTAGACCTGGAAACTGGCGCCATCTCCTTTCTCCGGCGACCAGATTTCAGGGGACATGGCGATGGCAAAGCGGAGCGCTCCGGCCTCAGGGACCTTCACGGTATAGATGATCTCGGACTTGCCGCTCTCGGGGGGATGTTCGTACAGTACCGTGCGCGTATCATCGCGGCCGGTGATGGGGTCATGCAGCGTCCATGTTTGGGTGACGAGTTCCCCCACGGCGGGCATGTCCTGTAACAGACTATCCGCGGGGGTCACCGGCGCCGCCTCATAGGCTGCCGGCGACAATTCGACCACACCCGTGTATCCAGAGGCACCTTCCTGGGAGCGCGCGAAGGCGACCAGACCCCAAGCCAGGGCGAGCAGAGCCAGTGCCCCCAAAGCCGCAACGAAGAAACGCCGGTTGCGCTGTATAAAACCGCTTACCAGGCCCATCACCAGCAGGGAGAGCGCAGTCGCCACCCAGATGCCCCGGCTGAACGTGACGACGATGCAGGCCGCCATCAGCGCGGCGGCCAGTCCGGCCGCCAGGCGCGTCCCGACGCGGCGTGCCCGCGCCATCAGTGCGATGGCCAAAGGCAACAGGAGCGCCAGCGTGTTGGCGAGCGTCGTCGGGGAGTCGAATGTGAAGTAGACGCGCCGGATGTGCGTTCCGTAGATGTACATATCGGCAAACCCCTGCCGCTGCAGCAACTCGTCCGAGGGCCACAGGGCGATGTCGAAGGCGAACTCGATCAGTCCGCCCAGCGCCGCGATGCTGCCGACGCCAACCAGCAGGGTGATGAGCGCTGTAACCCATCCTGGCCGATGCTGCAAAGCCGTCGGCACCAACCAGAACAGCGGCAGGTACATGGCCGAAACATACAGGCCCCACGCGCCTACCCACCCTGAGCGGTCGAGGACAAAGCGCAGAAGAAGCAGGCCCAGGCAGGCCAGCACAGCGTGATCAAGGGAGGTATCGGTCAGCAGCAGCCGTCTTTCGCGCAGACAACAGACAGCCCACAGCAACACCAGGAAGCCCAGCAGAGCCTCTTTCCAGTACGTACCTGCCGGGCCGGGAGTCAGTCGCTTGATCACCAGATGGAAGGGGAGAAGCAGCAAAAAGATCACCAGTCCAATGGCAACAAGGGTTCTCAATAATGGTTGTGTTTTCTTTGTCTCCATATGCGGTTCGGGTGAAGAATGTTTGTGACCTGCTCAGGCTGCGGATGCTGAAGACGCCGTGCTTCATCCGGTGTTCGCGGGACGATGCAGCCAAAGGCGCGCCGGACATCCCAAAATAAGGTCCCCAAAGTCTCGGCAGCAATGATCGCCAGCACATTATAACCTGATACAGGCACCATAGCAAGGTTGCCGCCAGATGGGTCCTGTCTGTACACTGTTGATGGTCAGCACGGTCCACACTTTGTGCCTGGTCAATACGTGCTGCGCTGCTGTGCCCTGTCTGGCGCTTAACAATTGGCCGATCCTGTGGCAAAATTGCAGGCTGTGCTGATGGCATAGCATAAAACGCAATTCACCCGAGTTCAGAGGAGGCATTTTCATGAATACCAAAGCTTTTCATCTGGCTACACGCGCAGTGCATGCCGGCACTCCGTTTGCCGCCGGCGATTTCCTCTCCACTGTGACCCCGATCCACCCGTCGGTCACCTACATCTACGGGCGAATGGAGGAGCTGGACGAGGTTTTTGCCGGAACACGTCCCGGCTATGTCTACACCCGCTATGGCAATCCAACGGTAGCTGCATTGGAGGAAAGCGTAGCTGCACTTGAGGAGGGGGAGGCGGCAGTGGCATTCGCCTCAGGTATGGCAGCAATCCATGCAGCTTTACTGGCGTCCGGTGTACGGGCAGGGTCGGCAGTCGTCGCTGCGCGGGATATTTACGGAGCAACTTATGCCTTGCTGGACAGGTTGCTTCGCACTCAAGGGGTCACGGTGAGCTTTGTAGACGTGACGGACCTGTCTGAAGTGGCTGCTGCCTGCACTTCTCTCAGGCCGGCGGTTGTGCTGGTCGAAACCATCTCCAATCCACTGCTCAAGGTGGCGGACCTGCCCGCCCTGGCAGAGATCGCCCACGAGCATGAGGCAGCTCTCATCGTGGACAACACCTTTGCCACCCCTGTCCTGGTACAGCCTCTGAAACTGGGAGCGGACCTGGTGATACACAGCGCCACCAAGTATCTGAGCGGCCATGGCGACGCGCTCGGCGGAATTGTCATCACCTCGCGCGCGCGCTGGACCGGGCTGCTTGAGGTGCTCCAGGTAACAGGGGGCAACCTGGGGCCTCAGGAGGCCTGGGTCATCCTGCGTGGCCTGAAGACTTTGCCGTTGCGCATGCGGCAGCATTGCGAGAATGCTCTAACCCTGGCTCGCCGTCTGGAGGGACACCCTCGTATTGGCCGCGTGTATTATCCGGGCCTCCCCTCTCACCGGCAGCATGAGCTTGCAGGAAAGCTATTCCAGGGACGGGGCTACGGGGGTGTGCTTTCGTTTGAGCTGGACGGAGCGGGCCGGCGCGAAGTTTTTCGTTTCTTCGAGTCGTTGCGACTTTGTCTGCCGGCCACCACGTTGGGAGATGTATGCACACTGGTCCTCTACCCGGCCCACTCCTCCCATCGCGCGCTGAGCGCGGAGGAGCGGGCGCGGATCGGCATCGGCGACGGTCTGGTGCGTATGTCGGTGGGGATTGAAGATGTGGAAGACATCATCTGGGATGTGGAACAGGCGCTGAAACGGTCAGCCGGACCTCACGCGGTCGCTACGGTTTCTTCGTAAACGGCGATCAGCCGCGCGGTAGCGGAGGGTATCCGTCATACCCGACTCGGGCTGGTCTCCAGGCTGCGCCCTGCGTCGGCATGTAGGACAACTGCGAGCAGTTGTCCTACAAAATTGGGTTTAGAGTTGAAAATTGATGTCCGATGTGGTATGCTTACGAGCGTAAGCACCAGGCAGTCAGGAGAGGTAGAGGTATGGTGAAGCAAAGCTGTGGAATTGACAACTTGCCGGTGGCAGAAATTAACGATGAGTTGGAGTAGTTTCTGAAGCCAGTCTTAATGCAGTTGCCGGAGAAAAGGTTGCGGGAAGTTGGAAAACCGGCTGTGCAAGGGATAATTGGCGGCCAGTCGCCTCTGGTGACCTGGATTGTACGTGGGGTGACGGACGAGAGGACGAGACCATCTGGCCAGTGATGGCCAGGCGGATGTATCGTTTCATCTGGAATGACCGGTTCAGCCATCGTGAATTGCTGAAGGGGGTGTATGGGATCGCCCAGGAGGTGGTGGCGCACTACGCGCCTGCACGCTTGATTGTGGCGCTGGACCCGGTGAACTTTGAAAAACCTTACACCAGGCATCTGGAGGAGGTTCCCACTGTGTTGAAGAGCACGCCTCCAGGTCTGAAGGGGGAGAAGAGGCTCACCTCTGGATATCCTGCGATGACGGCGACGGTGGTAAACCTGCCGGAGCCGGTTGTGACATACGCGAATTGGTTTGGGTGTAATCGCCCTTATTTACCTGGGATTGAATCCGGGATGTTCATAATTGGTTGACACTCTGAGTTATGCGCCGGATGCCGCCCGATTGGAATCGGCCTGTTTGGGCGCTGTGCGCCGGGCGTCAGCCTGCGCCGACTGGCACGTCGGCACAGGCTGACTATTGGCCGCTCCAGCCAGCGTTGCAGGCCGCTGACTGCAAGTGCACTATTTAAGGAGCAAAAGAAATGTCACGGGAAGAATATCCACACCCCTCCGTAACCGTAGATGTAGTTATGTTTACCTTGTGTCACAACGATCTACAGGTACTCCTGGTCAGGCGCAAAAACCCGCCCTTCGAGGGCATGTGGGCCATCCCGGGAGGGTTCGTAAACATAGACGAATCATTGGAAGCAGCAGCTCTGCGCGAGCTGGAGGAAGAGACCGGCCTGCGCGACGTGTATCTGGAACAGCTCCATACCTTTGGTGAAGTGGACCGCGATCCCAGGGGACGTGTGATCACAGTGGCATACCTGGCCCTGCTGCCGGCCACAGCCACCGCTCCACGTGCCGGGTCCGATGCTTCTGAAGTGCGCTGGTGGTCTGTCCACAGCCTGCCTCCCCTGGCCTTCGACCATGCGAAGATACTGGATTACGCCCTTCAAAGGTTACGTTATAAGCTGGAACACGCCGCAGACTTTGAACCGCTGCTGGAGACATTTACACCAGGCGAACTCCGGGCAGCCTGCGAAGCGATCCCTGGTGAGAAGCTGGATAAGCACAATCCAGTCTGGTGATTGAGGCCATCGGTGAATACCGTACCGGCAAAGGCCGCCCGGCCATGCTCTACTGCTTCCGACCGGATGTCGTGGCTGAGCACATAGCGCATCTGGGGATTCCGCCAGGCGCCTCTCAGAAAAACGTGCAGGACAACTCTTATTGCGGTCTCCCTAACCACTCCTGAGACCCGGTGCGCCAATTGCTCCACCGGTCACTGAGCGTCCACCGGCTCGGGCCGGTTCCAGACCGCATCCGACATTGTCACGACCGGCCACAGCGTAGGAAAACCGCGAGCAGTTGTCCTACAGGCCCTGAATATAACCTTGACAAATCCTGTAAATCGGTTAAACTTAACCCCGCACTATGGTTGGTATCATCTTCTCTCTGATCACGTCAGCTGCTTTTAAGAAGCCCGGCCGGTAGACCCGGTCGGCAGTATTTTGCGCACCTGACCGGCCCCATACGTTGTACGTGGGCCGGTCTGCTTTTAAAGGCTTGAATGAACGCCGACTGGCTAATGTTTTACCCAACTGTAATCAAGTCGCTTAAGCGCTATCACGGACCGGCCCCCGGGTCTGGTCAGGTGCGCTTATGCCTGCATTTTAGAGGCGGCTTCCAGATTCGGGGATAGTGAACTGGAAGCCGCTTGTTTGTAAAATTTAAGGGTGGGAGGACCAAATGCCACTGGATAATTTCTGCATCATCGAGTCCACTCTAAGGGAAGGAGAGCAATTCGTAGGCGCAAACTTTACAACTGAACAGAAGATTGAGATCGCCAGGTTATTGGATGCCTTCGGAGTCGAATGCATTGAGCTGACCTCGCCGCTTGCATCCCCCCAAAGCTTTGAGGATGCTAAAACCATCGCCGGCCTGGGACTGAAGTGCAGGGTGTTGACCCACATACGCTGCCGGATCGAGGATGCGGCGCGCGCGATCGAGACCGGTGTGGACGGGGTGGACATCGTGATCGGCACGTCATCCAGGCTACGCCAGTTCAGCCATGGGAAATCCATAGACGAGATCATAGAGATGGCTCTCAAAGTCGTGGAATACGTGCGTAACCAGGGGCTAGAGGTGCGCTTCAGTACGGAGGACTCTTTTCGGAGCGAGCGGGAAGATTTATTCCGTGTGTACGAGGCGGTGGACAGTATCGGCGTGGATAGAGTGGGGATCGCGGATACTGTAGGCGTGGCGGCGCCGCATCAGGTCTACGAAATCGTCAGCGAGTTACGCTCGCGTGTAAAATGTGACATTGAGTTTCACGGACATAACGATTCCGGCTGTGCCATCGCCAACGCATATGAGGCACTCCGCGCTGGCGCAACCCACGTGGATACCAGTGTTCTTGGCATCGGGGAAAGAAATGGCATCACGCCGTTGGGAGGGCTGATCGCGCGTCTATACGCCACCGACCCGGCTTTGGTGAGGAAGTACAATCTGCCACTGCTGGGAAAGCTGGATACCACTGTGGCACGGATGGTCGGTGTGCATATCCCGTTCAATAATTATATCACCGGTGTGACCGCTTTCACGCACAAGGCCGGCATCCACGCCAAGGCGATCCTCAACGACCCGACGACTTACGAGATTCTCGATCCCAAAGACTTCGGCATGACGCGCTACATCAGTATTGCGCACCGCCTGACCGGCTGGAACGCGATTAAGAATCGGGCCGAGCAGTTGGGCCTCTGCCTGGAAGAGGAGGAGATCAAGGAGATCACCGCGCAGATCAAGGCACTGGCCGACCAGAAGCCAATCTCCCTTGACGATGTAGATGAGATGCTACGCAGCCGCGTCAACGGCAGGATGTACAACCCGACCAGGAATCAGGAATAAGTACCTATCCGAAAAACGTAACCGACGCATCCCTATGCGTCGGTATAAGCGGCATAGGGATGCCGCTTGTACGGTTTTTCGGATAGGCTCTAAGTGCCTATCCGGAAAACGTAACCGGCGCATAACTATGCGTCGGTTTTCGGATAGGCTCTAAGCACAATACGGTTTAGATAAGCAGTTGGAGTGGAGCCTTCAGGCGGAAAAAGACCGGCTAAAGCCTCGACTCCAGGCCTTAACTGAACCGTATTAGCTCTAAGCAGCATTGCGAGAGCCAGCCCGACCGGTGTCCAGACGCGCGCCGGCAAGGCTGGCTCACCAAAGCCGGCCTGAGGGATTACCCGGCATCCGCCGTTCCGCATTCAAGCAGCTTGAGCACTATCTCCTCAAGCTCCATAAGATTGTGGATCACGAAGTCCACCCCCTCATCCGGCTCCACATCAATCAATACGGTGGTCATCCCCAATTCACTGGCTGGCTTCAGGTTACGCGCTGAATCCTCCACCATAATGCAGGCAGAGGCCGGGACCCCCAATTGGGCCAACATCCGTTCATAAGCATTGCGGTGGAGCTTATTGCACAGCCCGACCTCCTCGATCCCGACCACCTGCTCAAAACAATCCATCACACCCAATGCCCGCAGGACACGCCGGGCATATTCTGACGTACCGTTTGTATAGATCACCTTGCGTAACGGGATACGCTTCAGCATCGCGGCGAGCGCTCTATCCTCGCCCAGGAATTTTTCTACCGGCACGTTGTGGACATATGAGAGATAAGCACGCGCGTCAACTGAGTGCTCGGCGAGCAGCCCGGCCAATGTAGTACCGTAACGTACATAGTAATCATGCTGCATAGCGATGGCTTCCTCTCTGGTCAGACCGAATTGATTGATCAGCCATTCCTGTATACGCCGTCCCACTTCCTGCATTAAGCCGCTATGGCGAGGATAGATCGTGTCGTCAAGGTCGAAGATAATGACCTGGTAGCTCTTCTTGTCGTGCATGGCAGCGATCCCTGTATCATATGTTACGTCAGCACAACCCTTACGTCAACTGCCCAGGCCCCTTCTCCCCTCCGGCCGGCTATCAGGGGATTCAGCTCCACACTGGCTATTGGGAGATCGGTTATGAGCCGGGCCACACGGCACAGCGCCTCGACCACGGCGTCCGTGTCATAAGGTGGCCGACCACGCACGCCAGCCAGTAATCGCCCGGCCGTCGTCTCTTCTATCATCTCCTGGGCCTGACTCTCAGTCAGCGGAGCCAGCCGAAAGCTTACATCCCTTAGTACCTCGACGTAAAGCCCACCGAGACCGAACATTACCACAGGCCCGAATTGGGGATCCCTGTGTGCTCCTGCGATCAGTTCCAACCCCGGAGGAGCCATTTTTTGAATAAACGCCTGCTCCCCCTGACCGATCAGGCGTGTGAAGGCACGATGTACATCCCGGGCGTCTGCCAGGCCGAGGACCACACCATCCAGCTCAGACTTGTGTACCACGCCCGGGGAAACCCGCTTGAGGGCAACCGGATAGCCAATACGCTCCGCAAGCGCAATCGCAGTCTGAACATCAGATGCCATCCCGGAAGGGGGGACATTTATGCCATACAGGCCTGCCAGCTCTGCGCCTGACTGCGGGTCTAGGACGCGGTACCCAGAGCGCAGGCTGAAGACGGGTGTCTTCACAACCGGCGGCATGCTCTCCTGGTCTGTGGTCTGGCGCGATCTGCTCCGGCCGTACCTGTACAGTGCGCTCAGGCCGAAGGCAGCACGCTCTGGGGTGATATAATGAGGCACGCCATGTGCGTGCAGGGTACGGGCAGCAGCACGTATGCCACCTCCACCTGATATGCAGCACACAACCGGCTTCGCTGATCCGCTGGCAACCTGCGCTATTGCCAGGGCCACCTCCTGCGGTGGCATAATAGCCTGGGGCACAAAGATAACCAATACACTGTCCACTTCGGAGGCTGCCAAAAGCACTTCGAGGGCTGCCACATAGTGAGCAGGCTGTGGGCCACCCAACATGTCTACCGGATTCCCCGTCATTGCCCCTGGCGGGCATACTTCCTGCAGATGCTGACGGGTTTCCGGGGTAAGTGTTGCCAGGTACAAACCGTTGCAGTCGAGGGCATCGGCAGCCAGAGCAGCCGGCCCACCGGCGTTGGTCAGTATCGCCACACGTGGTCCAGCAGGTGGTTCCCTGTAAGCCAGTGCGATAGAAGCATCCACCAGCCCCTCCAGGTGTTCTACCTGTATCATCCCGGTGCTCAGACAGGCAGCCCGGAAAACCTCTTCGCTCCCGGCCAGTGCACCGGTGTGAGAGCTTACCGCCTGACTGCCGGATGGGGTGCGCCCTGCCTTGAGCACCACTACAGGCTTGTGAGGTGTGAGCCGCCCGGCTATCTCCACGAAACGGCGTCCGTCGGGCAGGCCCTCTATGTAAGCAGCCACAACTCTGGTGTGAGGATCGGCGGCCAGCGACTCAAGCGCGTCGGCCATGTCTACATCGGCCTGATTGCCCAGGCTGATGATCCTGGAGAACCCAACCCCAACTGCGTTCGCCCAATCTATCGTCCCACCACACACCGCACCGGAATGAGACACGAAACCGATGGCCCCTTTTGCCGGCATAGTGCGGACAAATGTCGTGTCTATGGGAGCAAAAGTATCTATTACCCCGACACAGTTGGGGCCGATGAAGCGCATCATATACCGGCGGGCAATCTCTCGCAACCGTGCCTCTCGTTCTTCCCCCGCCGCTCCAAGCTCGCCAAAGCCGGAGGCGATCAACACGGCAGCCTGTATCCCCCGCCTGCCGCAGGCTTCCAGTGCCTCAGCCGTCCGGTCAGCCGCCAGGATGATGATCGCCAGTTCCACAGGATCAGGCACTACGGCCACCGATTTGTAGACCGGCAGTCCCAATATCTCGCCTCCTTTGGGATTGACCGGGTACACAGGCCCACAGTAGCCATGGGTGATCAGATTGTGCAACACCCCATAGCTTAATTTGCAGGGATCGCTGCTGGCTCCTATGACCGCCACGCCGCGAGGGTAGAAAAATTTATGCAGGGGATCATCGTATATCAAAGCAGGCCTCCTCGATTTTATAAAATTTCCTGGGATGTTTGTGATTGCCTGCCCACGCCGACTGAAGTCGCCCACTTTGGGCCGCAGGCCTTCGGTCGGCCTGCGCCGACCGCTGTTTCCGCGTCGGCGCAGGCGCCAAAGGGCGATTTCCAATCGGCACACGGCGGCAGGCAGCCGGGCAGTAATTACCGGAAGGTAACTACCCAGGCTGTGGCCGGTCTCTGACCGGGTCACCCAATCCAGCGGTTATTTGGCCGGATTACGGCATCCGCTTCCCATCGTGGCGACGTCGGGCGCGGTCTGGAGACCGGCCCGAGCCGGAGGGCTGGGTAGTTACACCGGAAGAAACATTAATCAGTGCACGGAAGTGCGCGGATGGACATGGATCTGAATCTCCACATCTCATTCGACAAACTGTGTCGCATCTGGCAGGAGATAAACTACCGTCGCAATACAAGGGGCAGGTAAATGAGGATTCGCCCGCTGGAGTTGCGCATTACTACGGGCAGGTATAGGACAGGTGGAGACGCACTGTTCTCGATCCTCAAAGCGTAGTCCGTACCAACACCGGTAACTCCACCCTTGTTGGATACCAGGACGTAATAGATGCCGTCGCGCGGAGCCCGCCAGGTCAGACAGGATGGAGGCCCGGCCACGGAACAGTCATCATTCTCCACCAACACTGTACACCCATCGGCATCAAAAAGAGTCAGGACTGTATCAGCCCGCTCACGCAAGAAAGATGTGGTAATGGTATAGGTTTCCCATCTCCTGGCCTGGAATCTGACCCAATCGGTTGGATCGTCACAGAATTGACGAGGCTGGGTTGTTCCAACAACGATCGCACTGGCCTGAGCAGGGGCGTCGTCGTGCTCGTAAATGTCCGGGAGACATGAGCCGGTCTCCACGTCACCAAAGTCTACCTGGTAACCATTGCCTGGCGACACTTCCACAGTGACTTCGTTCGGAGTGGTAGAGGAATAGCCGCTCAGGTCGGTTTCCAGGACAGTGTGCGCGCCTGTTACTGCTGTGGAGAAAGCATAACGGCCGTACCCATCGGTCAGGAACACGTAACCACCGTCCAGTGTGATGGGTACATCACGAATTCCCGGCTCACCAGTATCACGTATCCCGTTGGCGTCTATGTCGTTAAATACCACCCCGTGGATGGAGGCAAATCTGGAACCAGCGCGGGCATTGCCGAAATCCACCTGATAGCCAAAGCCAGAAACGGCCAGCAGGTTAACCAGGGACGGGGTAGTCGCAAAGTAGCCTTCGGGTTCAACTTCGGCGACAGTATGCATACCCTGAACTCTGACACCAAAAGTATAGCTCCCATTGAGATCGGTTGTGGTCGTAACCGCCTGGTCCAACACAATCAGCACGCCCGGAAGGCCGGGTTCATCTCTATCCTGCTCTCCATCCCCATCGGCATCCTCGAATGCGATCCCATAAATCGAGGAGAGGCCCAGTAAAACTGGCGCGTCTCCAAAATCCACTCTATAATTATGCCCGAACAATACTAATACGTTAACGCTGTCAGGAGTGGTGGAGAAATAGCCGGGGTTATCACCCGGAGATGCGGGTGAGAAAGCTGTCCGCCAGGGCGATCCAGGAACAGGGTTGCTCTCTGTAACCGTGTGTATGCCCTCTGTAGTGACAGTAAAGGCATAGCGGCCGTCCAGATCGGTCGTTGCCGTGACTGTGCTGTCCAGAGTTATGAGCACGCCGGCAATCCCACGCTCATCTTCATCCTGCACGCCGTCCACATCAACATCCAGAAAGACTGCTCCATAGATTGTAGCCCACCCCAATGGTTCATCATCATCGGCGATGACAAGCGTCGCGGAGAAGGGCCTCCCAGGCGTGGCGTTGACCGGACGCGCGAGCGCCAGCTCCACCGTCTCCTCCGGTTCGTCAACCCCATCGTCCACGATGGGCACGGTGAAGACACCGCTCCCCGCAAGCGGCGGGAAGGCGAGCGTCCCACTCACAGGAATGTAATCACATGGAGGGAAGACAAGCGTCCCGCTCACCGGCACATAGTCGTGTGGCGCGATGGCGCTCCCATCACGGGCCGCGTAGTCCACGCTCACGGTGAAGGCCGAGAGGTGGCTCAAAGTCACCGTGATCCGGGCGTGGCCTGCCCCCTCCTCCACCCCGTA
>Ga0209101_1001475_pt1 | contig 17321 bp, 21 predicted proteins | sample ConPoolayeCmetaG_FD_185481 | JGI IMG/M metagenome (GOLD analysis project Ga0209101, IMG submission 185481) | Hot spring microbial mat communities from California, USA to study Microbial Dark Matter (Phase II) - Cone Pool mat layer C metaG... ...
GAAAAATTTCCCTTTACATCTTAAAGAATGTGAGTGGAGATATAAAAAAAGTAAAGAACAACTATACAATGAGCTTATAGTTTTATTGAAAAAGAAAAAGATATTATAAATTTTCTAGTCGAGAGCCAAAGATATTATAAATTTTCTAGTCGAGAGCCTTTAAAATTCAAATCTCAAAATGATAAATCAAAATTTAAAATTTGTCATTCCGAACTAGTTTCGGAATCTCATTAATAGATTCTGAAATAAATTTACCTCCGATTTGGAGAAGGTAAAGGATAACAAAAGAAGGAAAATTGAATTAAAATAAAATTATGACTTATTTTTTAATGTTTTTCGTCTTTTTCATTGGTGCCGTAATTGGTTCGTTTTTAAATGTTTTAATTGATCGTTTACCTCAGGATAAAAAAATTACCGGACGATCAGCTTGTGATTATTGTCATCATCAGCTTTCGTGGTATGACTTAATTCCGATTTTTTCTTTTTTTCTTTTAAAAGGTCGTTGTCGTTACTGTCGTAAAAAAATAAGTTGGCAGTATCCTTTGGTTGAGATTTTAACTGGAATAGTTTTTTTATTAATTTTTAATGAATTTTCAATTTTCCTGCCTCATTGGCAGGCAGGCAATTTTCAATTTGTAAAAGTTTTGATTTTGTGGGGGATAGTTTCTTGTTTTATTGTAATATTTTTTTCAGACGTGAACTATCATCTAATTTCTGATTATATTTTGTGGGCGCTTTTTATTTTTTCTTTGTTTTTTCATTTAGCAACAAGTTTTAATTTATTTCAATTTTCTGTTTATTTCTTTTCTGGCATCATTATTGCTTTTCCAATCTGGTTAATCTATTTTTTATCAAAAGAGCGAGCAATGGGTTTGGGTGATGTTTATTTAGCGGCGATTTTGGGATTTTTGTTGGGCTGGCAAAAGGGATTTATGGCTTTGTATTTGGCATTTGTTTTGGGTGGAGTAATGGGGCTTTTTTTAATAATTTTCGGACGGAAAAAATTAAAGAGCAAGATTGCTTTTGGACCATTTTTAGTAATAGGAGCTGTTGTAATATTGTTTTGGGGAGAGGAGATTTTGAAGGTTGTTTTAGGTTTTTATGGATTATAATTGTTATAACTGTTATAAAAATTATATGTTAGGTGGTTATAAACAGTTACCCTTTTTTAAACAAACAGAGATTATCTATGATTTTACGGTTGAGTTTTGCCAAAAATACTTAGGAGGAATTGAGAAAACAAGACTTCGCGATCAGATGATTCAGTCAGCCCGTTCTGGAAAGCAAAATATTGCTGAAGGATATCTTCAAAAGAGTGTTGAAGGAAGATTAAAACTTTTAGGGATTAGTCGTGGTTCATTGGAGGAATTATTAAATGATTATTACGACTTTCTTCGTCAACATCGCTTAAAAGTTTGGTCTAAAGATTCGCCTGAAGCGAAAAAAGTAAGGGGATTGGTGTATAACCGTTATAACAGTTATAATAATTATAAAGATTATATTACCAACCCAGAAACGGCCGCCAATGCAATGATTTGCTTACTAAATCAAACCAATCAACTTTTAGATCAAAAACTGCGCTGGTTAGAAGAAAGATTTGTTAAAGAAGGCGGTTTTCGAGAGAATCTTTTTAAAAAACGGCAAGAGTATAGGAGAAATAAGTTATAATTGTTATAACTATTATAAAAGTTATAATTGCCCTCGTAGCTTAATTGGATAAAGCAGGCCCGTCCTAAGGGCAAGACTGTCCGTTCGATTCGGACCGAGGGCACAATAAAAATTTAAAATTCAAAACTCAAATCTCAAAACCGGCCCTCCGAATCCGGGGGTGAAAATTAAAAATTTAAAATTAATAAAATAAAAGTCAACAACCGTGGGTTATACAAAACTTTCAAAAAAACATCTCATCCATCATATTCATAAAATTAAAAGTAGTGAATATCTACGTGTTCTAATTCTTCGCACGATCGGTAATTTTTTAGTTTTATCATCTTTGTTTATGATCGCCAAAACTTTTTATCTTCCTGTTCGTGAGGAGATTAGATACTTTATTGAAAGGCGATTAGAAAAAAAATATTTCGTTAGTGAAAAAAAAATTGAAGAGTTGCCTGAAGCGCCTAAACCAAAAGGTTTGTTAGCCAAAGCAATAAAGTTTAAAAAAGTAGAGTTTTTGATTCCGGTTGACCCGCAGTTTAGCATTGTTATTCCTAAAATTGGCGCCAACGCAAAGATTTTAGCCAACGTTGACGCCTCGGATGAAAAGATATATCTTGATGCCTTAAATAACGGCGTAGCCCACGCCTGGGGAACCGCCTTTCCTGGTGAAGGAAGTCACATCTTTCTCTTTGCTCATTCGACCGATTATTTTTGGAATGTCGGCGTCTACAATGCGATATTTTATCTACTGAATAAGTTAGAAGTTAATGATGAAGTTAATTTATTTTACAAAGGACAGCGTTTTATCTATCGAGTGATTGGTAAAAAAATCGTTAATCCGTCACAGGTTGAGTATCTAACCCAAAAAACAAACAAAGAGTTTTTAACCCTACAAACCTGTTGGCCACCGGGTACCACTTTGAAAAGACTTTTAGTTTTTGCCGTAAGAAAAGTGGAATAGTAAGAGTTTTTTAAAACGCAATTAAACCAAAAACAAATGATAAAAGATTTGCTACTAATGAGATAAAAAATGATCTTTTGAAAGAAAGATTAAAAAATATTTGGTAAATAAAAGCTTCAATTATTGTCACCACAGTTTCTTCTAAAAGAAGATTGAGTAGTGAATATTTTAAAAAAACAGGAAAAATAAACCAAAGATAAGGAAGAGTTAAAGCAGAGGCAAGAAAGGAAATAAAAATTAGCTGACTAAATTTAATTTTTTTAATGAAAAAGATTTTTTTTAAAAATAAAAAAACGACAAGGGTTTCAATAATTAAGGTAATAAATAATCCTACTAAAAATTTTTTTTCGTACATTTTTTTAATAAGAACAATCTAAAAGAAAAATTTTTTTTAAAAAACAAAAAAAAGATTTGAAAGATAAAGTTAAGGAAGATTTTTTTGTGAAAAATGATTTAGAAGGAGTTTGGATTTGGTTTTTTGTTGAAGTTTGTTTGGGAATGGTTGTTTTTGAGGGAAAAGGAGGAGGATAGGTGATTATTTTTGGAGATCTGCCGTCATTATATTCATAAATCTGTTTTGAAAGATATAAAATAGGTTTTTCATTATTAAGAAAAGTAATTGAATATTCATGGATTTCTTTCATTACAGGATTTTTGTTTTCAGTATAATAGCCATCGATATTTGTTAAGTCTTTGAGTAGTAAATTTTCTGGTTTTATAATTGTCCCCTCTTCTTTTTTTGCCCAGTAAATATTTACTCGATGAGCTTTGTAGAGATATTTTATATTAATGCATTGATCGGATTCAATTGGGGAGATAATTGTTTTTCCATCGATAAAATTAAAAGCACGAGCAATAAAGATAAGATTAGGAAACTGATTCCGGTTAACAATACGGATACATTTGGTAACATAATGTGAATTTGGAAGAATAACATCAGCCGATGTTGAGTCTGACTTTGAAAAAATAAGAACAATAAAGAAAAAAATTAAAATTATTTTTTTGGAATTTTTCATTTTTAAAAAGATATCAAATATTTTATTTGATTGCAACTTCATAAATATCTGGTTGTGGGTTGTTTTCCGGATTAAAGTTGATTAAAAGAATTAAGTTACCAGCGGAAGAGACAAGGAAGAAGTTTTTTTCATAAGGTCCAGAATAAACCACTTGTTTATTTTCTCCATCATATTCCACGACAGAAATTTTTCCTTTTTCATTAAAAATTAAATGTTTAGAGTCAGGATACCACATTAAAAAATTTCTAATTTCTAATTTCCAATTTCCAATTTCATAGTTTTTATCTTCTTTTTTGTCATAAACATAAAGGATTTCTTTTTTAAGACTTCTTGTTTCCGGAGTTTGATTAGCTGCAATTAATGGTTTTTTTAAAACCAGCGGCAGATCAATGTTATCTTTGGTTTTGTATAAAAGTTTTGTTTTATCAGGAGAGAAACCAACAATTTCAAAGGAACTACTGGCAATTTTAGTTATTTCTTTTGGAAAAGACTCAAGAATTTTTTCAATTTCCTTTTGTTTTTCCTGTTGGTAAATAGTTAATAAAGTATCCTTAGAGTTGGTGATATCAGTTGGTTCGGTATTTTCTGATTCTAAGTTAATTAAAAACGCTCGGCTGGTTTCTTGATCAGGGTTAAATTCGATAATCGCCTCCTTATAATCAGCTGAAAACTCAACGTTAATCTGGTTAAAGTCTACTGTCTCCAAAGGAATGTTTTTCTTTAAGACAAGAAGTTTAAGTGGTGGAAAAAGAGAGAGGGGTCTTTTGTTTGCTTCAAAAAGATAGATACCATCTTTTTCCAGATCGTTTTTATCAGAGAAGATAAGAATCTTTTCGGTTTGGTCAATAGCGATGGCTTTCGTAATGCCAATATTAGTTACCGGGACAAGGGAGGAGTTAATGGGAAAAAGTTGGGCATCAATTGTGTAAACCAGTTCCCCTTTTATCTTTAACTTTTTTTGCCAATTAGTATAACCGTCTTTTTTTATCTCAATTAAGTATTCTCCAGGTGGAAGTTTGAAGCTTTGATTGGTGACCCCTTTTAACTGACTGTTGATATATATTTTGGCAGCATTAGGGTCGGAGTTAATGGCAATAATTCCAATCGCTCCTAAATTTTTCTCCTTAAAGTTAAAGCGATAGCCGCGACTATAAAGAATAATTCCACCTAAACAAACTAAAAAAAACAAAAGGAAAATAATTTTTTTGAAAATATTAATCATAGCTTTAAAGCGCAAATAAAACACGAATATTATATACTTTTTACTCTGGAGTTTGCAACTTAAAAAAGGGTCGGACCCTTTTTGAGATTGTGATGATAATCTTTTAATGAAGAGGTTGCAAATCGAATCCGGAAAGGTATACAATATTATTTAGAATCAGAGATCTGATATTTTTTGATAGTTTTATTATATATTAAGATATATTAATTTTATATGTTTTTTCAAAAGAAGATCGGTTTAGATTTAGGAACAGCCAATACCCTGGTTTATTTGGCTGGGGAGGGAGTTGTTCTTCATGAACCAACGGTAGTAGCTTATTCTTTAGAAGATCGAAAGATTGTTGCTGTTGGTGAAGAAGCAAAAGAGATGTTAGGAAGAACACCGGGAACGATTATTGCTTCACGGCCAATGAAGGAAGGAGTGATTGCCGATTACAAAACCACCTCGGCGATGATTACCTACTTTTTAAAAAAGGCGCTAAAGGGGAAAGTTTACTGGCCAAGGGTGATTATCTCTATTCCTGGGGGTGCCTCACAAGTGGAAAAAAGAGCAGTCGTTTCTGCCTGTAAACAAGCAGGGGCTGGCGATGTCTATTTAATGGAAGAGCCCTTAGCCGCGGCTATTGGCGCTAAAATTCCTATTTCTCAACCGTCCGGTCATATGATTGTTAACTTAGGTGGAGGAACGACCGAAGTGGCGGTAATTTCCTTGGGTCAGTTAGTTGTTTACAAAACTGTTCGTGTTGCCGGCACCAAGTTTGATGAAGCGATTATTGACTATTTAAGACGAAGGTTTAATTTAATTGTTGGTGAAAGAACCGCTGAAATAATAAAGATTAAAATTGGTAATGCTTTAATTTCCCAAAAAGACAACGATGAGCAGAAACCAAAGACGATTGAGGTTAAAGGAAGAGACTTCCAGTCAGGCTTGCCAAAGATAACCGAAGTTGATGAAAAAAGCATTAACGAAAGCCTTCAAAAGCCTTTAAAGCAGATTTTAGAAGGAATTAAAGAAGTATTAAGCAAAACACCGCCGGAGTTAGCCGCAGACATTGTTGATAAAGGAATAGTTCTTACCGGTGGCTCAGCAATGTTAACCAACATCGATCGTTATATTACCTATTATACTGGGGTGGCTTCGTTTGTTATCAATGAACCTTTGTTTGCCGTTATTAGGGGAGTAGGAATGGTGGCGGAAAACTTGGATGCTTTTAAACAGGCTATCCGATAGTAAAAAAATTAAAAATTAAAAATTTAAAATTTAAAATAACAATTAAAAATTAAAAATTTTATTATTCATATATAGTATAAATTATTATTATTTACTTAAAAATTAAAAATTTTTTCATTTTTAATTATTAAATCAAGATTTTTGATCTTTAAAAAAATTGAACAAAAGACGGCGAATTGGTTATTTTTTTAAATTTTTATTATTCTTATAGTCTTTATGAACGAAAAAAACCAAAAAAAATTATTAGGAATACCAATTTTTCCTTTAACCAAAAATAAAGTCCTAGAGAAAATTAAAAAGTACTTTAAAAGACCAACGGGTTTTTATCATATTGTTTCTTTAAATCCGGAGAACTTAGTAATTGCTTCAGAAAATTTAGAGTTTAAAAAGGTTATTAAGACAGCCCAAATTAAAATCGTTGATGGAATTGGGGTTGTTCTTGCCTGCCGAATTCTTGGGATGAGGATGGGAGAACGGATTACTGGTGTTGACTTGATGAAAGATCTCTTGTTGATGGCGAATGAAATGCGCTTAAGGGTCTTGTTTATCGGCGGGAAGGGAAATTTGGCAAACAAGTTAGTTAATTGCTATTCCCAAAAATATCCCCAGGCTAAATTTTTTGGCCTCGAAGGAATTTTGGATATTAAAAATCCAAAAAAAAAAGAAGAAAAAAAAATTTTTTCGATAATTGCCAATTTTAAGCCTCATTTGGTATTGGTAGCTTTTGGGTCTCCTTTTCAAGAACTTTGGATAGCCCGTCATAAAAAGGAGTTTTCTAATTGTGTGGTTATGGGAGTTGGGGGAGCATTGGATTTTTTAGCCGGCAAAGTGCCTCGGGCACCGGTTTTTTTGCGGAAAATCGGCTTGGAGTGGTTTTTTAGATTGTTAGTTCAACCGTGGCGGTGGAGGAGACAGATGAGGTTGATAAAGTTTGGGTGGTTGGTTTTTTGGGAGCTTATAAAAAAATTTTTAGAGGATAAAATATAGAGATTTTTTTATCTTGATAAAGGTGCCAATTGTGCTGATAGCTTTTCCATCTCTTGTGCAGCGGCGACTAATGCCTGAAAATAAATAAGACAATTTTGACAGAAATCTGGAATTTCATTTATTCCTTGTTCTTTTAATGTTTTTTTACACTCTTCACTTCCGCGCGGTAAGCATCTTAAATTTAGGAATGCTGTGGTTCGCAACGCTGCTTCTATTGACATAATGCGAAATATTTTACTTCTTCTTCTTCTTCTTGTCAAGGGGATTTTGATAAACTACAATTGTTATTATTTTGGAAAAAAAAATTTTAAAGACAATCAGGTATTTTTCATTTTTTGACTATCCACCAAGTTTAGAGGAGATTTATACTTTTTTGGGGAAAAAAGCAACGAAAAAGAAAGTAGAGGAGACGTTAAAAAGTTTAGAGCGCAAAGACAAGATAAAAAAAGAAAAAGATTTAAATAACGTTATACGTTATACGTTATACGTTACCCGTAATAATACTGTAGGGGAGTATAGTACTCGCCGTAAGGCGAGTAATTTCAAATCTCAAATCTCAAAACTCAAAACTGAAAAATACAATGAAAAATACCTTTTTTCTCAAAAAAAACTTCAAAATTGGCGGTTTAGACTGTATATAAAGATTTTGTCATTTTTTCCGCAGATAAAATTAGTGGGTTTATCAGGGTCGTTGGCAATGATGAGTGCGGATAAAGAAGATGATATTGATCTTTTTATTATTACCGCCAAAAATCGGCTTTTTACTGGGCGCTTTATCGCTGTTTTTTTGGCAAAGATATTAGGAATTCACCGTGGGTATAATAGACGTTTTACGTTACACGTTCCACGTTATACTAACAAGGTTTGTTTAAATTTATTTTTTGATGAAAGTAATTTGATGGTGCCTGAATTTAAAAGGAATGAATATGTAGCCCATGAAGTGCTTCAAATGAAACCAATTATTAACAAAGATAATACTTATGAGAGATTTTTAAAGGTTAATTCATGGGTGTTTGAGATGTTCCCCAACGCAAAAGAAAATGCAAAATTTAAAATTCAAATCTCAAAATCAAAATTCAAAATGCAAAATTTTATAAATAATTTTAGATTTTTAATTGTTATTTTGAGATTTGCATTTTGCATTTTAAATTTTTTGGCGATAGCGGTTGAAAATATGCTTAAAAATTTACAAATGAGTTTTATTAATAGACATAGAACTACCGAGTTTATTACCAAAACCCAACTTTGGTTTCATCCGGAGGATTTTTATAACAAGTTAAATATTAATTAGTTGTTTATTGGCGTTTAGTTTGATATAATTTTTTTTAATAAATAAATTTTTAAAATGAAAAATTCTTCCTCAGAAGATCCTTTAGGTAAAAATAAAAATTTTTTGATAAAAAGATATGTTTGGTGGTCGTTTATTTTTAGACATTTTATTTTATTTTTTCATCGGCTTTTTGGAGATGTTTTTGGCTACTCAAAGAACTTATTGGATTTCAAAAGGACAATCATTAGGAGCGGCCCTCTTAGTATTTTTTGAAAACTTCATTGCTTTCTATATTATTTATCAGGTTTCCAATAATCTTTATAGTAACTGGCCTCTGTTTTTGTTTTATGCTTTAGGTAATTCTTTGGGAACTTACATTAATTTGGAAAAAATACCGTTTTGATCTTCGTTTGATAGAATATTATTAGATATAACTTTTTTATATTTTTTTAGTAATATATTAAGATTTATAATGGTATTTTTTTGAAACGCAAAGAAAAATTTTTGCTGCCCCGATGCTGGAATTGGCAGACAGGCACGCTTCAGGAGCGTGTGCTTTTTAAAAGCGTGGAGGTTCAAATCCTCCTCGGGGCACAGAAAAAATTCAAAATTCAAAATTAAAAATTAAAAATTCAAATAAATATGTTTATCCTAGGTCAAATTGTCAAAAAATTTGTCAGTAAAAAAGGAAAGGAAGTTGTCATTCGTTATCCCAAATGGGAGGATTTAGAAGAGTTTACCCGTTATATCAATAAACTTTCTAAAGAAGATACTTTTATTACTTTTTCTGGTGAAGAAATAAAAAAAGAAGATGAAGCAAAAGTTTTAAGCGAGTGGTTTTATCAACTAGAGATGGAGGATAAGTAGTTTTGGGTTGTTTTTATAAAGAGAAATTAGTAGGTTTAGCTAATATTGATCGTGATAAATCAGCGCGAAAAAGAAGTCTTCATGTGGGAATTTTGGGTATTTCGGTGGAAAAAGAGTTTCGGGGTGAGGGAGTGGGGTATGAGTTGGGGAAAGTGATAATTGAAGAAGCAAAAAAGAAGATCGGGGGGGATTAAAAATGGTGATTTTAGATGTTTTTTCATTGAATACTCAAGCGCAAAATCTTTATAAAAAATTAGGCTTTAAAAAAGCCGGTAGCCTGCCTAAAAAAATCCTCTACCGTGGTCAATATATTGATGATATAAAAATGTATTTGGAGCTTTAAAGGAGCAATTTTTCAATAAATAAATTTTAGCTATTGATTATTGTTTTAAAAAAAGTTATGTTAATCTAGATTAAATAGTTGAGGATTAGATAATGCATCAATTAAGACTTGAGGTGGGGGATTATAAGTATAAGCTTTTGATAGAGGTGTAAATTGTGTTAAACGAGTTCCTGGTCTTTGCCCAAAAGGACCAATGTAATAACGAGATAAAGCAGCGACAGGAATAATTTCAACCCCTTCTTTCCTCATTTTTTGAATATTTTTTTCATCAACCAAGTGGTAATGACCACAGTATACTACTGTGTTTTGTCGATTAAAATTTTCAGCGGCTAAAATGTGCCAAATTTGCCGAGGGTCATGGACATAAATAATTGTTTTTATACCTCTTTGGTTATCATCAATCATTTGTTTTATTGTATTTTCTTGAGCTTGGTAATCGTTTGCTAATAACGAAAGTATTTCATTAAATAGACTATCGCTTTCTTTTAAACCCAATGATTTTCGTGCTTTTTTTAAACCTTCAATTGTGCCCGAATTTGATCCGTGACCGGTAATATTTTTTTTATCCGAATATAATTCAGAGTTTAAAAAAACAACCTGAGTGTTTTCGCTTTCGATAAAATATCGACCGATATTAGGACCTCCATACAGTCTAAGTAAATACCAACGAAGGGCAGGATGAATAATTATTGGTTTATCAGGATAATGATTTTGCCAAAAGCTTAATATCTCTTTCCAAGAAGAACCATTTTTTATCATATTAATAATTTGTTGATATATCTCAATTGGAATTGTTTCAAAGCCTTGTTTTTGAAGAAAACGATAAAAAATTGCTTCTGGTCCGGTAAAACTTGTATCATGATTACCAGTTATCCAAATCATATTTGTGGCAGATGTAGGTATTGATTCTTCAAGAAAAGTCATTGTTTCTAAAAAACCACCCATTTCAATAGTATCGCAACAGTCGCCACCAGAAATGATTAACTCTGGTGGCGCAATATTAGCAATATTGTTTAGTAATCTCATTCTTTCTTTTATTTGATCGTGGTGAACACTAATTTGTTCTCGCCAAGAGTTAATAAATGCGGTTAAATCACGTTTCCAATTAAAAAAACGTAATTCTTTCGTACCAACAGGAGGGGATAAATGAGTATCAGTAAAATAAAGAATGGTTGGTGCTTTGGTAACCTGAAGATGATTATTTTCATTGAATGGACTGAGAGGAAGACGATTTGAATAATCTCCTTCTTTTTTCTGAGTCTTTTCTTTTGTCATTTTTTAAAAACAAATAAAGAATTTTATCTAATTATATATTATAATTTTAACAAAAAGGAGAGATGGCTGAGCGGTCCAAAGCGCCCTGAAGTAGTCCGCAAACAGCGGACACTTCAGGGTAAAAGGGTTTGTCGTAGTTAAACTTGCTAAATTTGATAAAATTTGGCATTAGTTTAACTAGATCCCGCACCGAATTTATTCGGGTGCGGGACTAAACTTAAAATGGAGGGTTGGCCGAGTGGTCTAAGGCGACGGTTTGCTAAACCGTTGAGGCCTAAAAAGCCTCGCACAGGTTCAAATCCTGTACCCTCCGCTAATTTTGAGAGAGATGGGTAAGTTAATTCGAATCCCACTCTCTCCGTCACACTTTTAAATCTTTTAAAAACAATTTTTACTTTTTTTATGCCCTTTTCCTCTAATTTTTATTCTCAACCGTTGATTTACGGATTTGCTTTTGGAAGTGTAAGAAGGTTGTTGTACCGACTTAAAGAAATTAATTGTTGTTATCTATTATTTGGTGAGAGATCGATTGAAAAGTACCTTGAATTTTTAATTCACGATCAACCTCATTATATTCTAGGTTTGGATTTATATTCAGGCATTGATCAAGATAAAATCAGGATTGAGACGATCTGTACAAACAAATTCAGAAATAAGTTCGTTTTTGGTGATAAGCTTATAATAAAACCTATCCCCACATTTCTTCATCAAAATGAGTTTATGAAAAAGAAAGAAGGAATCGGCAATTCATACTGCAATCTTGTTTCTTGGAAGATAACAACGTTAATCGATCAAGGCAAACTTAGAGCAAAGTACACTTTTTTACATATTCCTAAAAAACTTTATCACTCCGTTGTTTGCCAACAGATTGATTATGCTCTTTGTTTATTTAAAAAAACATTGGTAAGACAAAAAAGTGATAAAATTTATTAAGGAGAAAAACTATCGCGGGATATAAACGAAAAGATTGAAAAATTCGGTATCATATTTTAATATGAACTCTTTTTCCTGGTACCAAAAACTTAAAAAACCTTTTTGGACTCCTGTGAGTAAAATTAAAACTGGCTATTATACACTTAAATTAGTAAAATTAATTAATGGAAGAAAATTTTTGTTTGGATTTTTATTATCAAAAACTCTTTCTTTGTCTAACTAAACCAAAAAACCAAGGAGTTTTTCCAGCGTTTTTATTTTTTCATGGTTCAGGTGGAAGCAACCATTATAGTTTTGATTTTTTAGTTAATCATTTGAAAGATAGATTTGTCTGTCTTTCTTTTGATCATTTAGGTTATGGAAAAAGCAGTGGCCGGATTGAAGATTTTACTCTTGAGGACAAATTAAATCAGGCAAAGTTTGTTTTGAAGTTTCTTTTGGAAAAAAAATTTGTTGATAAAGAAAACATTAGTTTTATTGGTTCAAGTATGGGTGCTCATATTGCTTGTCGCTTAACCGAGTTTTTTTCACCGAAAAATTTAATCCTTCGCGCGCCGGCTTGTTATCGAAAAGATTACGAACGGGTAAAAATGACTCCTGGTTGGTTGCCATGGGATCAAAAAAATAAAATTTGGCCGCAAAAACCATCTTTAGCTTTAGAGTCTTTAAGAAAATTTAATGGTCGTTTATTGATTGTTGAAAGTGAAAAAGATGAGGTAGTTCCTAAAAGTTTAATTACTGATTTTTTTAATACAGCGGTTAATGTTTCTTATAAGAAAATTGCTGTTATTAAAAACGCCCCTCATAAAATACGCGACAAACAACAGTTTTTAGATGATTTTTTAAAATTGGTAAGAGAGTTTTTAAACTAATGAAAATCTTTCTTAAAGTCAGTTTTATTTTATTAATCTTGACAAATCTTAAATCTTATGAAACAATATTTATAATTATTGTTCTATAGAATATAAAATATGAAACAACTTTTAGAGAGTTTAATTAAAGATTGGTGGGTAAGGCCGTTACCAAAAATTATTCCCCGAGAAATTAGTTTAGACGGCTTTGTTAACCTAAAATTAAGAAAAGCGGTCGCGGTTGTTGGTTTTCGAAGAACCGGAAAAACCTATTTACTTTTAGAATTAGCTAAAAAATTAGGTCAAAAAAATTGTATTTATATTAATTTTGAAGATGAACGTTTACCTAAAGAAACGGCTGTTTTAACTAATCTTTTGGAGGTGATTACCGAGATTGGCGGAAAAGGACGGTATTTTTTACTTTTAGACGAAATTCAAAACATTGAAAACTGGAGTCTTTGGTTGCGAAGAGTTTTAGAGACAACCAATCATCAGGTTTTTATCACCGGCTCATCTTCAAAACTTTCCTCAAGTGAGCTGCCCACCCATCTTCGCGGAAGATCGTTAAGCGTTTTTTTAACCCCATTGACTTTTAAAGAGTTTTTACGGTTTAAACAACAAGATATTTCTTTTTTACCAAAAGCCTATCTTCTTAATCTTGCGCGGGAATATCTTCAGTTTGGTGGTTTTCCCGAAGTTGTTTTGGTTGATGAGGGTAAAAAACCATTAATTTTAGATGAGTATTTTCAAACATTTCTTTGGCGTGATATAAGAGAAAGATACAATCTTCGCAACACTCAAGCAATAAAAACTATCATTCAGATTCTTCTTAATTCTTCTTATTTTACTCTATCTCGATTAACCAATAATGTTAACTCGTTAGGATTAAGAGTTGGCAAAAGCACCCTAATGCGTTATCTAACTTTTTTAGAAGAGAGTTTCTTTTTTCAACCTCTTTATTTACATACGCCAAACATTAAAAATCGTTTAAAAGCTGAAAAAAAACCCTATTTTGTTGATTCTTATTTTTTATTCCGCTATTCAAATGCTTTTTCCCAAAACTTAGGTCGGTTAATGGAAAATATCGTGGCTAATCGTTTGCTCAATTATACCAAGATTAATCCCAATCTTTCTTTATACTATTTTAAAGACTTTCAGAATCATGAAGTAGATTTTATTTTAAGACAGAAAGAAGAAGTAAAGGCGGCCTTCCAAGTAAGTTTTATCACTAAAGAAGAGTTAATTAATCCGCGAGAAGTAAAAAGTTTAATTAAAGCAAGAAAGATTTTTGAGGTGAAAAATTTAAAGATAATCACTTGGGATTTAGAAAAAGAAATAGTTGTCAAAGGGACAAAAATAATCTTCCAGCCGTTTTATAAGCGGATGATAGAGAACGTATTTTAGATATTTTTATGTCGAAGACTTTAATCATTTACTACTCTTTCCACCACAAAAACACCAAAAGTTATTTCCTTATCTTTATGATTAATTTGAAAGATAACTTTTTTTCCGATTATTAAGCGATAAAAATTCTCTACCTTTTCTAGTTTTTTGATGTTAAAAGAAAAAGGAAGAGGAAAGTTAAGTTTTTTTTATTTTTTTAAAACTTCAATTGGGTCTTGTTTAATAAGATCTTCTAAATCTTTTTCGATTTTTTGGGTGAGAAAAATTTTATCCATTTTGGATTAACATAATATAAAGTGAAGCAAGCTAATTCAACTTAAAAACCTTACTCCAAAAGCGTATCGAATGATTGATTGTAAATCAAAAATAATAAACAAAAAGGGGAAATCGGTGTATAATTTTCTTATGGCAAAAAGAACTTGCTCAAAAATCCCCAAATCCTTGCAATGGGTTTTGTGGTCGGCTGATGTTGAGAAACTGGACAAAGAAAAAGATAAGTACTATATTATTCATCAAATATTGATTTACGGCGGAACCGAAGAACTTAGATGGTTGTTTGCCAATTATTCAAGAGAGGAGATTATTAAGATTTTTCTTCAGCCTTATAAAAACTATCCCAAAAAAATTTTTTATTTTATTAAAAATTTTATTTTAAATCTTAAAAATAAAAAAATAGATGAAGATGCCTATGTTACCACAATATATGGCCCAATTAGACCTAGAGCGGCAAGAAGTTTTTGAAAAGCTTAAAAGTTTTTCTTCTCAATTTGTTTTAGCAGGAGGAACAGCGATTATGCTTCAGATTGGCCATCGCCAGTCATTTGATTTTGATTGTTTTTGTCAAGAGAAGAAGCTTTCGGCTGCTTTATTAACAAAAATAAAAAAAGTTTTTGGATCGTTTAAGATAATTTTTGAAAGTTTGGAGATTCTTACCATAAAAACTGATAAAGAAATTGATATTAGTTTTGTTGCTCATCCGTTCAAAATTTTACGTCCGGTGATAGAAACTTCCTCGATCAGCCTCTTTCATTTAGATGATTTAGTTGCCAACAAAGCTTATACTATTGGTCGGCGCAATACTTGGCGAGATTATGTTGATCTTTTTTTCTTTTTAAAATGGCGATTTTATTCGATTGAGAAGATAATCGATTTAGCTAAAGAAAAATTCGAGGGGGAGTTTAATGAAAAATTGTTTTTAGGTCAATTAGTTTATTTTGATGATATTAAAATTGCGCCAACGATTTTTCTTAAAGAGTCTTATACTGATGACGAAATCAAAGCCTTTTTGGAAAAAGAAGTTGAGGCATATATCAGAAAAATTCTGCCAGAAACAAAAGCAAAATGAAAAGCTTTTATTTTTCTTTCTTTCCCAATCTTTTAAGCGCTTTATCTTTTTCCCGCATTGACAGACTCGCTTTTTTAATTGCTTTTTCCATCACTTCTAAAGTTTTATCATAAGTTTTTCTGTCAACTGGGTAGGGGATGCCGTCTTTTCCACCGAAGGCAAAGCTATATCGGGCTGGGTCTTCAAAAGAAGGTTTGGCGCCAGTAATTAATTCAGAGATTAATGATAAGGCTCTTATGGTTTTTGGTCCAACGTTTTGCGTCATTAAAATATCGGTTAAGTTTTTATTCTCTTTTTGAATAATATTTTGAACAGATTTTTCAAGGCGTGGCGTAAAGGTTTCTTGTAAAACTGGATGAGAGTAGAATTCATTGTCGGTTAAATTCAAAAGTGTTAGTTGTCTTTCACCATTGTTTGTTTTTTGGATTAATTTTTTAACAGAAGATTGTAAGGTTTTTTTCTCAGAAACAACCTCAATAATGCCTTCACGATTGGCTAAACTTTTTTTGGAGGTAAGATTTAAAACGTGAGGTAAAACAATTTCCGATTGGATCCCTTGATGAGGTTCTAAAGTGGGGTCAATAATTTTTTCTGAATACCAGTGATAGCGGCGGGCTTTTTTTACGGTCGTATTCATTCCTTGTTGGATCACTGCCCAATGACCTTTTTTGGTAAATAAAAACGAGTGATGATAAATGCCAAAGTTATCTTGAAGAAGGGCCGAGTCAACTTTTGCCGTTAAGCGTGATAAAAAGGTAAGTTTTTCTGCTTGTAAAAAAGAAAGATTGGAGATTTCTGCCTTTTGTAAAATTTGATCGGGTGTTTTTCTTGAGGTTTTACCTTTTCCACCGGCAATAAATATTCCTAAATCTTTTTCCAAGCCAAAAAGAGCCGTTTTTAAAGCGCCTAAAGTGGTGGTTGTTAAGCCTGAAGCGTTCCAGTCAAAAGCCAAAACGGTTCCAAATGATTGAAACCAGACTGGATCGGCAAGCCTTTCCAAAAAAACTTCAGGGCCAAAGTTTTCTACCATCAAAATGGCAATTGAACGGGCAAGGCGCACCATCCGCTCAAAAAGCCAAGGTGGGCAACGACCATAGTCTAAACCAAAAGTAGCAATCCCGCGGCGCATAGGATAATTATATTAAATTAAGAAATTGGACTGTTTAAAATATGTTATAATACTATAAGATATTTATAAGTTAAACAGTTTTTATGTCCTTAGAAGGGGGAAATTTTTATAATTTTTGGGGATTAATAACCGAAGCAAATTTAAGAGAAGATGGGGTACGGGATTTTATCAGCAGATATCAACCGGAAATAGTTTTTTATGGAATTAAAGCTCTTGAAGGGTTAGAAAATAAGGAAGAAATTGCAAGAAAGTTGGCGGTCTTAATAGAAATAAATGTTGAAAATCCACAATTAATTGGCGCTTCTCATTCTGTTTGGGAAGCGATAAGATTAAGAAGGATTTTAGATCGATATAGACATTACCAAGCTAATTCTCATATTGGATTATATGAGAGATTAATAAGTGATTTAGAAGCCAATGATGGTCTGCTTAAATATTTAACTGATTTACTTCAGCAAAAGAGAGAAGGATTAGGAATTGCTTCTCCTTTTCCAACAGAAATGTTAGTAGAAGCTTTAGCTAATGAAGCAGGAATACATAAGAATTTTGAAAGCTTAACCCTAGATGATTGGGAGAGAGTTATATTAAGTTTTGAAGAAGAAGAGGTAAATAATGTTTATGATAGATTATTATCTCGAATAAAACCTGATCATATTTGGACAACAACGGGAGTAGGAAGGAATTTAGGCATACTTCAAGCCTTTGAACAAGAATGGCGAGGAGGGGCATATATTAGATCTATTGCGTAATTAAACATTATACCCAATTTATGATAGGTTATTATTATATGATAACCTATCAAAAGCTCTTTAACAACCCAGCAAAACTTTTA
>Ga0209101_1001480_pt1 | contig 17282 bp, 20 predicted proteins | sample ConPoolayeCmetaG_FD_185481 | JGI IMG/M metagenome (GOLD analysis project Ga0209101, IMG submission 185481) | Hot spring microbial mat communities from California, USA to study Microbial Dark Matter (Phase II) - Cone Pool mat layer C metaG... ...
CCCGACGACTTTCCGATCCTGGCTCCCATCCAGGATCAGCGCTGGAACCGAGGCGGTCGGGAGTCGTTCCGCCGCGGACCTTCATGGCCGAATATACCTAGGCCGCCGCCGGTGTCAAGTTTTTTCCTGAAATTTTGGCGGCTTTACCCTTCCCTCGTACCTCCGCAGGACGGATTGGACAACCCCTCGCTCGACGGACATTTCCAGGGCCACCGATCCGAAGAAATCCCTGCGCCCCACGTCGTCGAGTAATTCATCGAGAACCCGATGAGCCCATGGCCGCATTGCGTCGGCCTGGGCATGGTCCGCCTTCCGTGATTCGCTCATCGCAACCTCCTTGCTCATCCTCCCTCCGCATTTTTCGCGTCCAACGTTTCCAAACTACCAATTTCGATCCAGCCAGTCGGGCGTTACGCCGTAATCCTCTATGCGGGCAGGAATCGGGGCGCAGTGGTGCATTTCAAGGATCTTCCCGCCCGTCTTGTGGGCCAGTTTCATCAAAAACAACGTGGCCTCGTATTCGGTAAAAGGATGCGTGGAGGAACATTTTTCCGCGATCACCTTGATTTCTGCCTCGAACTCCGGATCGTCGCACCGCAGGCAATCGGTCGTTCTACCATCTGGGAGGGACATATCGAACTTGACCCGCTTTCCGCGGATTTCAAGGATCGCCCATGGGGCGCCGACTCGTTCCATTCCGTCCATGCAGCACCTACCTTTTGCCCAGGGTATTGATCACCAGGTCGAACAGGTCGGGGTATTCCATCCCGAACTCAACCGGGTTTTCGTAGGTCAGTTGCGCCGCCATCGTCAACAATTCCGTGCCTTCCATGCTATCATTTCTGACCTTGCCCATGTAGGGATCGGGCCATGGTTTCCCGCTGGTCGTGGGCAGGTACTTCTCGTCCTGGTCGTAGGGCGATCCCAACGCCACTGGCTCGGCCCCACGCGTCTTCGCGGCGAAGAATTTTTGCACGCTCTCGCGGACCTCGGGCTCCAAAGCGGTTTCGACGTGGTGGATCAGTTCGTGGACGCAAGACATCTCCTTTGCATCCGGCTTAAGCTCGATATTTCGCCACCCCGGGAAATAGAGGGATCGCGTCAACCGAGGATTGGTCGCGACCGTCACCGGGTCGCAACTCTCGTCATTGACCAGCGTCCGCGACGTGATTCCCTGAACGAACTCCAACGCCCTGTTCAGGTGGCTTTCCTGGTCGGCCGTCAGGCCCGCGTCGCGGCGGACCTCCAAGCGAGATTGGAGCGGTTCCGGCAAAAACAGGCATTCCTCGATCGCTCGCCGACGCGATCGACGCTCGATTTCGATGAGCTCTCCCTGGAGTTGTCTCTGGCGGAACTCAGGCAATTCACCACTCCGGACTCGCCTCCGGAACTCCTCCAATCGCTGGGCGGCCCGTGCATGGTCGGCCATCCTGCGGGCCATCTCGTCGCGGACCTTGTCGCCACGACGGACTTCGGTTTGCCACTTTCTCCTCCTTTGCGTCTCTCGGGCGTCTGGGGCGAAGATCGCCTCGGCTTGGGCAACGACCGCCTGGTACAGTCGCTCGACGGACCCAGGTTCCCCGGCCCATATCCCGCGCAGCGCGGAGGGCGTTTGCCGAAGCGCGGCGCGCCATCCCGTGGCCGCGACTTGCCGGAACGCCATCCGCCGCTGGGTTAGGATGGCCTCGATCTCGCTCAGGCGGCGGCGTCGCGCCTCGGCGTCCTCCCGCCGCAGGGCCGCCAGGTCGATCAGCCGGCCGTCACGGTCGAGGAACTCGATCCAGTCCGGCCGATGGACGCCCAGGCGGCGGACAACCAATTGGTACCGCCGCGCGCCGACCGCCCGCATCCGCTCCTTCTCGGCGGCCCGTTCCCACCAATCCATGTAGCTGGCCGGGTCGGGGATCAGCCGCCCGGAGGCGGTCTCGAAGGCGGCCAGGGCCTCGGGCTGGCCGCGGAATTCCTCGGGCGGCCGGAAGATGGGGATCGTCGTGCAGCGGCAATTCGGCGCGTCCGGCAGATCTGGCAGCGCATTCCCGTCCGCGTCGCGGAAGACGCCATCCCGGCCGCGGCGGTAGATCTTTCCGTGGCGCGATGCGTGTTCGGGCCGCGTCCACTCGTCCATCACCGCCACGATCTGCTGGCCGTCGAGCAGGTCGCCCAGCGCGCCGAGGCGATGCTGGTAGTCCCGCTCCATCACCCGGCGGCCCTCGGTGCGGGCGATCCGCTGGGCCTTCCACGCCAGGCCGTCGGCCCACGGCTGGAGACGGCGGCGGAGCTGGTCCACGTTTTCCCCGCCGGAAAGTCCCAGCGACAATTCGTTGAGCATGGCCTGGCGGACAGGCTCTTCCCACCGTCGAAGGCGCTGTTCCCATCCGATCCCGCCCGGACCTGGCTCCACAAGCGCCCGCTCGACCTCCTCGGCGCTCGGCGGCGGAAAGAGCATCGCGTCGAGAATGGCCTTGGCCTGTTCCGGGGAAAGGCTAGGGGCGCGGTTCGGCTCGCGGAAATCGGTCCACAAGTCGACGAGCGACGCTTCCGGTGGCCAGGTTTGCGGGCCGCCGTGCATTTCCACAAGATCGGGCTGTCGCGACTCGCGCGAGGCGGTCCGCGCCAGGCGGGCCAGCAGGATCGCCACCCATTCCGGCGGCAACGCCCTCGACAACGCCGCGGCGGCGGTCTTCCGGCCGAGGCGCACCAAGGCGGCCAGGGCGGCGGCGACCTGGCCGCGGGCCGCGGCCATCCGCCGGTCGAGCGACGACGCCATGCGGGCCCAGGCCATCCAGCCGCCCCGAGCCGCCTCCTCGGCCGCCTCGACGGCGATTCGTCGATAGGCGGCCTCCGCCTCCCGGCCAGCCCGATCCGACGCCGCCAAAAGCGCGGTCGATCGCTGATGGAAGGCCGCTGCCAATCGCTCGTTGAGCCTAGCGGGCCGGATCCGGGCCTCGTGGACGTGGACGATCATGCCTGCTCCTCGGCCTGGGCGATCAGATCGCGTTCAGCTCGCCACTCGTAGCCGTGCCGCGCGGCGACCGATTGCGGGCTGACCACGCCCATCGCGAGCAAGATCTGGTCCGCCTGGGCCTCGGCGAGGCGGTTACGGCTTTGGACCGCCGGGGCCTCGGCGTCGATCGTCACCTGGCGGCTCGCGCCGATCGGCAGCCGCCCGGCCAGCTCCGCCGTCTCCAGCGCCCGCGTGAGGATTTCCGCGTCGGCCCAAATCATCTCCGATTGCAACCGCTCGAACATCTTCACCGCTGGGCCCTCGGCGACCATCGTCGAGGCGTAATTGGCGTTCGAGGCGTCGGCCGAAAGCATGAACTCTGGCAGACACAGCCGGGCGGCGATGGCGCGCAGCTCTGCCTGCACTGCCTGGACGAACTTCGAGGCGTCTATCCCGGAGGCCGGAAACTCATAGGTAACGCCCGGCGGCAGGTCGACGATCGCGCCCGGCGGCAAATGTTGGTAGTCCCGCGTCTGGCCGCGATCGTCGCGGGTCTGGGCGGTGGCCAGGCGGCCAACGTACTGCTGGAGCGAGCCCGCCGCGGCCGCCTCGTGGCGGCGGACGATGGCCACCGCGGCCTGGATGCCCGCCACGGTGCTCATGTTCCGCAAGAGCTTCCAGGCCCGGCGCAAGTTGGCCCGCACGCTCGTCAAGAGGGGCACCCCGCGGGGCATCGTGCGATCCACGTTCGCCTTGCGGTGTTGGATCTCGCTGGCGTCGATTCTTTCCAGGCTCTGCGCCTGGCCCGGGCGGCGGGCCACCCAATAGGCCAAGACCGTTTCTGCGTCCTCTGGGTCGGTTTCCACGCCAAAGGCGATGTCTGGGCGTCCCATCGGACTGGCGACCTGGTCGGGCTCGATGAAGCGGACCTCCAATTGTCCATCGACTACGAACATCCGCAGGAACGCCTCGCCGTCGCGGTCCAGCCGCCATTGGATTTCCCGCTGGCGTAGGGGCCATTGGCTCCGCTCCAGGAAATCGACCAATTCACGCTGGATGGCGTCCAGCGAGGCCGCGTCGATCTCCGTGCCGGGCTTGGGATTGACCTTGTAGTTGTGCCCGCTGCCCACGATGTAGTTCACCCTGTTTTCGAGTGCCGATATTGCGAACGGATGGTATTGCGCGTACCAGCGGCTCTCGCTCCGCAGCGCGGCCAGTTCGGCCTCGGATCGGTAGGCGGGGCCACCACCGGCCGTCAGTCCGGGAAAGGCGAGCCATTCCGGCTCGTCACGATCGATCCAGGCCATCGCGGCCTGCACCGCCTCCAACCAAGTCGCGTTCGTCTCCATAGCTTCCTCCAGATAGTTCCAGGATCATTCTTACGGCCATTTCCAGTGCATCAGGGCCGTCGTCGTGGGCGCCGTGGGGAAAGTCCTGGAGTTGCCCCACGAGCAAACGCCCCCCTGGATCATCGAGCACCCTCAATTCGCGGTTGACGATGTATTGTCCGAGCCTCCGGATTCTCAGCGGCTTTGGCACGCGATTTTCTATCGCGAACGTCGGCCAGGCGATGCCGAATCGGCCTTGACTTTGCCGCTCGAACTCGTGGACAAGCAGCTCCTGAAACTGGTTGGCCTCGATACCAACCACGTGCGGCGCGAATCGGCAGCAGGCGGCGAGCGTGTCGGCGACGATGCGGTATGGTGGCCGCCGCGCCATGTCGGCCGCCACCCACAACAGGCCCCTCGCGACGCCCAAGAACACAATCGCGGAAAAATCGCCCTCTCGATCCCGCTTGCCCAGGCTTGGGTCCACGGCCAGGGCACGGACGTCGAAATCGTCGCGGCGCGGCATGTCACCCTCGCTGACCCAGACCCAATCGCCCCAGAACTCGGCGGGCCATTCAGCGCCCTCCATGCAGACAAAGCGGCCTTCGAGTTCCTGTTCGGCCAGGCGTCCGGCTGCCTCGCGCTCGACGAGCCGCAAGAAGTCTTGGGGCAAAAACGGATTGCTGCGCGTGGGCGCGTGAATGAGCGTGCAATCGTCGGCCTGGCGGCCGAATCGCTCGTAGGTCCAGTGTCGTTGCCCCCTGGGCGTGAACGTCGCCGCCAGCCAGGCCCCGGGCGTTTGCCGCAGCGTGAACAGCACGACCTCGTAGACCTCGCGCGGCATCAGCGCGGCCTCGTCAAGCCAGGCCCCGGCTACAGTCAGGCCACGCAGCCGATCTGGATCGTCGGAGGTGCGGAAGAGGATCATTGCGCGGTTGACGAGGCTCACGGCCAGGCGGCTGAGGTGGATCTCCCGCAGACAGCGCGTCCGTCGGGCGAGATCGATCAGGCACGGCCAGGCGAAATCGCGGAGCATCGTGTAGGTCGGCGCGACCACGAGATAGGTTCTGTCTGGTTCAGCGCGTCGCAGCAGGCGATAGGCCCCGGCGTAGGTCTTGCCCGCCCCTCGGCCGCCGACGTAGCCGACCAGCGGCGTGGCGGCGCGACTAAAGGCGAGTTGCTGCGGGGTGAGCTGGATGATTGTTTTCGCCGTCGCTTGTCGAGTCCTTCGGGAAGACGACCTCCTCGACGATTTCGACGCGCTCTCCATGGGTGACCTCTTGCCGATCCTTCTGTCCGAGGTATTGCTTGCCAAGCCAGATGAGCATGGTGGCGTTGCCCTTGCCCTTGGTGGCTAGCTCAATTTGTTTGCGGCGGAGTCCCTCGCGGAGCTTCGCCCGGCCGCGGTCGAGGGCCTGGCGATGCCGCCGCTTGAGCGTGCTGGGCGTGATGCCGGTGATGTGGCTGATCTCGGCGTCCGTGCAACCGATCTCGGCCATCCGCTCGATCGCCTCGGCATCGATCGTGGTTTTCACGCCTCCCACCTTTTTTGTTGGAGGTTCATTTTGTGATTTCGGAACCATTGTACCACGCCACTTGGGGGGTGCAAGGAAACGCAACACGTTTTGTTGCATCGCAACGCGAGTTGTCGCCTCACATCGACCAGCAGAAAAAACTCAGACACGCGCACCCCTCCACGTGGAAAGACCCCCGAGAGAAAAACAGGGCGGGCAACCGCCGGGGTGCGCGGGGTTCGGGAGCGACCCTAGCCCGCCCTCGTGAACATTCTATCCGGCGTGGGCGGGGTTCGCATCCATGCCCCCGCCCCGCCTCGCCATGGCCCGCTCGTCCAACAGTTGCACGGCCTCGTTGCGAGCGAAACTACTCGACATTGGCCCCTCCCCGCCCGCAGCGTCGGGCGTCCATCGCGTTCAGCTCGTGCCGGATCATCGCTATGGTGTCTTTGTTGAAGAGCCACGCATTCCCGGCCCGCGCCGCGGGCTGGATATGCGGCCTGGTCTGGATGATGTAGCGTACCCTCCACAGCGGCACCCCAAGCAGGTCGGCTATCCGGCCTGACGTTAGGGCATTGGGGATCGTTTCAGTTGGCATGACTTTGGTTCCTCCTGTTTCCTGTCGAACAATAGCCCCCTTTCCATTGCGCGGTGTCCACGCAAGAAAACAAAAAACCCCGGAAAAACCGGGGTCAAACGCGTCGTGAACGTTCACAAACCACGCCGTGAACGTTCACAAACCACGCCGTGAACATCCACGAACCACGCCGTGAACGTTCACAAACCACGCCGTGAACATCCACGAACCACGCCGTGGACGTCCACAAACCTACGCTGGATTCAAGGAGTACGTCTTATTCGTGGACTCCGGCCACGCGATTCCAACGGACTGGGTTCGTAGTCCGCAGCCTGATCATCTATGACTTTCTGCAACTCGGGGTCCACGTCCCCCTTGGTACCCAGCATCCTCTCTGTCAGCCCAACGACTTTAGGACGAACTCCCCCGCCTAAAGTTCACCTTCGCGTGTCATCGCTCAGCCCCCTTCACGCTGCGGACGGGCCGACAGCCGTCGGCTATCCACGCCTCCAGCGCGGCGCGATGCCATCGCACGAGAGTCCCCATTGCCTGGGGCAATTTTTGTCCAGACTTTTCCGCGGCCCCTTCCAATTCACGTATCGCTTCGGAGTTTTCCGCGGTAACTGGGCCAGTCGCAGGCCAACGACAATGCCCCGTGTCGGAGACGATCAACGATCGCCACGCCAAGACGCTGCTCGGCTTCCGCCCGGCTCGATGCGTTGATCGATAGCCAGACTGGCCTCATTTTGCTGTAGCGCTGGTCGATGATCGCGTACAACACCGATCGGTCATACTGGCTGACTTCCGAATGCGGCGCGATTGGATCGCTGAGCACGAGCACCCATGGCCGCACGAGGGAGGCGATCCATTCCCGTTCTCGTCCGGTCTGGATCGCCTGCCTCAATCCTAGCCACATCGTCGCGCCAGTCTCCCATTCAACCGTGACGTCCGCAGCCAATGCGGCATGGACCAGACAGGCAAGCAGGTGATCCTTGCCGGTACCGGAAGGGCCGACCAGCAGAACATTCACACCATTGGCGACGTGTGACTTCACGCTGGCGGCGTACTGTCTGCATGCCGCTACCGCCTTGCGTTGCTTCGGATCGTAGATCTCGAAGGTTTCGAGGCGGCATGCACGGTATCGCCTACCTCGACGCGTCCATAAGGCCTCCGCATCAACGGACCTTCGCACACGGGCTATCGCGGCCTCGCGGGCCTCAGCCTCGGCGACGCGCCTTGTGTATTCCGGACGGCAGAGCCGTTCGGAGACGGCCAGGACGAGGCTAGATAGCCTCGACGGGCCTTCCTGGGTCGTGCCGGTAGCTCGACTGATCGTCGAGCCGTCCACGTCCATAAGCACCTCCTTTCTGCGGCAGGAAACACCCCTGATATCCCTGTGCGATCGAATGTCGCACCGCATCGACGATCGAGGTCCCGTAGCGGTCCAGCAGCAGCGAAAGTTGCCGCGCTGGTGTCCGGTAGGGCTTGCCGATCTCGCGTCGGTAAGCGATCCATTCAGCCAAGGCCGCTCGGACTTCTGGCGTGTCGCATCCGTCCGGATACGTCACCATGTCCAAGTCGGTTTCCCCCCCGCGTCGTCGCGGGGGGGTAAGGGGGGGTATTTCTTTTCTTTTCTCTTCTCTTCTCTTCTCTTCTGTAGTCACGCTTTTGTCACGCTGCGCGCGTGACATTTGCGTGACAGAAGCGTGACACTCTGGTGGGTCTGGCCCGGACCGACGCCGTTGCTGCCGATCCCTCGCCAGGATCCGGCTTTTCGCGCCGCGAGACATCCAACGTCCAAAGTTCGGGACCTTCAGGCCCACCTCTGGGTCACAAGTCAGCCAGCCCACACTCTCCAGAGCGCCAAGCATCCGTGACGGCACGTGCGACCCAGAGGCAGCGTCCTCCAAATCCACGCCCGCCAGGACCCCATCGTCTGTGTGCGTCTGGGCCCATGCCCAGAAACGAACGAGAAGACCCACGACCTCATCCGTTGAACGCCCCAGCAGCCGCGCTAGCCGCAGCACCTCCGGCGTTGAATGCAGGTCGGTTCGAATCGGAATCCAATCGCCAGCCATGAGCGGGTCATTCCTTCAGGAACGCATCCTTATGCGTCCCAAGACCTCCTGCGGAGTGTTTCCTTGTGTCTTTGCAAGAGGTCGTCGTATTCGTCTTGCAAGTCGCAAATCGCTTGCTTGCGATCCGCCTCCCTACGCTCGTGGTAGTCGTGCAATCTCCCAACAAGCTCGCGCTTGTCGCGCAAGGCGGCAATCAGCCGCTGGCAAAGATTCCTGTAATCCATGGTTCAATGCCTCAGGTTAGTCGCGGTGATAGCACGGAATAATCATCCATGGCCGCCGAATGCCTGGCCTGGCCCATGCGGCGCCTGACTCCCGGCCGCGCCGCATCGTTTTTTCGATCGCCAAGTCGGCTGCCTCACGAGTCGTGAAAATCGCGGCGTGTCCGCGTCGTAGTAGGATCAAAGGTTGCACCTCACTTGGATCATCGTTGTGCCCGAAGTCAACCGGCTCATAGGCTCCAGGCCGCTCCACACAACGCATCAAGACTATATAGCCGGCTGGAGGTGGCTGCGACATTACACGATGCTCCTCAAAACAGTTCACGCGCGAAAATCTCCAATAGCCGCTTGTCCACGGCCTTTTCCGCCGCGCGGCTTTTGCGCAAGGCATCCATGCCGCGGGAGCGAAAGAATTCACGCTGCCAGTGCCGCATTTCGCTCACGAGTTCGGCGAACTCGCGCAACTCGTCATGGCGGGTCCGCGATTCATCGTGCATGGGCTGCATCGCACACCTCGCCGAAGACATCTGGGGTAATACTGGAGCACGAATCGGCCTCGGCGGTGAGAATCACCACGCCAACGCGGCTGGCGATCGCCGCCACCTCAGACCGGTTGACTGGATCGAGCGATTCCCATGCCTCCTGGGGCACGGTAACCAGCCCTCCGCGGCCAACCTGCTCGGCGGCGATCTCCAAGGCCACCCGCCACCGCTCACCAGGCGACAGGTCGCCGAAGGCCTCCGCCCCGCGATCCGTATCGCATACTAGCCGCCCCATCTCGACCCGCAAGCGGCTCGTCACCTTACCTACCAAGTCGGAGAGCACCCCATCGGTGGCCGCGGCGGCATCGCGGTAACGCGACGCGGCGGCCGCCGCTGCCTCCGCCTCGCCACGGCGGCGGTCCGCTTCGGCGAGCAACTCCCGCCGTCGCTGGGCCAAGATCGCCCGCTCGATCCTCGCCTTGGCCCGATCGACTTCGGCACGGGCCTCGGCGATCCTTGCCGGATCGACCAATGGCGGGGCCTCGGTGATCAGCCGCTCCAATTGCGCGATCTGCGATTGCGTCGCGCGGGCCTGGTCGAGCTGGCGGCGGACCTGGGCGCGGCGTTCTCTCGCCACGGCCAGGGCCTGTTCGAGCTTGCCGATCTTTCCGTCCAGGTCGGCGGCCTCGGCCTCCAGCGACTCGACCGAGGCTGCTTGGGCTTGGGCCCGCAAGGACGCCAGCCCCTGCTCAGCCCTGCGGGCCTGCTCCGCCCGCCGCCTGGCCTCGTCGGCCCGGGTCTCGATCTCCTTCAGGGCCACCAGGGCCTGCTGATAGGCGGCCTGGGCCTCGGCCGGGGAGCCGGGATCGTCCGACGGCAGCCTGTCCGCCTCGGCTTTCAGCACCGCGGCCTTCGCCGCCGCGTCCTCGGCGGCCCGCTCGCCCTTGCGGGCCTCTGCCTCAAGGGCCCGCTTGATTTGCCCGGCCAGGGCGACCGGATCGTCGGCGGAATTCCGGCCCACCAACTCCCCAAGCGTCGTGCCCAGCGGTAGAATGGCCTCGAAGGCTGATGTTTCCGCGACCGCCCCGGAGAGCTGGATCAGGGCTTTGATCCGGGTGCGGTCCGCGGATTCCTCGTCTTTGATCGGCGGCTGGACGAGTTGACTGATGTCGAGCCGCCCCTCGAGAGTCACGACCTCAGCCTCGCCGGTCCGTCGCTGGGACCGGCCGATTGTGAGCCTCGCTCCGATCCCCTCCACCACCCCCTTGGCCCGCCCGTCGCGGCAGGGCGGGCGGCCTCGCCCGCTCACCAAACTATCCACCGCGGCCAGTGCGTGGCTCTTGCCCGCCCCGTTTCGCCCGCGGAGCACCACCACACCGGCGTCAGGCAGCGGGATCGTCAATTTCTCGATCGGTCCGACGTCTTCGATCTGGATTGCGCGCATTGGTTTGCCCTTTCTATTGCTTGAACATTTCCAGAATCGCTTCCAACTCGTCTTCGGGGTCGCCGGGCGCCTCGTGGTCCGAGGGGCTGGCGGCCGAGTCGGTCGCCGCCTGGTCTTGGGCCGCCGCATCGTCATGGGTGACGGCGGGACCTCCGAAACGGCCGGTCATGCGGAAGAATAGCGAGGCCTCGGCAAGCACGTCGGCCACCGCGTAATGCAGGATTTCAAGGAATCTGCCCGCCGCGTGGAGGTCGGGCACATTGGCGCCGCCGAACAAATCTTTGTGCGACGGCAGGCGGCAAGCCTCGAGCAGTTCACCCAGGCCGATGTATTGCCGCTCGTCGAGGGTGAACCGCGACCACTCGCGCATCGTGTCAAAGACCGGCTGGTCACGCCAGACCAGCGCGGGCGGAAGCAGGATGCCTTCGCGGAGCATCGCCCGCCGCAACTTGGGCAAATCGAATCGCAGGATGTTGTGGCCGACCAGGATGGTCTCCGGCGCGCAGCGTGACAGATAACCCGCCGTCCGCGCCAGCATGTCGTGTTCGCTGGCGCAGCGTTCGATCGCCGCCACGCCGATCCGCGGATCGTTCACGTCCATCCAATGCAGCACGCGGCAATCGCCCTCGGTGCGGAGGGCCACGGAGAGGATCGGGGCCGTGTCGAGCAGGGCCAACTGCGATTCCTTCTTCGCCACGACTTCGAGGTATCGTTCCCCGATCGTGGCTGGCTTCCACTGTCGCGACGGCGACCATGCCCGCCGGGCCCACTCCTCGGCGTCGGTCGGTTCGCCATTGATCGTCTCGATGTCGATTACTACAAATTCCGGGTCGTATTCCCACATGTCACCACCTCCTGGACCCACGGCCGTTGGAGTAATGCGAGTACGGCGCGTAGCTGCCGCCATGCCAACCGCGGTATGGCTGCCGCGCCTGGAGATACGGTCCGAACATCTGGGCCGCCATCGCCCCCGCCGCCTGGAGATTCGCGGCGACCTCGGGGCCGAAGTGGACCCGCGCCGAGATTTCCCGCCCGTCGGGCAGCGGGATCGTCACCGGCACGCTGACGCCGGTGGGCTGCGCCGTGGGCATCGCCATCGGCCCGCCCATCGCCATCGGTTGGGGCAATCCGCAGCCCAGCGTGGGCTGCGCCGCGGCCGCCTGGCCGCTGGAGAGCCGCTCGATCGCGGCCGAGAGTTTCGCGAGCAATTCTTCGTTCGCCATGACGTGCTCCTGATGCCGAGCACGGGACGAGGAGCACGTCGAGGCGCCCCGCGCTCGGCCAAAAAAGGACCATTGCTCCTCGGCATCGCCGCCTCACTCGTCCCGCGTCGCCCAGTGGCCCGTCGGCTTGGGCGGCACGGACATCAATTCTTCGCGGAGAATCCGCCTATTTTCCGGGGCGCTGAAGCCCATCCGCACCCTCTTCCCGTGGACGTCGAGGATGCGAATCTCGATCTCGTCGTCCACTAACACCCGCGAGCCACGCTCGATGGTCAACACCAACATCCCAGGTCCCTCCTCGTCTTCACACATCCTCGTCCGTCAATAGGTGCCACAGCACCCACGCGATCCACAGCGCCCCGGCGATCTCAATGGCCTGCCCCATGATCGCTCACTGCCCTCATTCCCGACGCGATTGCCGCGTCGAGTGCCATTCCATGGCCACGGCGCACCCCAGCGCGGCGACGGCGGCCCCAAGACACTCAACCAGCAAGATCAGCATGACCACTCCTCCCAAAGAAAAAGACCCCTCGGGGCTGGTCACGCCGATCAGGCCCCTCGGGGTCAAGTCCAGGTTTTCGATTGTCGGGTCGATCGGCGTGATCGCCTGGATTGTAACAGCGTGAAATATTTTGTCAATAGCCTGGTTGAAAGATTTTTTCACTCCCGCGAAAGAACGTCCCGTGGTGAACGCAAGCCGAAAAGGCGGGCGAGGAGTGGCAAGTAGTCTAGTTTCGGCTCGCTTGCGCCGGACTCCCAGTGGTATACGGCCCGGCGCGTGACGCCAAGCTCGGAGGCCACTTGATCCACAGACAGCCCGGCCCGTTCGCGGAGCACGCGGAGTCGCGCTCCACACCGTCCGCTGTACGTATTCAAGTCCGGTTCCTTGCGTGCTGGAGCCATGATCGTGTTCCTTCAAAAGATCCGCGTGACCAAAAGCGGAGATTTTAGCCGCCCGTGTGCCTGCTTTGCAGTACCTCCTCGCGCCCAAGGCGGCCGGTGGGGTCTGGGCGGACGGCGGGGACAATCCCCACGCTCCCACCGGCGCGCCCGGGCGCGCTAGGAAACGACCCGCAAAGGCGGCCTGTCCGGAATCGTAGGTCGCGGCAACAGCGATACAGTGCTTGTGCCGCACAGTCTTGGATCGCGGTAATGCCGTTCGAAAATCGCTCTGGAGTTGCCCAAGTGCGCGCTTCCGTCGCCACCCGCGGCCTCGACCAAGCTGCCGCTCGTGCGACGTATCTTGTGCCACAGGCCGCCTCGCCGACGGCCACAGGCCAGACCAGCGTCGCAGCAGAGGCGACGGAGACGTTCGTCCAGCCAATTGCGCGTCCACGGCACAGGCCAGGCCAATTCCCGCTCGCCCGCTGCCAAGCGCAACCAGCGGAGCGTGTCTTCGGCCAAGGCGTACCACCTGGCTCGGTGCGTTTTCCGCCGCCGGACCAAGAGGCCGCCGCGATCCAAAGCGCAGTCGGCCATCCGCACTTGGAGCACGGCCGAGATCCTCTCGCCGGTGTCGTAGAGAACCAAAAGCAGCGAGCACCACCACGCCGCCGCTGGCACTCGGGCAACAAGGCCGGGCTGCGCTGCGGCGACCTGGACGAGCCTGGAGAATTCCTCGGCCGTCCAAGCTTCCGGTTCCTGTAGCTCGCACGCCATCCGCGGCAACTTGGCAGCCGGTCCGGGGACAAGGCCCTCGGCGACGGCGCAGCGCCAGAGCGCTTCCAAGTGCTTCGCTTCTGTGTTCACCGTCGCCGCGGCCCGGACCTCGGCGCGGGCCGCCAGCCATTGGCGAAGCGGAACCGTCGCCAAGTCGCCGAGCGTTGCTGGTCGGCCCAGCCAACTGCTGTAGCTCCGCGCCGCGTAATCGTAGTTTGCGAGCGACCGCGGCGCGATTCCGAGGTGCGCTGGGCCAAAGACAGTTCGCAGGAAATCCCGTAACAACATGGCCGTGGTCCTTGGCTGTCCATTTCAAGTATGGCACACACCCAAGGCCAAAAGCCGGCGCAGGGACCACGGCCAGACAGCTAGGCGGGTGCATCGAGAGTCGTCCAGTGACGCGGGCGTCCGAACCCGATCCGTCAGCACCCGCAAGGCCGGCTACGCCGCCGACGAGAGGCGCTGAGGTTCTGTGTGCCTCCAGTCTAGGCGGCCGCCTAGAGTTTTGTCAACCCCCAACCACCACGGTTTTTTGCTGGCATGCAAGCTAGAGCGTCCTTGGTCGCCCAGAACAGCGTGGGATCGCTCGGAATCGCTCGACCTCACGCTCGGGAAAAACGAGCACGTTCGCGATCCGTACTGGGACCAGCCGCTTTTCACACACGAATTGGTGAACTCGCCCGCGGGTGACGCCAAGCAGTCTCGCCACCTCGGCAACGGAGTAGTAGCGTTCTTTGGCTTCGAGCACTGTCATAGCCCTATTATAGCGAGCAACCTAGGGTTTTGGCATAAAAGCCGGCAGGTGTCACAAGGCCCTCAGCGGCCCCCCGGTCCTCACGGATTCGGGCACCTGCCGTTAGGTGGCTTCTGAGTTTGGTAGACTGCTAGTCTACAAAAGTAACAACCTTGTTTAGGGGTTGTCGCACCACCTAAACGCACCCCACAGGACTCGAACCTGTAACCTTCGGTTCCGTAGACCGATGCTCTATCCAATTGAGCTAGGGGTGCAAGTTTCTATTTTTCCATAACTTGTGTCGCGATGTGGCCGCCGCCACTACCGAGCGATCAACCAATTCTGGTGGATTGATTTCTCCTCACCGGACTGGTCGCTCAATGGCGTCGCGTTTGCTGCTACGGAGGACTCGTTGAAACCATGATTCTACTGCAAAGCGTTCGTCCGGCAAAGCCCCCCATCAGCGTCGAATATCGGCTACCGGCTGGTATTCCCCTGGTGCCTCGCTGCGACCGTGCGGCTTTCTGCAAACTTGTTGTTTTGGTTTTCGCATTGGTTTCTAGGCGAAGGGTTTGGTGTCATGTTCAGGGAAGGCGGTTCGGCAAGAGTGCCTCAGGCCGATACTGCGAGTGGGGAGCTTGGGGATCGCTGCCGTAACACATGACAAGCATTGAGGTTGCGCTTAGTGTCGAACAGCGATCGCCATTCATTCGAGTGGGTCGAGTTGGTCCAGGGCGAGGCACACGCCGTCGGAGCCGAGTCGATACCGCGCCCCGCAGATGTGGCACTGGGCATTGCCTGATCCATCGAACGACAATCGCTCGGCGGCGCAGCGGCACATCCAGCCGATCTGGCGGGCAGGCACGCCGGCGACCAAGGCGAAGGCGGGCACGTCGCGGGTGACCACGGCCCCGGCAGCCACGAAGGCATATTCGCCGATGGTGTGGCCGCAGACGATGGTGCAGTTGGCCCCCAGCGTGGCGCCTCGCTTGACGAGCGTGGGACGATATTCAGTCTTGCGAACGATCTCGCTTCGCGGGTTGTTGACGTTGGTGAAGACCATCGAGGGACCGCAGAAGACGTGGTCCTCGAGGGTGACGCCATCGTAGAGCGAGACGTTGTTCTGGATCTTCACCCCGTCACCGATGACCACCGTGGACGCCACCACCACGTTTTGGCCAAGGGTGCAATAACGCCCGATCTTCGCCCCTTTCATGATATGGCAAAAATGCCAGATTTTCGTGCCTTCGCCGATCGAGCAGGGTTGGTCGATGTAGGCACTTTCGTGGGCAAAGTACCGCGGCTCGGGCAGGTCCGGCGGATCGAGCGGTTGGGTCATCGCAAGGAGCCTTGAAGAGGCGAGAGCCGTGCAAGCGACCAAAGTGCGGCTTTCTTGTCCGCTGCTTCGCTTGATCATATCATACCGTCATCGATTGAAGAGCAAAGGAGGGCTCGCGGGTCTTTGCGGAGCGACGAAGACCGCCGGCGGCCCCTACGATGCAGAGATCGTCATGACCGACCCGCCTTCGAGCGCCGACGACGTGCGAATGCGTGGCTTCAAGCGACGGACCCCAGTCGCCGAGGCGGTACAATGGATTGATCGGCAGATTCGCCTGCTTCCCGCGGAGACTGTCGGCCTGCGCGCCGCGGCGGGGCGCGTCCTGGCCGCGGATGTCGTCAGTGCGGTCAACGTGCCGTCGTTTGCCCGGGCCATGATGGATGGTTTCGCCGTGCGGGCCGCGGACACGCTGGGCGCCGCGGACCTTCGGCCCATGGCCTTGCAAGTGATCGGGGCGTCGATGCCTGGCCAGGGATTCGAGGGCGTCGTCGGCCCGGGCCAAGCGGTGCGGATCATGACCGGCGCGCCCCTTCCGGCCGGGGCCGACGCCGTCTTGCCCGCCGAGTTCACCGAAGCTCAGGCGGAAGTCGTTTGGGCCTTGGGCGAGGTGTCGCCGGAGAAACATGTCGGTCGAGTGGGAGAGGACATCGCTGCCGGCGCGACCGTCCTCACTGCCGGCCGCATCCTCCGTCCACAAGACCTCGGCGTGCTCTCCTCGATCGGCGTTACCCAAGCAAGCGTGGTTCGCCGACCGCAGGTGCGGATCGTGGTGACGGGCAATGAGTTGCTTCCGGCAGGCTCGCTGCCCAATCTGCCAAGAGGCGATACGAGTTCGGAAACCTCCGCTGGGCGGTCGGAGATCGCGATGGTCGGATCGGGCATGTCGGGCGTGGCCGAGGCCGTGCGGTACAAGATTCCCGATGCCAATGGCCCGATGTTGGAGGCCCTCGTGGCCCGCGACGGCGGCCTGGCGATGCCCCCGGCCATCGTCCCTGACGACCCGAAGGAGATCCTGGCCGCCATGCGGACCGAGGCCGATGTGGTATTGGTTTCCGGAGGCTCGAGCGTTGGCCTGGAGGATCACGCGGCGGTCTTGCTCGCCCAGCACGGCCAGTTGGCCATCCACGGCGTCGCCATGCGTCCGAGTAGTCCGACGGGAATGGGCTTACTCGACGGACGATTGGTGTTCCTTCTGCCGGGCAACCCTGTCTCGTGTTTGGCGGCATACGATTTTTTTGCCGGGCGAGCCATTCGAAGACTGGGGGGACGGCCGCCGGATTGGCCCTACCGCCGCGTTGTCGCGCCGCTTGCTCGAAAAATCGTCTCGATGATCGGCCGACTGGATTATGCTCGCGTACGACTCGTCGGCGGTCAGGTTGAACCGCTGGCCATCGGTGGCGCCGCGATCCTCTCGTCCACCACGCGCGCCGACGGCTTTGTGGTCGTTCCCGACGATAGCGAGGGTTACGCCTCGGGAACGAACGTCGAGGTTTTCTTGTACGACGGTTAAGGGAAAACGCTCGGATTGAGAAAGGAGGCTCGTCCGGCAGGTGGGAAGAAGTCTCCTGTGCGGCGAGGGTAACGAGTCCCCGGCTGATCCCATCCCGTCGGCTAGCCGCTGTTGATATACTCCGCGCGGCCGAATATGAGTCCTTCTTATTCGAGAAACGTCTCATTTCAACGCCTGCGGAGCATTAAGAGCTTATCCCAAAAGTTCCCTCTCCCTCTGGGAGAGGGTTA
>Ga0209101_1001481_pt1 | contig 17274 bp, 11 predicted proteins | sample ConPoolayeCmetaG_FD_185481 | JGI IMG/M metagenome (GOLD analysis project Ga0209101, IMG submission 185481) | Hot spring microbial mat communities from California, USA to study Microbial Dark Matter (Phase II) - Cone Pool mat layer C metaG... ...
CAGTGGTGGTCGCCACGCCCGACCATTGGCACGCCCTGATGACCATGCTGGCCTGTGCGGCCGGCAAAGACGTTTACGTGGAGAAGCCGCTGACGTTGTTCGTCCGCGAAGGCCAGTGGATGCTGGAAGTGGCCCGACGTACCGGCCGGGTGATCCAGGTGGGCACACAGCAACGCTCTGGGGGGCACTATCGGCGGGCGCGCGAGGCGGTGCGTAGCGGCAAGATCGGGCAGTTGGTGTCGGTCGAGTGCCGCTTTTTCCGCAACGTGTCGCCCGGCTTCGGCAATCCACCCGATCAAGACACTCCCCCAGACCTGGACTGGGACATGTTTCTGGGGCCTGCACCCTGGCGGCGATACAATCCCAACCGAGGGATATATCATTTCCGGTGGTTTTGGGACTACTCGGGCGGGCAGATGACCAACTTGGGGCAGCATTCGCTGGATACCATGTACTGGTTCTATGACCTGAAAGGCCCGAAGGCCGTTACCAGCGCCGGCGGTCGTCTGTTTCTGAAGGACAATTGCGAAGTGCCCGACACGCAGGACGTAATCATCGAATATCCCGGCTTCACCGCCGTCGTACAATGGCGCGAGTGCGCCGCCGGGACGGGAGAGACCGGCATGGGCAGCCTGAACTTTCTGGGCACCAAGGGCACGCTGGAACTGTCGCGCGACTACTACCGTATCGTGCCCGACAAAAGGGAAAACCCCAACAACATCGTAGCGCGTATTTTGGGCGGGCATCCGGTGGGCGGCCCGCAGTTGGTCCCCGACCAGCCAACACTGTGGACCGAACCGGTAGAAGACCGCACCGGCGACTGGAACGAGCAGTACATCGGCCATGTGCGCGATTTTCTGGAGTGCATCAAAACTCGCCGCCAGCCAGTGGCGAACCTGCTGGACGCACATCGCGTGGCCACCGTATGCCATCTGGCGAACATATCGCTGTTGACCGGGCGGAAGATTTATTGGGATGCCGACAACGAACAGATTATCGGCGATCCGCAAGCTACGGCGATGCTGGTCCGCCCGTATCGCAAGCCCTGGGATGCCGAACTGCGTGCGCTGGGCGTCGGCGGTGCGTGAGAGCGTTTGTGCTCAGGCAGGCCGGCCGCTTCGCCAACCGGCTTGCGCCGGATTGACCGGTTGCCCCGAGCGCGGGCTTGCCATCAACTGATGGCGCTATTGGCTGTCGGCAAGAGTGTGGAGGGCCGCTCAGTGGACGATAACCATCCGGTTTCCCACATCTACCAACGGATGGCGATCTCGCGGCGACGATTCATCGGCGCGGCGGCAGCCGCCGGCGGGACATTTGTTATGTGGCAAGCCCGCCTCGGCCGGACAGCAGAGTCGGGCAATTCAGCAAGGCTGGGGCAACACTCGCCACCCGACGAAAAGCGGACCGAGCTGGGCATCTGCCTGCACGGGCTGCCAGTACACATGGAAGCATCGCGACGGCGTGGGCAGCCGGCAAATCTGTCGGACCCGCTGGCCATGTTGGAGTTCTGCCACACGCTCGGCGCTGGCGGCATTCAGACGGCAATCGGCATCCGCCAGCAACAATATTGCCAGCAGTTGCGCAAGCGCGCCGAGCAGTTGGGCATGTGGATCGAAGGCATTGTCGAGCTGCCCCCTGACCACTTTGCCCTGGAACGCTTCGAGGCGCAGTTGCGCACTGCAGCCGAGGCGGGCGCTGCGGTTGTGCGCTGCGTGCTTCTGCCGGGCCGGCGCTACGAGCAGTTTCGCTCTGCCGAGCAGTTCCGGCAGGCCCTCCAGCGGGCCGAAAAATCGCTGCAACTGGCCGAGCCTGTAGCACGCAAGCACCGAGTGCGACTGGCGGTGGAGAACCATAAAGACCTGCGCAGCCAGGAGCTGCTGGCTGTTCTGCAACGGCTGGGAAGCCAACAAGTCGGCGTTTGCGTCGATACCGGCAACAGCATCGCCTTGTTGGAAGACCCGCTGGAAACCGTCGAAGCACTGGCCCCGCTAGCCCAGGCCGTACATCTTAAAGATATGGATGTGCGGGAACACCCGGCCGGCTTTTTGCTGGCCGAAGTGCCGCTGGGCGAAGGCATCCTCGACGTGCCGCGGATCGTCGCTGTGCTGCGGCGCGCCAATCCCCAATTGCGCTTCAGCCTGGAGATGATTACCCGCGATCCGCTTGTTGTGCCCTGCTTGGGCGAGCAGTACATGGCCACTCTGGGCGACGTGCCGGCGCGCGATTTGGCGCGCACCTTGCGCACCGTGCGCGGCCGCGCCGATGGCCAGCCGCTGCCCAGGATCAGCCACCTGACGCTCGACGAGCAGTTGGCGGCCGAGAAACAAAACATTAGCAATTGCATCCAGTTTGCTTCGGTTCGCTTGAAACTGTAAGCTCCTGTGACACCTCAAACCATAGGGCAGAAAGGAAGACGACGATGAGAACACTGCAAGTTTTGCTGTGCGCTGCGATTGCAGCAACATTGATCGCATCGAGCATCTGTACAGCGGCGCCTGCGGGCGATCACTCACCAGCGCCCGCGGCCGATCAGTCCGCGTCGCCTGCGGCCGCTAAGCCCGCGCCTTCTGCCGCGGCCGGCCAGTCGCAGCAGCAATGGGTAGTTTATGAGGGCAAGCAAGGGCCTGGCGTGGGCAAACACATCGTACTGGCGTGCGGCGACGAAGAGTACCGCTCCGAAGAGTTGATCCCGCAGTTGGCAAAGATTCTCGCCGTCCACCACGGCTTCAAGTGCACGGTGCTATTTGCGATCAACAAGCAGACCGGCGAGATCGACCCCCAGACAGTCGATAACGTGCCCGGCCTGGAAGCACTGCGCAGCGCCGATCTTTTCATCATGTTCTTCCGCTTTCGTGCGCTGCCGGACGATCAGATGAAGCACATCATGGATTACACCAACTCGGGCAAGCCGCTGATGGGCTTGCGTACCTCCACACACCCGTTCAACTTCGGCCGCAAAGACAGTCCCTACGCCCGCTGGAGCTTCAACAGCAACGACCCCAAAGGCGGTTACGGCCGGCAGGTGTTCGGCGAGACGTGGATCAGCCACTACGGCATCCACAACAAGGAAAGCACACGCGGCCTGATTGCCGAAGACGCCAAAGACCATCCCATCGTTCGCGGCTGCGAAGACATCTGGGGGCCTTCGGATGTTTACGGCCTGACCACGCTTCACGGCGACTGCAAGCCCCTGGTGATGGGCCAGGTGCTCGAAGGAATGAATCCCACCGACAAACCCAATCCCAACAAGAAGCTCGTCCCGGTGGCGTGGATCAAGACCTACACCGGCAGCGAGGGCAAGACCGCCCGAGTATTCACCACCACCATGGGCCACGCCGGCGATTTGAAAAGCGAAGGCTTTCGCCGGCTGCTGGTCAACGCCTGCTACTGGCTGCTGGGAATGGAAGACCAGATACCGCCCAGGGCCAAAGTCGATTTCGTGGGCACCTACGAACCGACGCCCATCGGCTTCGGAAAACATCGTCGGGGCGTCAAACCGGCCGATCACAACCTCTGACCGGCGGCTTATTGGGGCAACTTCTGCCGGGCGATTGGGCCTCCACCCGGCTGTAACGCAGCCGAAAGCATCGCTGACACAACAAACACTATATGGATTCGCGGCAAAACACTCGTCGGCATCTAGCGGTGGTGTTGATCGGGCCGACCGGCGCGGGCAAGACTCCATTGGGCCAATTGCTGGAAAAGCGTGGGCTGTGGGGGCGCCGCTGTGTGCACTTCGATTTCGGTGCACAGTTGCGCGCAGTGGCAGCCGGCAACCAAGCCGATCGACAACCCAACGCAGCCGGCCCGGAAGAGTTCACCAGCCAGCAGATCGATTTCATCCGCGACGTGCTCGCCCGCGGCGCTTTGCTGGAAGACCAGCATTTCCCGCTGGCAAGGAAAATCCTGTTGTGCTTCCTGGCAAGAAGGTGCCCCGACTGGGACGCGTGGGTAGTGCTCAACGGGCTGCCGCGGCACACCGGTCAAGCCGAAAGAATCGGAGAGTTGCTCGATGTTAAGGCCGTTATCGAGCTTCATTGCACAGCCGAAACAGTGCTGGAGCGGATTCGCACCAACATCGGCGGCGACCGAGTGGCCCGGCAAGACGACGACATCCAAAGCATCGACCAAAGATTGGCCACCTACCATCAGCGGACGGCGCCGCTTGTCGAATATTATCGCAATCTGGGTGTCCCGATAGTATCTGTGGCGGTTGAACCGCAAACAACGGCAGAGCAGTTATGGCAAGGCGTGCAGCGCCAACCGGTCGATGTGCCAAGCGGCGATGCCTCTGGCCGGTCTGCGGCAAGCTGAGCAGTTGGGCAGCACAGACAATGAGTTCGCCGTTTTCGCACTTGACCGAACTGTACGATGCGATGATCGACTGGAACCGCCGGCTGGCCAATGAGAGCCCGCTGTATCGCTGGCTGCTGGCCAGGGTCGCTGCTGGCAACGCGGCCGACGTGGAGCCGCCGGCGTTCGATGTGCAGCCGCCAATGTGCGATGTACAGCCGACAACTCCCGCCGACATCCGTGCGGCCGGCAGCGGCGTGCAGCCGCCACCTGGGAGCGATGCGGAAAGCTCTTCGGCCTGCGCGGAAAGCTCCGCCGCCGAGGGGGTTTCCCAGCAAGCACAAGGTGGTGCCAGCGAAGGCCGCTTCCGCCGCTTGCGGGTGTTGGATGCCGCCTGCGGCACCGGCCGGCACGCCCTGTTGTTCTACCGCTGGGGCCTGGAGGTGGAAGCGGCCGATGTCAGCCCGGAAATGGTCGACTTCGCCAGGGGACAGTTCGGCGAGCCGCCGGGGCTACGCTGGGTGGTGCGAGGATTCGAGCAACCGGTGGAGACTGCCCGACCGTTCGACCTGGCCATCTGTGTGGGAAACTCGCTGGCCCTGGCACCCGATGAGCAAACGGCGCGGCAAGCAATCGGGCGAATGCTGTCTGCAGTCCGTCCTGGCGGACTGCTGCTGGTGCATCTGCTGAACCTGTGGCGGCTGTCCGATGGCCCCACAGTTTGGCAGAAATGCCAGCGCAGCAGGCTGTCGTGCGGCGAAGTGTTGATCATAAAAGGTGTGCGGCGCTGCGGCGACCGGGGCGCGGTGGAACTGCTGGTCATCGGTCTGCCGCAGGCTGAGCTGTTGCACGCCGAGTCGGCGCCCTTGCTGGGACTGACGGCCGAAATGTTGCGCAGCGCGGCGGCTCGGGCGGGTGCAAGTACCATCGAGTTCTATGGTGGATACGACCGGCAACCGTACCAACCGGAGCAAAGCATCGATCTGCTGATGGTTGCCGTGAAGTGATCTGTGACAGTATATCATTTGGCCGTTATTTGGCCGTTATTTCGGCATCATTTCGCCATCGTTTACCCATCATTGCGCCAGGATTTCGCCCGGCCATTTTCCCAGGTAGCCAGTTGCGCTGCGTGGCAAGCCGGCCGGGAAGATAGTACACTGATGGAGTCCCTAGCGCCGCGCCACATCGTGGACATCTGCCCGGATGGCATCTCGGTCTGCACCGGGCGGGCTGCCATTGACGGCGTGTCCGGCGGTGCGGCATCGGGCGCTACCGCTGGCTTGTCCGGCAGTGCAGTTTTTTGGCTAGCTGTACCCAGGCGGCGCAGAGTGCCACTGCTGGCTCATCCAGCAGTGCCACGCTGGCGCTGCCTGTACCCGGACAGCGATCGAGTCCAGGCCAGAGCTGCCCAGCGCGGCAGTCGCTTGCGGAAAGGGCTTCGGCAGGGTGCGGGTATCCAGGGGCCAGCAGGCTTTGCCGCACGGCTATTGGTTGTTGACTTGCAGTCGTGGTTCATAATAGTCGGGAGGAAACGTCATGTCTTTTTACAATTTCGCGGCGACATTGGTATTGACCGGCGTGCTGGCGTCGATTGGGGCGGCTCCGCGGCCGGATATCAATTACGATGAAGCGAAAGTGCCCAAATACGTGTTGCCAGATCCACTGGTGCTGTCGGATGGGACACGTGTTACCGACGCCAAGACGTGGCACGAGAAGCGGCGTCCGGAAATATTAGAGTTGTTTCGCCAGCACGTGTACGGTCGATCGCCCGGAAGGCCCGAAAAGCTGAAGTTCGTGGTCCGCTCCGTCGAGCCGAAAGCCTTGGAGGGTCTTGCCACTAGAAAGGAAGTGGTGGTGCTGTTCGACGGTCGGGAGGACGGCCCTAAGATGGACCTGCTCATCTACATCCCCAACGCAGCCCAGAAACCGGTGCCGGCATTCCTGGGGCTGAACTTCTGGGGAAATCACACGGTACATAAGGATCCTGGCATTACTGTGCCCAAGTCTTGGATGCGCAACAAGCCCGAGTTCGGAATTACCGACAACCGTGCGACCGAGAAGTCGCGCGGCGCGGCAGCCAGCCGCTGGTGCGTGGAAAAGGTGCTCGGCCGCGGCTATGCCCTGGCCACCGCCTACTACGGCGATATCGACCCGGACTTCCACGACGGCTTCCAGAACGGTGTTCATCCGCTGTTCTACAAGCCGGGCCAAACCCGCCCCGAACCCGACGAGTGGGGTTCCATCGGCGCTTGGGCCTGGGGGCTGAGTCGGGCGCTGGACTACCTGGAGACCGACAAAGACATCGATGCCAAGCACGTAGCCGTGATGGGGCACTCGCGGCTGGGCAAGACCGCACTGTGGGCCGGTGCGCAAGACGAGCGCTTCGCACTGGTGATCTCGAACAACTCCGGCTGCGGCGGCGCGGCGCTGAGCCGCAGACGCTTTGGCGAGACCTTGCGGGTAATCAATACCTCTTTCCCCCATTGGTTCTGCGATAATTTCAAGAAGTACAACGACAACGAGGATGCCTTGCCGGTAGATCAGCACATGTTGATCGCGCTTATCGCCCCCCGGCCGGTTTACGTAGCCAGCGCCGAAAAAGACCTGTGGGCCGATCCGCGCGGCGAATTTCTGGCCGCCAAAGGGGCCGATCCGGTTTATCGCCTGCTGGGCACCGACGGTCTGGCAGCCGAGGAAATGCCGCCGCTAAACCAGCCCGTGCATAGCCGTATCGGATACCATATCCGCAGCGGAGTCCACGACGTAACCGAATACGACTGGCAGCAGTATCTAGACTTCGCCGACAAGCACTTCGGCCGGAAGCGGTAAGGGCGGTCTTCGCCTGTCTGCGCAGCGGCTCACTCGGGCGTGTGGGTGCGACACTGCCAGCGCTGCGCCCCTGGTATTTTGGCGGTTCAGTTACGGTTCGAGTTACAATGGTCAAGCCATCATTTGCCGAAGACTTGCAGCGTTACGGGCCGCACGCCCAACCGGAGCGGCCGCCCACGTTGCGTCAAAGCCGCCGATATTGCCGCCGACTGGCCCGACAACACTACGAGAACTTCACGGTCGTCAGTCGCCTGTTCCCCCGCGCCCTGCGGCAGCATATCTGCAACATTTATGCTTACTGTCGCTGGGCGGACGATCTGGCCGACGAGGTGGCCGATCCGCGGCAAAGCCTGGCGTTGCTGGCATGGTGGGAAAAGCATCTGCGGATGTGCTACCAGGGCCAGGCGATCCATCCGGTATTCATCGCGCTGGGGGATACGATCCGCAAGTTCAACATTCCCGACGACCCCTTCGTCGACCTGCTGGTGGCATTCCGCCAGGACCAGCAAGTTCATCGGTACGAGACCCACGGCCAGTTGCTGGAATACTGCCGCTATTCGGCCAACCCCGTGGGCCGGCTGATGCTGTATCTGTGCCAGTGCCACACGCCGGAGCGCACGCGGCTGTCGGACTGGATTTGCACCGGGTTGCAACTGGCGAACTTTTGCCAGGATGTGGCAGTTGACTGGCAGCGCGGGCGGGTGTACTTTCCCCAGGTGGAATGCCGGCGCTTCGGTTACGACGAGAGCATGTTCGCCGGCCGCGTTTACAACGAGGCCTTCCGCCGCCTGATGGCCGTGCAGGTCGAACAGGCCGAAGCGCTGCTCCGCCGCGGTCTGCCCCTGGTCAATATGTTGCCTTCCGACATGCGGCTGCCGGTGGCTGTGTTCGTCTTCGGCGGCCTGAAAATCCTGGATTTGATAAAACAGCACAACTACGACGTGTGGAACGCACGGCCGCAACTTTCCACAACAGACAAGCTCCGCATCTTGGCCACCTGCTGGTGGCAACTGCGTCGGGGGACGCTGCTGGTCGGAACCGAGCCATGAGCAACTCGGCCGCTGCGCTGTGGGCCAGTTACCGCGTCTGCCGGCAGATAAGCCGGCAAGCCCGCTCCAGTTTCTGGCCCGGTTTTGTGCTGTTGCCGCGGCACAAGCGCATCGCCATGCACGCCTTGTACGCCTTCATGCGCCACACCGACGACCTGGCCGACGACCCCATGCCTCAGCACTCCCGCCGACAGGCACTTACGCAGTGGCGCGCGGCGATGGAACGGGCCCTGCTGGGACAGTTCGATCCACGCGGCAGCCAAGCCCTGCGGCACGAGCCGGAATATCCACAATGGACGCTGGGGCGCATCATCCTGCCCGCCCTGGCCGATACAGTCCGCCGCTATAACATCCCCGCCGATTACCTGCGGATGGTTATCGACGGCGTAGAGATGGATTTGACCACACGCCGTTACCAGACGTTCGACCAGCTCCGCGCGTACTGCGAGCTGGTGGCCTCGGCCGTGGGGCTGGCGTGCATCCACGTGTGGGGTTTCAGCGGGCCCCAAGCCCTGGAGCCTGCCCGATGCTGCGGTATCGCGCTGCAACTGACAAACATCCTTCGCGACCTGCGTGACGATGCCGAGCAGGACCGCATCTATCTGCCGCTAGAAGACCTGCAAGCCTGCGGCTACTCGCCCGAAGACCTGCTGGCCGGCAAGGCCGACAGCCGGTTTGAGTCATTGATGCGCCTGGAGATTGCCCGCGCCGAGGATTTCTTCCGTCAGGGCGCCAGGTTGCTGGAGCTGCTTGCCCGAGACGGCCAACGCATCTGCGGCATGACGCTAGCGGTGTATCGGGAACTGCTGCGCAAGATCGCCGCCCGACCGGCAGCGGTGCTCCAGCACCGGGTGCAGCTTCCAGCGCTGAAGAAGCTGCTTTTGTTGCTTCGCTGGGCAGTATTGCCGCCGCGGACCCGCTGGCTGACGTAACGCGATTTGGGCTTGCGCGCCAATTACAAGATGCCCAATTGCCAATAGAGTCTTATGGCGTATCATGTGGGCATGGTGTGCGCATGTTGTAATGATGTAGGGCGATCTGGATGGCCGCGCTCTATCGTGGCCGTCGGCGCGGTGCCAGAGGACGCGACGATGCGCTTCCCTTCAATACCTCCATTTGATTGCGGCCGGAGGCCGCTGTAGGTGACCTGCTGAAGTGCTTTCGGCCCAGCAACAATCCGACGCTCCTTTGGTGGCGGTAGTTGGCGGCGGGCTGGCCGGCATGACCGCAGCCCTGACCCTGGCGGATCGCGGGCTCAAAGTTGCATTGCTGGAAGCACATCGGCGGCTGGGCGGACGCATCGCACCGATCGACGATGCGCTGGTCGGCGAGCCTATCGACTTCTGCCCGCATGTCGCTATGGGCTGTTGCACCAATCTGGCACACCTGCTGCGGCGCATAGGGGCAGCGGATCGCTGGCAGCGCTTCGAAAAGCTGCATTTCCTCGGTCCCCAGGGCAAGCGATATAAGTTTGCCGCCAGCCGCTGGCTGCCCGCCCCACTGCACTTGTTGCCCGCCTTGTTGCGACAGGGCTATCTGTCGCTTGCCGATCGGCTGGCAATCGCCCGGGCTTTGTGGCGGCTTGCAAGCGCCGATGCTGACTGTCAGCGCCGGGCAATTGGCTCTCAGTTTTTGGGAATCGACTCTCAGCACTTGGGAATCGACTATCAGCCCTTGCCTGTTAACTCTGAGCAATTGCCACTTGACGCTGAGAGCCTGCCGCCGGCCCACGCCGAACAGCAACCGACAATCGCTCGCTGGCTGGTAGCACGGCGTCAATCGCCGGAGTCGATATTGCGATTTTGGGCGGTAGTGCTGCACAGTGCCCTGAGCCAGCGGTTGGATAGCATCGACCTACAGGCCGCCCGAAAGGTGTTCGTTGACGGTTTTCTGGCTGCCCGGCAAGCCTGGCAAGTTTACACTCCGGCAAGCTCGCTGTGGCAGGCCGTGTGCCAACCGCTGGCCGAAGCATTGCAGCAGGGCAACGTGGACATCTGCTGTGGCGACCGCGTCAAGTGCATCGAAGGCGACGTGCATAAGGCGACGGCAGTAGTTCATGCCGATGGCGGCAGCCTGTCAGCACAGTTTGTGATCCTGGCGGTTGCCTGGCATCAGGCCGCCGAACTGCTGGCAGAGCCGCTCCGCGCCGCTATGCCGCAGCTTGATTGGTGGGCAAAGATGCGCGGCTGCCCTATCGCCGCAGTCCACCTTTGGTTCGACCGGCCGATCACCAGCCTGCCCAATGCAGTATTGACATCCCAATGCGGATGGTGGGTTTTCAACAAGGGCTGCCGGGAACTGGCCGGCCAGGGCGGCTCGCCGCAGCCAGAGGCCCGCCCTTGCCACTATTACCAGGTTGTAATCAGCGCGGCGTACGAATTGGCGTCGTGCACTGCCGAGGACATCTTGACCGCGGTGCTCGATGTGTTGAAGCGACACTTCGCTTCCGCACGCGAGGCCACGCTGTTGCACTGGCGGACATTGGTGCATCGCCGAGCGGTCTTCGGCTGTCGCCCCGGTGTGGAAAACCTCCGGCCGCCGCAGAAGACCCCAGTTGCCAATCTGATGCTCGCCGGCGACTGGACCAGCACCGGCTGGCCGGCCACCATGGAAAGCGCAGTCCGCAGCGGTTACGCTGCCGCCGAAGCGGTGATGGCCGCGCTCGGTAAGCCGCAGCGGATCGTGGTCGACGACCTGCCGCGCGGCCCGCTGGCCAGGCTGCTTTTGGGCTGAACCAGTGTCTTACATTGTGCAATGTGTGCGCGGTGCGCGCGTGTTGCAGAGTGACCTGGAGAGCCACGCTCCATGGTGGCCGCTATGGCGCTGGTGGTTGAACGTCCATTAACAAAAAAACCTAACGCTCGCGACTGCAGTGCGTCGCTAAATACGGACGCGACGGAGCGCGTCCCTCCATTCGGTCGCAGCCGCAGGCCCCTTTAGAACGTGGCTGCCGGCGCAGGCAACGATGCGGCACCCGCAGTGCGAGCGACCAGCACGGTCCGTTAGCCATCAACGTTGGCCAAGCAAGTGTCTGATCACCCGGCCGGTGTATTCTTCCTTGGCGTCCAGTTGCGAAACCTGCGGCAGGAATTCTTTTCTGGTTTCCGCGTCCAGCCGGTCGATGACGTTCAGGGCGTGCAAGCGGGCCCATTGGTCTTTCTCGCCGAGCGCTTCTTTGAGCACTCTTACGGCTTCGTTGCGGCGGCCGATGTTGTACAGTGCTTCGGCAGCGGCGATGCGCACGCTGGGCGATTGGTCGGCGGAGGACTTCAGCAGCGCATCTGCTGCCGGAGCGGCTTGCTGGCCGATCGCCACAAGTCCTGTCGCCCCCCAGTAGCGCACCGCCGGATCGTCGTCGTCGAGCAGTTTGACCAACTGCGGCAGGAGCTTCGCGTCGCGCTGGCCGGCCAGTTGCGCGGCCTCCATGATGCGCCGCAAGGGATAAGATTCCGGTTGTGCGCGCACGGCGTCGTAAGGCGGTCGCTTGCCAAAGCGACTGTGCAGATCGGCCTCGCTCATGAAGCCCAGGTCAACGATCTCCAGCACCCAATCCTCGTGCGCCTTGCGCATCCGCTTGAGAATATCTTGATGCTCTGGGGAGTCAGCCAGGTTGCGGATGTTGTACGGATCGGCCTGGCAATCGTACAGTTCCTCGGTCGGTTTGTGTTTGGCCATGAAGATCGCCGAAGGACCGGTCAGTTTGCCTTCGTCGGCCAGACGCTGCCAGACCTGCATGGTAGGCATCTCGTACATGTAGCCGATGTGTTGTGTATGGAACCACGGCAGGTGCGGCATGTAGTTGCGGATGTACAAGTAGCGCTTGTCGCGCACGCTGCGCAGCATGTCGTAGCGTTCGTCCATGCGGTCGCGGAAGCCGTAAACGTACTGCCTGGGAGGTGCCGCTTGGGGACCCAGGAAAGCCTTCCCCTGCATGTTCGGCGGTATCGGCGCGCCGACCAGACTAAGCAGCGTGGGGCCGAAATCGACGAAGCTCACCAGCCGATCGCACACGCTGCCCGGCTCGCCCGGCGCCAGGTGTTGGAACTTCTTGGGAAAGTAGATCACCAGCGGCACGCGCAGGCTCGAGTCGTACAGCCAGCGTTTGCTCCGCGGCATGCCGTCGCCATGATCGGAATAAAACCAGACGATGGTATCCTCGGCCAGTCCGGCCTCTTCCAGCTCCTTCAGCAAATCGCCCACCCGGTAGTCCATCGCCGTGATGTTGTCGTACAGTCTGGCCCAATCGCGGCGGACTTCAGGTGTATCGGGATGATACGGGGGAATGGGCGCCTTGGCCGGGTCGTGGATTTCCTCGGGCTTGAGCCGGGCGATGTTCTTGCGATAGGCGGCTTCGCCCGCGCGTACCTGGCTTTCGTGCGTCACCGTAATGTTGAAGATCGCAAAAAACGGCTGGCCCGCCGCCCGATTCTTCCAGTGCGCCTTGTTGCTGCACTCGTCCCAGGCCGTCTTCGGATGCTGGAAGTTGTAATCGGTCTTCACATTGTTGGTGCAGTAATAGCCGGCGTTGCGCAAGTGCTCCGAGTAGCACTTCACCCCTTCCGGCAAAGTGCCCTGGCAACGCATGTGATGCGTGCCTACCGATGGAGCGTACATGCCCAGAATCAGCGACGACCGGGCCGGCGCGCACACCCCGATGGGAGCGAAGGCGTTGGTGTAACGGACTCCCCGGACAGCCAGCCGGTCGATGTTGGGCGTGATGGCGTACTGATCGCCGTAGCAGCCCAGCCGCGGACTCAGGTCCTCGCAGGTAATCCACAGGATGTTGGGCCGGTTTGCAGGATGTGCCGTGGGAGCCGACGGTGCAGATGCCTCTGCCGCGCAAACCGGTGCCATAAACAGCCAATTTGCCAACAAAGCGAAGACAGACATTCCCCAACAGTGGTGATACCGCATCGGTAAACCTCCGGATCGACAGTAATCGCTCGGTGACGACAGTCTAACTGGCGCAAGCCGGTTAGCTCGCGGAGAGAATTGGACGCGTTCTGGTTGTCTTGGGCAGGTTCTTGGATGGCATGCAGTGTCGCCAGCATTATAGCGGGCAAACATGTGCGCTGCCACAAGACGTTCCCGCTGACGAGCCGGTTGCGATGTGCGGAAAGTGTTGGTGAAGTGGGTTTTCGGTGAAGCGTGCAACAACCGTTACCCGCAGTCGAGGCGTGTTTTCACCTGTTTTGGCCAGCTTCAGCAAGTTGCCGGCGAAGTTCTTCCAGCCTCCATTTGGCGCGGGGATTTGTTGCTGTGCGCCGTCGCCGCCGCTTCGCGGCGGCAAGCTGCGAGCGGAATAAGGTTCGAGCGATGCGCGGGCGGCGTTTTTCGCTGCGGCGATACGGTTTGGGTTAGACCAGTTGCAGCCGCCGATGGTACACCGCAACCAATTCCCGCACCACCTAGAGGCCGGTCGAAAATTCTGCGAGAAACTCGTTCCGCTGACCGAAATCAGTGCAAAACAGGCGTCGAATGCGGGTAACGCCTTTTGCCCCCTTCACCGAAACGCCGCTTTACCAACACCTTCTGCACACCGCAACCGGCTCCCCACCCTTGGCCGCATATTGGCGGGATTTGGGCAGGCAGGTTAAAATACACGGCTGTGGGGTTGTGCGGCCGAGGCGTTATATGCGAGTTGCAATTGGCAGCGACCATCGTGGTGTGCGGCTTAGGGCGAGGCTGGTGGAGTTTATCCGGAGCATAGGGGAGGAGGTAATCGACCTGGGCAGCAATTGCACCGACGAAGTGGACTATCCGGACATCGCCGAGGCGGTAGCGGGGATGGTCAGTCGCGGCGAGGCCGAGCGAGGTATCCTTATCTGCGGCACCGGCCTGGGAATGTGCATTGCCGCCAACAAGTTTCCCGGCGTCCGAGCCGCCCCCTGTTACGACGATTTGACAGCCGAGCTGAGCCGGCGGCACAACGATCTGAACGTCTTGTGTCTTTCCGGCGACATCCTCGGCGACAGGCTGGCCGACCGCCTTGTTGAAATCTGGCTGCGAACGCCCTTCGAGGGAGGTCGGCATGCGCGGCGACTCAACAAGATCGCGGAATTCGAGCGACGCAACGGCAAGCCGCCGTGAGTTCACCCCGATGCCCGCCCCACAGCTGCCAACCGCCGGCTCCGCCGCCCTCGGCCGCCGGCTTTGCATTGGCAGCAGGGTGCTTTCCTTCTGTTGTATCGATCTTCGCGGCAGGTAGTTACCGGCTGACGCAATGTTTTTCGAGTGGTCCGCGTCGCCGCCTATTGCGAAGGTCGATAGTAATTGTGGCTGGCCGTGCCGCGCCGTCGCTGGTATGGTGGCGCGTTGTGCAGGCCGATGGCCGGTCCGATGGAGGTCGCCAGTGGAATTGGAATTCTTCCAGCAAAAACTGCCTAACGGTTTGGAGGTGATCGGCGAGTGTAACCCGCAGGCGTACTCGGTGGCGGTGGGGTTTTTCGTCAAGGCCGGCGCCCGCGACGAAGACGACCAGCTTGCCGGAGTGAGCCATTTTCTGGAGCACATGGCTTTCAAGGGTACCGCCACCCGCTCGGCCGAGCAGGTTAATCGCGAGTTTGACCAGTTGGGCGCCCATTACAACGCCTTCACCAGCGAAGAGCACACGGTCTATTATGCCGCCGTTTTGCCGGAGTGCCTGGAGCGCGTGGTAGCCTTGCTGGCCGATATCCTCCGTCCTGCCCTTCGCCCGGAAGACTTTGAAACCGAAAAGCAGGTCATCCTGGAAGAGATCCAGATGTACGAGGACGAGCCGCCATTTCGGGCCGACGAGAAGTGCCGCCAGTTGCACTTCGGCCGGCATCCGTTGGGACGCAGCGTGCTCGGTTCACTGGAAAGCATCCGGCAGTTGACAGTGGAAGCCATGCGCGATTATTTCTCGCGGCGATACAGCCCGGGCAACATCGTGCTGGCCGCTGCCGGCAAGTTCGACTTCGACGATCTCTACCGCTACGCCGAGCGATACTGCGGGCATTGGGCACCGATGGCAGTCGGTCGGCTGGTCGAACCCCCAACGACGGGCAACGGTTTCCATGTGCTGCACAAACCGACCGCTACCCAGCAGTACGCCTTGCTGCTGTGCGATGCGCCATCGGCCGAAGACCCCAGCCGATACGCCGCCAGTCTGCTGGCCGTGACACTGGGCGACGACACCGGCAGCCGGCTGTTCTGGGAACTGGTGGACCCGGGATTGGCCGAAGAGGCGGGAATGTCCCATTACGAATATCAACAGGCCGGTTTGCTGGTCACCTCCATGTGCTGCCGGCCCGAGCAGACCGCCGATAACCTTCAGCGTCTGTTTCGCGTTTATCGGCAGGCGGCCAGCCAGCCGGTCAGCCAGCAGGAGCTTCAGCAGGCCAAGAATAAAGTCCGCTCGGCGATCGTGCTCGGTTCCGAGTTGCCGATGGGCAGACTGCGGGCAGTAGGAGGCAACTGGTTGTACCAGGGCGAGTACCGCTCTGTGGAAGAGGAACTACAGATGGTCAGCGATGTGACGGTCGACGACCTGGCCGCCCTGCTGCGACGCTACCCGCTGACCCGCTGCACGGCAGTGACCGTCGGCCCGCTGGCCGACGTGCCGCCGCCCTGGTGATGAGCCACTTCGCCGCGGCCACGAGCAAGCCTTGTTTTTCTGTGCGACGTTTTGCTGTGCGCCCAAAGTGCCGCCGGTCAGGTCCACAGCTGCCTGTCTAACAGGCGGTAGTTGATGGCTTCGCACAGGTGCATCGGCGCGATCTCGGGGCTTTGATCCAAATCGGCGATGGTCCGCGCCACGCGCAGTATCTTGTCGTGCGCGCGGGCCGAAAGCCCCATCTCGTGCATGGCCGCCTTCAGCAGATCGGCGCACTGCTGGTCCAGGCGGCAGAACTGCCGCGTCTGGCGATGCGACATGTGGGCGTTGTTGCGCGTGGCAGTGCCCTGGAACCGGGCAGCCTGGATATGCCGGGCCTGCGAAACCTGACGCCGCATTTCGGCACTGCCCAGCCCCGGCCGCTGCGCAGAAATCTCCTGGAACGATACCGGCGGCACTTCTATGTGAATGTCGATGCGGTCCAGCAGCGGGCCGCTGATCTTCGACATGTAGCGCTCGATCTGCGGCGGCGTGCAATGACAATCGCGCCTCGGATCGCCACGGTAGCCGCACGGGCAGGGATTGAGCGCCGCGATGAGCATGAAGTTCGCCGGGAAAGTTGTGCTGCTCAGCGCCCGAGAGATCGTCACCGTACCGTCCTCCAGCGGCTGGCGAAGCACTTCCAGGGTCTGGCGGCTGAACTCGGGCAGTTCGTCCAGAAACAGCACGCCATTGTGGGCAAGGCTGATTTCGCCCGGTGCGGGCGTCGAGCCGCCGCCCACCAGCCCCGCATTGCTGATCGTATGGTGCGGCGCGCGGAAAGGCCGGGTGGCCAGTAGCGGCTGCCCCGGCTTCAACCGGCCTACGGCGCTGTAGATGCGGGTAGTTTCGATGGACTCTTCCGGGGTCAGCTCCGGCAGGATGGTTGGCACGCGCTTGGCGAGCATCGTCTTACCGGAGCCGGGCGGACCGACCATCAAGATATTGTGCCCGCCGGCCGCCGCCACGGTGATCGCCCGCTTGGCCATCTCCTGGCCCCGCACGTCCGAAAAATCCACGTCGTACACCGAGTAGCTGCGAAACAGCTCTTCCAGCCGCGACGGCGTAGGCTCGATGTCTATCTGCCCGGTCAGAAAAGCCACCGCCTGCGAAAGGCTCGATACGGCAATCACCTCGGCCCCCTGCACCACGGCGGCCTCGGCGGCGCTGTCGGCCGGAACCAGCAGCCCGCGCAGCTTGTTGCCAGCGGCAGCCATCGACATCGACAGCGCCCCTTTGGCCGGTCGGGTAGTGCCGTCCAAGGCCAGCTCGCCTACGACCGCGTAGCTATCGAAGCGATCGGTACTGATCTGGCCGCTGCCGGCCAGTATGCCCAGCGCAATCGGCAGGTCGAACGAAGCAGCCTCTTTGGGCAGATCTGCCGGGGCCAGATTGATTACCACCCTGGATTGAGGGCGCTGGAAGCCCGAATTGACCATCGCACGCTCGACCCGGTGCGTGCTTTCCTTGACGGCCTGCTCGGGCAGA
>Ga0209101_1001483_pt1 | contig 17260 bp, 11 predicted proteins | sample ConPoolayeCmetaG_FD_185481 | JGI IMG/M metagenome (GOLD analysis project Ga0209101, IMG submission 185481) | Hot spring microbial mat communities from California, USA to study Microbial Dark Matter (Phase II) - Cone Pool mat layer C metaG... ...
GGGCGGCGGGATGGTCGGCGAGGGGGTTGGTGTGGCGTTAGCCACTTCAACCCGCAGGACGTACTGGACGACTGTCCCATCTGTACGGGCTACTTGCAACCGTACAAGGTAACGTCCGTCGGCCACCAGCGTCGTATCCCATACCCCCAGCACACCCTCGCGCACTTGTTGAGTCACAGGCGGCTGGAGCATCATCCAGATCGGCTCCCCCCCCAGCGGCTCAAGCGCGTACTCAAGCTGATAGAAGACAAAGTTTGGATCAATGACCGTTCCCACGATCATCACCACGCCGGATACCCGGTCGTTCTGTGCAGGGGCAGTGATCTGCACTATCGTCTCACCGGCCTGACGGCCCTCCATAGCTTGAGCCGGGCGCGGCAGAGCCAGCGCTCCCCATAAGAGCATACACGCGGCGACAAATATCCCTGGCAGGTTAGCGGCGGCCCTGCGAATCATCTGCTCCTCTGTTGGCTGTAGTCAAAAAACCAGCAGGTAAGTTTAACCCATATAGGGGGGCAAATTCAAAAAGGGATTGGGGCAGATGTCAACTAAGACAGCGGAGCGGCCCATCCGGCCTTCTGGGGGGCGGGCCGCTCCGCAAGCCGGCTCTCTGGGTGGGAGAGCGGCTACCTGCGCTGTGTGATATACCGCCGGGCTTTCACTGTACCGGCCCTGTCTGGACAGGTTCTACTCTGGGAGTGACAATACTCTTACGCGAACGTTTGGGCTTGGGGGCTGTCTCAACAGGAGGCAGCAGGGCCACGTCAATGATCTCGCTCATGCGCTTGACCAGGATGATGTTCAAGTCCTTGCGGGCCTTGCGCGGCACTTCGACCAAGTCCTTGCTGTTCTCTGCCGGAATGATGACAGTCGAGATGTTGAGGCGGTGAGCGGCCAAAATCTTTTCCTTCACGCCGCCTACCGGCAAGACCCGCCCCCTCAGGGTGATCTCGCCCGTCATAGCCACATCACGGCGCACCGGGCGGCCCGTAAAAGCTGAAATGAGGGCTGTCGCCAGCGTCACACCGGCAGACGGTCCGTCCTTTGGGATCGCTCCTTCAGGCAGATGGATGTGAACGTCAGTATTCTCAAACCGCTCTGGTGTGACACCCAGCCGCTCGGCTTCCGAGCGGGTATAGCTCAGGGCGGCCTGTGCACTTTCCTGCATCACATCGCCTAGCTGACCGGTCAGCGTCAGGGTGCCCTTGCCCGGCATCAGTGCCACCTCGACAGGCATTACGTCGCCCCCTACCTCAGTCCACGCGATGCCAAGTGCTACCCCGACTTCGTTCTCATCATGCAACACCGGGCCGGGGATGCGCGGCGGCCCCAGAAAACGGAGCAGGTTGGCCGACGTGATGTGATGGGGGAAGGAACGTCCCTCGGCCACACGGCGGGCTATTTTGCGGCAGATGTTGGCGATCTCCCGTTCTAGGTTGCGAACGCCTGCCTCGTAGGTATATTCCCGGATCATGGACTGTAGTGCGCTTGTCTCAAAGCGAATGCCTTGATCGCGGATGCCATGAGCCTCCAACTCTTTGGGGATCAGGAACGAGCGGGCGATCAACAACTTCTCCTCTTCGATATAGCCGGGGAAGTCAATGATCTCTAACCGGTCGCGTAAGGCGGGCGGAATAGGGTCAACGTAGTTGGCCGTCGTCACGAACATAACTTTACTCAGATCATAATCCACCTCAAGGTAGTGATCAGAGAAGGCGAAGTTTTGTTCTGGGTCGAGCACTTCAAGCAGGGCCGCCGACGGGTCTCCCCGGAAGTCCATTCCCAGCTTGTCTATCTCGTCCAGCATGAACAGAGGATTGATCGTTCCTGCCCGGCGCATGGTCTGGATGATACGGCCCGGCAAAGCACCAATGTAAGTGCGGCGGTGGCCGCGTATCTCGGCTTCATCACGCACGCCGCCCAGCGACACGCGCACAAACTTTCGCCCCAGTGCTTTAGCGATGGACTTGCCCAGAGACGTTTTGCCGGTGCCGGGCGGCCCGACAAAGCACAGGATGGGTGACTTCATCTTGTCGGGGGCCAGCTTACGCACCGCAATATGCTCAATGATGCGTTCCTTAGCCTTCTCCAGCCCGTAGTGTTCCTCATCCAGCACTTTGGCGACATGCTGGGTATCGAGATTGTCTTCCGTCTTAGCTTCCCATGGGAGTTCCAACAACCAGTCCAGATAGGTGCGGATGATGCCGACTTCCGGCGCCATGGCAGGCATCCCGGCCAGACGGCTAAGCTCCTTGAGCGCCTTCTCCTGCACAGGCTGGGGCATGGCGGCCTTCTCGATGCGTTCGCGCAGTTCGGCCAGTTCCTGCTGAAAGACATCCGCCTCGCCCAGCTCGCTCTGGATCACGCGCATCTGCTCACGCAGGAACATCTCGCGCTGGGATTTGTCCACCTCCTGCTGGACGCGGCTGTGTATCTTGTCTTCCAACTCCAGTACGTCCAGTTCCTTGCCCAGCAGGATGCTCATTCTCAGCAGACGCTCAGCCGGGTTGAATTCCTCCAGAAGCTGTTGGCGCTCCTCGGTAGAGAGGTCAATAGTGGTAGCGATAAGGTCGGCCAGCCAGCCCGGTTCGTCAACGTTCATGGCGAACACATAGGCATCTTCGGGGATGTTGCGGTTGAGCTGGGCGCACTTCTCAAACAGCGTTAACACCGCCCTCCGCCGTGCCTCGATCTCGCGTGTCCGTTCGACCGGCTCCACGACAGGACGGGCCTTGACGCGATAGTATGGATCGGTCAGGACGAAATGCACGATCTCTACCCGCCGGCGTCCCTGCACCAGCACACTGGTAGTTCCATCCGGCATCCGGAGCATTCGCCCTAGGGCCGCTTCGACCCCCACCCGATGGATGTCTTCTGGTTTCGGCTCTTCGATTTCTGGGTCGATCTGAGTCGAGCAGATGATCGTTTCGCGGCGCTGGTGGGCTACATTAATCGCTTCCAGGGAGCGACTGCGCCCGACAAAGAGTGGTGTCACCATGTTGGGGAAGATCACCATGTCTCTTAGCGGGATCAAAACTGCCTCGATCAGGCCTTCCTCGTCCAATTTAGCTTCTTGTGCCTGATCAAAATCAGCCAGAGAGTTCAACATCGAAGGAAATTCTTCATCAAAGTTATTCATCTCGTCCAAGCCTTGTGCCCTCCCAGGCACGGAAAGTCATCAAATCAGCTTGCCAGTGCTGTTCGAGCCTCCCCCGCGATTGCCAGAGAGCCGGCAATACAAAGAGCCTCATGCTCTTGGAGGCCGCTCAGCGCCTGACGTACCGCTCCAGCGACATCAGGAGCGGTTTCCAGTTCAATTGTACTAGCCCAATCTTCTCCATTCTGTTGGGCCGTAGAGACAAGCCTAGCGGCTTGTGTCATCAACTCGTGTACACTGGCCGCCCGCTCGTAGCCGGTAGCGCGGGTAAGGATCACACGGCGTGCGACCGGCAGGATAGTTCTGAGCATACCCACAATGTCCTTATCTGCCATGCATCCGAAGATGAAAGTGAGAGGGCCGTGGTGGAGTTCCTGCAACGACTCAACAAGCCTTTGTATTGAATAGGTGTTGTGTGCGCTGTCTATCACAACCAGCGGCGGCCCCGGCATCATCTCGAAACGACCCGGCCAGTGTGTCCGTATCAGCCCGGCCAGCCTGTCAGCTTCCCTAACCGGCAAACCGGCTCGCTGTGCTTCTTCCAGAACGGCCATCGCTACAGCCGCATTTTCGATCTGAAAGCCGCCCGGCAACCCGACAGCGACTTTCTGGGCATGGCCCTGCGGGCCGATCAGCGCCCAGCTCCCTTGCAGGCTGAGGTCGAGCGTCTCACAGCGCCAGTCACGCCCTATTACCGTCAGAGGACTGCCCGTCTCCTGTGCACGTTTCTCAACCACCTCTAATGCCTCTGAGGCCTGCGGTGCACTGATCACCGGCACGCCGGGTTTAATGATGGCCGCTTTCTCTGCCGCGATCTGGCCCAATGTGTCTCCCAGTAACTGCATATGGTCGAGACTGATGCTGGTGATAGCTGTGACCAGCGGATTTACTACGTTGGTTGCATCCAGCCGACCGCCCAGCCCGACCTCAATCACAGCCGCCTGACAGCTCTGGCGGGCAAAGTACCAAAAGGCCAATGCCGTTGTAATTTCGAAGGCACTCAGCCCCGACTGCGGCCTGACCACTGACTGTAAATCTTCGACTATCTGGCCTAGATCATCCTCCGGGATAGGCTGTCGGTTGATCTGGATGCGCTCACGCCAGTCCTGCAGGTGGGGGGAGATATACAACCCTACCTTCAACCCGGCCTCGATCAACCCCTGTGTGATGAAAGCACAGGTTGATCCCTTCCCCTTTGTGCCTGCTACATGGATGACCGGATAGGCCTGCTGTGGCTCGCCGAGAGTGGCCAGCAACGCTCGGATCGGGTCCAGCCCCCATGTCTGCCGGCCATGATTGCGTATCGCGGCCAGATAGGGATCGTCAAAGCTGTGAATATAGTGTAACGCCTGCTGATAGCTCAGCGCCATATTCTGTCCCCGTGTGCGGTATGCAAATTGGTTGGAGTATATCCCCCTTCTGGCGTATGGCAATGTTTGATGCAACCGCCTTGACCGGCAACGTTTAAGATCGCAAGGGAATGGATAAATAAGCAGGTATTTAGAGCTGTTCCTGCATGAGAATATCCGTGATGTTATACACTCCTGATTGCAAAGCAGACCAGCAGGATGGTATATAAGTATATAATCTATTTATCAAATCACTCTCCGATCATGACTGTCAAGGCCGGGGTGTTCTATGCGCCGAACTATTCCACTGCTCAACTCGATGTCGCGCCTAGCCGCCCGCCTCCTCAGGGTCCGGAACATTGATCCTGAGGTGGTACGCCGCGGGCAGGTGTTGATCTTTCTTTCTACAGCGCTGTTCCTGATCGCCCTGCTCTATCTGCTTTATTTCTCCATTCACAACCTTCAGACCCCCGGCCCTGTGCCCCCCTCCGACTGGCTTTCGATTGGTCTCGGCTCTTCCCATCTACTGACCTCTGCCCTGATCATCAAGCTGGCCAAAGAGGGAAAGACGAGGGCAGGCAGTGCTCTGTGGCTGGGAGGGTATGCCCTGACGATCACAGGGGTTGCCCTGCCCAGGATGGAAGTCTCCTTTCACGAGATGGCGGCCCGGCTGTTGACCCTAATTGTTGCCGCTGGCCCGTTACTGGGGGCATGGTGGAGCATCATCACAGCAGTGATTGTCTCCATCTTTGAGACAGGCATCACCTTTGCCATGGTGCCGAGCCTTGAGCCTGATTCATTGATGGGAGTATACATGCGAAACTTGCTGATCAGCTCTACGATGTGGCTGTTCAGCAGTCTGCTTGAACGGGGGTTGTCTGAAAGCGAGGCTCTGCGCCGAGAGGCAGACAACTTGCGTGATATGGCTCTGGAGGTTACTAAGCTTAACTTCAACCTGCTGAAGAATATCTGCCAGCAAGTCGAGACGCCCGCCAGCCTGATCGTGGGTTATGCCAACCTGCTTATCCGTAATGAGAGAACCCTAAGCCAAGAGGGGCGGCGGGTTGCCGAGATGATCCGGCACAACAGTTACCGGCTCAACACCGCCGTCAGAGAGACGCTCGGACTCTCCCAGCTCCAATCATTCATTGGCGGCAGTTCGGCTGTTGAGTTCAGTCCCTCCGCTCTGCTTGCCGATGCCGCCGCCGAACTGACGCCGCTTATCAGGCGGCAGGGATTGAACCTCGAACAGGTGCTTGATTCGCGCCTGCCTGATCGCTGTACAGGATATCCCATCCCCCTGCGCTACGCCCTGACAAGAACCTTTCAAAGTGTCATCAGCGGAACTCAGGCCGGCGATAGAGTCATCTTGCAGGCCCGCCCCGATGGGAACAATCGGTGGCGCATCAGCATCAGCAGTACCGGCAGGGGCCTCACGCAGGAAGTATTTGACTTATTCTCTTCTACCCTCTCTCAGGACGACACTCCCGCTCTGGTCTCAGGGAACAGGCATATGCTGGGATTGCTCCTTGCCAGAGAGCTTATTCTCTCCATAGGCGGCAACCTCTTTGTTGAGAGCAGTCCGGCAGGTGGTACAATCATAACCATTGACTTGCCGCTGGAGACAGAGCATCCTCAAGAAGGATTACACTTGCAGGACAAGCCCGCTAGGGATGCAGGGCCGGAAGTATTGAGGCTCTGATTTTGTTTTTGCCATTTGAGGAGGATAGACCATGGAGTTCCCCTCTTTCTATAACCCTAACCGAGTCGGCACACTCTATGTGCCCGACACAGCCGGCGCCATTCAAGCCGGGCAGTCGGCCCATATTCCCCCCGCAGAAGAGGATCGCCAGAGAGTGCTCCTGCTGTTGGTGGACGCACAAGTAGACTTCATCCACCCGGACGGTGCGCTCAGTGTGCCTGGGGCGGTAGACGATACACGGCGCACCATTGAATGGCTGTTCCGTAACATGGACCAGGTGACCACCATCACCGCCTCGCTGGATACACATCTGCCGCTTCAGATTTTCTTCCAGAGCTGGTGGGTCGGCCCGGCGGGCGAGCATCCGGCCCCCTACACTCCCATCACAGCCAAAGATGTTGAGCAGGGTGTCTGGAGGCCTGCTGTCGAGCCGGAGTGGTCAGTTCAGTATGTGCACCAATTGGCTGAGCAAGCAAAGAAGACTCTGATGATCTGGCCCTACCATACCATGCTGGGCACTCCCGGCCACTCGATCACGCCGGCCCTCTATGAGGCCATCGCCTATCATGCCGCCGCCCGCCAGACTCAGCCCATCCTCCTTGCCAAAGGCTCCATCCCGCGGACTGAACATTACTCTATCCTAGAGCCGGAGGTCAAAGTGCCGGACGAGCCGCTTGGCGGCCTGAATACGCCCCTGCTGGAGACCATTGCAACCTACGACCTGATCTACGTGGCTGGGCAGGCAAAAAGCCATTGCGTGCTGGAAACAGTCACCTCCCTGTTCCGCTACTTCGCCGAGCGCCAGCCCGATTTCATCCGCCGCTGGCGCTTCCTGAAGGACTGCACTTCATCTGTAAAGCACCCGGAAATTGATTTCGACGCGCTGGCCAATGCCGAGCTGGCCAAGTTCGAAGCGCAGGGCATGAGGATGGTGACCTCAACCGACCCAATTGGATGACAACTCGCTGTCGGGGTGTACCGATTGAACCAGTCCGGTGTTATTACAGGGGAAAAAGCCCTCATACACAGCATAAGGGAGGATACCGATGAGCGATCCAAACTATCCGGTTGCCCTGATCACCGACAGCGCAGGCGATATTCCCGCAGAACTACGTGAGCAATACCACATTATCATGGTGCCCATGCACATCATCTGGGGCACTCAGGACCTGCTGGATCAGGTAGATATTGACTCAGACACGTTTTACCACCGTCTGCCTAAAGACCCCACCCACCCCAAGACAGCCCAGCCAACCGCCCAGGAGTTTCTAGACGTGATCAATCAGGCTAAATCAGCCGGCGCCAAGGAAGCGGTGGTCGTCACAATCAGCAACCAGATGAGCGGCACGATTGAGTCGGTTAAGCAGGCGCAGGCACAGTCAGATATTCCGATCCACATCGTGGACTCGCTGTCAGCATCTATGGGGCAGGGCTGGCAGGTGCTGGCCGCCGCACGCGCCCGTGAGGCCGGCGGCGATGCTCAGGCCATGGTCGCCGCCGCTGACAAGGTACGCCAGACGTTACAGGTCATCTTTGCTGTTGAGACGCTCGAATTCCTTCACCGAGGGGGACGGATTGGCGGAGCAGTCAAGCTGGTGGGGACGGCACTTCAATTGAAGCCCCAGCTCTATGTGGATCATAAGACAGGCCGCGTAGAAGCAGGGGAACGCACCCGTACCTATAAGAAGGCCGTTGAGCGTATGTATGAGGTCTTCTTTGAGAAAATGGACACCAGCAAGCCCATGCATATCGCCGTGCTCCATGCGGCGGCCCATGAGCAGGCCGAAGCCATTCTCGCCCGCATTCAGAACGAGTATAAGCCGGTTGAGTTATTTGCCTTTCAGGCTTCGCCGGTCATTGGCACACATGCGGGGCCGGGGACAGTCGGCCTATGCGGGTACTACGAAATCTGACAACGCCTCACTTACTGACTGATACCCTGCACACCACCCGGTAAGGAAGGATGTATGGCCGCCCACAATCACCGCATCGCCCTAATCGCTGACACTACCTGTGATGTGCCAGCCCATCTGATTGAGCATTACGGCATTTACCTGCTGTCGCAATACATCATCTGGGGCACTGAGGAGCTGGCCGACGGGGTTGATATTGACCCTCCGGCATTTATAGAACGCCTGGTCCGTGACCCGGTTGCCCCTAAGACAGCCCAGCCCACAGCCAGCGACTTTGTCAGGGTCATCGAAAAAGCCAAACAGGCCGGCGCAGAAGAGGCCGTGCTGATCCTGATCAGCAGTCAGATGAGCGGAACGATCAACTCGGCCATCAGTGCACAGGGCATGGTAGATATCCCTCTGCACATTGTGGACTCAAAGTCCATCTCAATGGGGATCGGCTGGCAGGTGCTGGCCGCCGCCCGCGCCCGCGAGGCTGGCGGTAATGCTCAGGCCATGGTCGCCGCCGCTGAGAAGGCCCGCAGTACCATGACGGTCATGTTTGTGGTGGAAACGCTCGAATACCTGCATCGCGGCGGACGCATTGGCGGCGCATCCAAGCTGGTCGGAACAGCGCTCCAGATCAAGCCGCAACTGTACGTGGATCATACCACCGGTCTGATTATGCCCGGAGAACGCGCCCGCACGATGACGAAGGCTGTCGAGCGCATGTATCAGTCGTTCATTGAGAAAATGGACACCAGCAAGCCCATGCACATTGCCGTCCAGCACGTGGGCGCACGAGCAAGCGCAGAAGCCTTCGCCGACCGCTTGCGCCGTGAGTTCCCCTCTGCCGAGATACTGGTAGGGGATGCCTCACCGGTCATTGGGACACACTGCGGGCCGGGCACATTTGGGCCGTGCGGTTACTATGAGACTTGATCCCGATCTCTCATTGAGAGCAGACTATGATCCCCCGAACTCCCGAAGACGTACAGGCGGCCCTTGACGCGCTGGGCCTCAACATCCGGGTCCGGATATTCGAACAGCCAACCGCTACCTCTGAGCAAGCCGCTGAGGCTATTGGCACTGAGCTAGGAAGCATCGCCAAAAGCCTGTGCTTTGTCGTAGACGGCAAGCCGGTCATCGTGATAGCCGCCGGCGACCAGATGGTTGACACCCGAAAGCTCGGTGAGCTGTATGGAGTAAGCCGCAAGAAGATCAGAATCGCCGATGCCGAGACGACCATCCAAGCCACTGGTTATGCACCGGGCGGCGTCCCCCCAGTGGGTCATGTACAACCCTTGCCGGTTCTGATCGACTCGACGCTAAGCCGCTACTCGATCATCTATGGCGCGGCAGGATCACCCCATGCCATTTTCCCGATCCCTTACGAGGAACTGATCCGAATCACGGGAGGGAAAGTAGCAGACATCACCATACCCAAAGAAGCGAAAGGGCAAGGGGAGGGTTAACCTCCCCCTATCTGGTACAGATAGACCCTCCCGTTGTATCCTTCGAACGCCTCGATCAGGCGCAGGCGTTCGGAGGCAGGGCCGTTGTCATAGAGGCTTTGCAGGCCGGCAGGCACGTTTTGATCCACAACGAGAAAGACAGCTCCGTAATCGTCAGCGGCACGGAGCAGGGTAGCTTCATCCCCATTCGGGAGCGGTATTCCTCCCCGCCCGGTGTGAGTATAAAAGCCGGGCGGATTGTTGCTCATCACAAGGGCCTCGGCTGGCACACCGAGTGCATCCAGCCGTGCGCCAATGGCGTCATAGACAGCGTCACCTTCATTCCAGTCAACGGTCGAGAGATCAGGCAGGCCAACCACGCGATTCAGGATGACAAAGGCCGTCAGCAGGCCTGCAAACAAGATGGTCATCCGGCTGAAGCCCCGCCACGCCCGGTCGGCTTCCCAGCCGCGCAACCGCTCCGACGCCCAGCCGATCACATCGTCAAGGCCCAGCGAGCCTGCCGGCAACAGGAACGGCATCAGCGCCGCGCCGGAGTGCAGCCAGCCGCCCCGCACCCCCGGCCATGAAAAGGCAAATGTCATGGCGGCAAACAGGGCCGCGCCGTAAATCACCGCCGGCAGGAAGCGGTCATCCTTCCAGCGCCGCCATAGGCCGACCAGCGTGAAGGGGGTCAAGAAGATGAGGTTCTGCACTGCTACAAAGGTGGCCGCGTTACCGACTAGGGCCTGCCACTTGCCATCTAGAATAGCACCCCACCCCCCGCTGAAGTAACGGGAGGCGGTCAGGTTGGAGGGATAGTTGAACAGGTCGTTGTACTCAGTCAGCCACAGCGTCGCTAGGCCGCCGGGCGCCTGAAGACTGCCAAACGTAAGCAAGTTCCGAACAAACCAAGGAGACATGACCGCCAAGTAAGCCGGCAGGGCAAGCAACACTTCCCATCTAAGGGGAGCAGGGTGTCTTTTATCTGCCGGCAACAGCCCAGCCAGGATGACCACAGCCAGCACCAGCACCCCATCAGCACGGCTGAGATGAGCCAGGCCGGCACATACCCCCGCCAGTGCCCAGACCCACCAGCGCTTCGAGGCCCGGCCACAGCCGGCCAGTGCCAGCGCCCCGCCGGCACTGAGCGCAAAAGGCGTGAACGATTCCGGCAAAGACCAGTAGATCGCGTAGAAGCCGCTGAAGATAGTCAGCAAGCCGGCCAGCCATGCATGACGGCGCTCACCGATCTGGCTGGCGACGATATAGCTTAGCAATGGGACGGCTGAACCTGCCACAACGTAGAGGGCTTGAGCCGCCCCAAACGCCTCCCCCCGTCCAAACAGGATAATACCCAGCCCAGCCAGCAATGAAGGGAGCGGTTGCCAGTAAGTGAAGGCAGGCGCAGGCAGTGAGGCTGGCGCGTAAACGTAGTTCCAGATGTACGGGTCGTTGAGGCCATGACCTTCAACCAGCAGATGCCCCCCGTTGAAGTAGTAGTAAGCATCTACATAGCCGGGGCTGTCCACCAGCACAGCCACCAGCCCATTGACCAGAAGTGCCAGCCCGTACAGGAGCAACAGGTCACGGGTACGCTGATTCATGGCTCGGCCTCCCGCAGAGCATAAAGCCTGTACTGACCCGGCCATTCCCAGACAAGCACAAGCGCCTGCTCACGCAACGCATCCAGTGCCGTCTGATCCTCTACGCTCAACGGCGCAGGCCCGCCTTCGCTGACCATCCACTCCAGCGCCGCTTCATGAATCAGCACATGAGTGATCCCCTGCTCACGCCAGCGGGCCGCGGCCTGAAGCGGATCAGGCCACTGCTGGTGCTCACGCAGCCACCGGTCGAGGCTGGAGTCAGGAACACAACGCGGGAGGCAATAAAAGAAGCGCGGCTCCCAGAGCATCAGTACACGGGATTCTTCTGGCAGAGCGTTGATGTGTTGGATGGCCGCCTCGTATGCACCCAGTGTCTGTACCAGATAATCGTCCTGTGTTTGGATTCCGACAGCTACAGGCAGGGGCGCAGAACGGATCACCTCCAGCGCTGCACCTGCCACTGCCAGCAGGAAGGCGATCAGCAGAGGCGGACGCGCCAGCCGCCCCACATCAAGGGGGAGCTTCAAGGTCTGGAGTCCCTCCAGCCCCAATGCGCCTGCCAGCGCCAGCGCCGGCAGAGCAGGCAACAGCAGGCGGCTCTGCATGAGGGGCCATCCGATCACCAGCTCTGCCAGCCCTAAAACGGCTGGCGGCAGGGAGAAAATCAACAGGCGGTTGACCAGCGAACGCTCAGCCTCGCCGCGCTCCCGCCATCCAATAGGAATGAGCAGTAACAGGCCAATCACCAGCACGCCGCTGAACAGTGGGTAGAGTATCTTCTCCCCAAGAGAAGAGAGGTTAACCAACGGCACAATAAGCGGAGCAGGATTCAGCAGGACAGCATAGCCGGCAGAGGGCATATTCCAGCCTGACAGAGGAAAGGGGTTCCCCTCGATGAGCACATTCCTGACCAGCCATGGGAGGAAAACCAACAGCGTAACTACACTCACCATACCGCCAGAACGCCACATCTCTCCCCGACTGTCCCGTCGGGACAGCCACAACGTCAGCCCCGCTATTCCCGCTACCGCCCCAACTGCCCTATATTCCACACTTGCCGCTAGGCCAGCCAGCAGGCCGGCCAGCATCAGAAAGCGGGGACGAGTCTCACCATTGGAATTACGCCACGAGCACAACGCCACCAGCGCCGCGAGGCTGTAGGCCATCACTGCCAGATCATGGCAGGGACGGGAGAATGCCTGCCATAACATCCCGCCAGTCAGTAGTGCCGCCGATGCTACCCAGCCGGCGCCGGGTCTGCCCGCACGCCTCCCTACCCCAACCAGCATAGAGAGCAAAAACAGCCCAAAGCAGACATGCAGAAGTGCCGCCGCGCTGGGGCGGGTCAGAATCAGCAACCACAAGTAGAGCATCTCGGTCAGTTGCGGAAGAGGAGCCGCCGATCCCCATGGCAGAGCAGTGATACGCCCCGCCTCCACATAGAACTGAGGAACGCCAAGGTGATACGATAAAGCCTCCCAGGCTGACGGAGGGGCCAGAGCCTGAAGCACAGCCAATATGACCAACAGACCCACGCCGCGCCGAATCCAGCGGATAAAGGCGTTCTGCTCCGGTGCAAAGGCCGCCCGCAGACCATCTCGTACAGTGTACAACCATGCCCGCGCCGGCCTGAAAAAGATCGCCAGCAAGACAGCCATGATCAGCCACCCCAGCCATGCTGGAGGGAGGAAGCCCAGCAATCCCGCTGTCAACAAGATCAGTCCAACCAGCCCCAGCCCGAACAGCGCCAGCAAGGCGGCCCGCTCAAGGTCTGACAAGGGGTTCAAGCCGGGCAGAAGAAGCTCAAGCGTCATGAAAGTTTCCTGCCGCACCTTGTTCTTGCTTCGCCGCGGCAGGGTGGTATCACGCTCGTTGCCCCGCCTTGGCCAGCGGCGGGGCAGGCGCGGAGTGAAATCGGCCAGCACAGCCACCTCTCCAAAAAAGGCCGCCCCCAGTGCACCGCCCAGCGTTACCAGAAGCCCAACAGCACCCACATCCCTGACCCGATCAGCCAGCGCCTGTGCCGTCTCAAGGTTGATCGGGTTGTACAGAATGAGATAAGCGATCACCAGTAAAGCCAGCCCCGTCAGGGGCAACAGAAGGACGATACGGCGAATCATCCCGCCTCCTCAGTTAGCGGGGTAGTCCGTTCCACACGGCATTGCCGCAAGAAAGCCGCCAGCATTCCAATCAACATCAAGGTACGCAACGGCACTGTCAAGTACAGCCCCCAGAACATCCCCCGTGACATCAGGACAGGCCACTCAAGCAGATTAAGCAGGCTGAAAGCCAGTACCCCCATCACACCCTCCCGTTCAGGGAAGACGAGCAGGATCAATGGGATGAGCATGAACATCCACTGGGGACTCCAGCCCTTCGACCAGAGCAGAAAAACGCACCACGTCACCCCAAAGAAGGCCACCAGCGCCCGGTCCGTGCGCCGCATTGGACGGGTGAACAGGTAGAGGTACAGTGCCCCAAAGAGGATCAGGGGAATCCATGCCGGAATAACCGGCGGATGGCCAATCATGACCCCGGCACGGGCGGGGTCGAGGCGGTCAATCAGATCACCAAAATTGCCTGTGCCGAAGTTGCCATCCAACAGCGCCCAGATCGTCTGCCAGCTCGACTTGCTGAGCTGAGAACGCATCGAGGCCAGTGTATAATCAGGGCTGAGGATCAGGAAAGGGAAATAGGCGAAGGCAACAAGCGCACCTGTGATGCCCGTATAGATCATAGCCCGGCGCGGCGGTCTGAAGCGCCAAACGACTGGTACGAACAGCCCCGGCATGACCTTGACCAGCACACCACCAGCTATTGCCAACGCTGACCGCACTTCATGTCCCTGTAGCAGTGCCCACAACCCCAGTAGCATCAACAGCGTTGTAATTGCATCCAGATTCCATGAAATGAACACCAGCGGGACACCAAGCAATGCGTAGACCCACGCGAGGTCAATGCCGCGCTCTGCCCCGTACAGATGAGAGCCAATACGCCGGATGAGCGCCAAATTGCCGCAATCGGCGGCCAAAGCCAGCAGGCTGAGGGTGTAGTAATAAGTGTGCGGCGGCATCCCGCGCCAGACGACAATCAACTGGTGCAGGCCCAAGTTAAGCCACACAAGCAGAGGCGGATACTCCATCCAGTAACCCAGAAACGGCAGACGGCCCGTGAGCTGGGTGATCTCGGCCAAGCGGTAGAAGTTGTAGAAATCCCCATAGTACGCCGTCTCGCTAAACGGGTTTAAGGTGATCAACACCGCCAACCGCAACGTCACGAAGAGCGCCAGCAGAACGCGGAAATCCCGAATGGAAGTCAGCGGCTTCTGCCTCTCATTGGCCAAGAGGAACCTCCCGTACAAATAGACTTGCAACCGCATCCGAATAAACACGCCGCCATCCGCTGCTCAGCCCCAATACCTGTGCCAGCGGGCTGGTTGATTCGATCAGCACCGTGTTAATTCCCGCTGAGTCAAGGTTATTCTCCCAGCTTGACTGAGCGTAGTAGGTCGCCAGATACACGCGCAACAGTTCATCATCATAGAGATCAGTACGCCCGTCCACATAGACGGGGTAATCGCGTGCCTCCCAGATCAGATAACCGCCCCAGTTGTAGCTGTTGAACAAAGGCCCCGGCAGGTTATTTTGCTTCAGGTAGGCCACAGCATCTACCGGTAACGTCTGGCGGGCCGCTTCCTCGATGCGTTGCGGCTCAACGGCATAGACGATCTTGGCGGCGCCCCCTGCCAAAATCAGCACCAGCAACAACCAGTTCAGCACCGCCAGCGTCACCCGTGTCGGGCGGCGATCCCAGTTAAGCTGATAGCGGTACTCCCTGAGCCAATCGTTCAGATGGACGGACAGGACGGGCGAGGCTACTACGGCAAAGGTAGCGATGTTACGTCCGGCCAGCAATGCACTGTAGGCCGTTCCGGCGACCATCACAGCATCGCGCCAGCTCAGCCGCCTTGAGGACAGTGCCGCCATGCCCAGCGTCCCCAACAGCAACCAGATGAAAGGCCACGTCTCCGGCTGGTGAAAGTTAGGGGCGGCCCACTCCTGAATGTAGTCCCGCAGTACACCAATGCCGACCGTCCGAAACGGATAAAACAGCATGGAAGGGCCGTATGGGTTCAGCGAGATGGCCGCCGCCGAGACCAACCCAACGATCACCAGTCGTAGTACCGGCTTAAGCGTCGGACGGGGCGGTTCATCTTCTTGGGCCGGGCCGCGTAACACTCCCTCAAACAGCCAGTGCACCCCCTCGCCGGCGGTTGCCAGCACCATCAGGATAAAGCCAATAGCAAATCCGCCGTGTAGATTAGCCCACAGCGCCATCACCGGCGGGATGAACCACAGGCGGTCTGTTCCTTTTACGAGATACAGCCACAGCAGGTAGAGGACAACTGTGCTGAGCAGGAAGGACATCATCTGCGGGCGGGGCGACCAGAAGATCGCCGCCGCCGCCGCTCCCAATACCGTCACAAAAGCGCGGACAATAGGGTCACCTTCCATCTGCCGGTGGACAAAGAACATCCCCGCTGTAGCCAGCACAGCCGTATAGAGGGTCAGCCCAAGATTGCCCAGCAATCCATACGCCCCATAGAGGATGATCTGGGAGAGCCAGGAGTGGTTGATCCACGGGAGGCCGGCACGAGTGTGAGAGAACTCATCCGCACGCAACAGAGCGCGGTGAGTGACCTGCCATTCACCAGCCCGCAGATGCCACAGCATGTCAGTGTCAAGTGGAGCACGGGCGGCCATCACAAAGACTGCTGCAAACGTGAGGATCACAACCAGACGCGCCAGCGTTAGAGAGCGCAGGAGTTTCATCTTCCCCCTCACCCCCTCCCAAGAAGAGAATTCGGCCTTTACAGAGGGTCAGTCTGTCATCTCACCGGAGAGACCGAGTTCCTCCGGTGTAACAGGCCGGGAGAGATCATAAAAGACCGTGTACGGGCCGATCTGTTGCTCACGGAATGCCACACCGGCCCTCTCAAAGCAATCTCGTAGCTGTGCGTCCAGGGCAGGCAGGTTGCTCGTCACGTACACCACCTGCTCGGAGGCCTCAACCATGCGGGTATAGAGCGGATAGCGGTCGTCGCGGCGGGTATAGCTCAGATCATCCTTATAGGGCAGGCGCGGCGAGAAGATAATCCGCTCTTGAGTCAGGAAGGCAAAACGGTAAGTAACCCAATAGTTGCTGTACCCCCGATCCGCACCAATGGAGTCAAGGAAGGCGATCAGGTCATCGTCGTAATCGTGGGGGATATGGGTGATCAGGTTGAATTGTGTGGTCAGGCCGGGCGGGTTACGGAGCATCGAGCGGATGTTGCCCCACAGGTTATAACTCAGACAAATGATCAGCAATGCTACAGTCCCGCCCCGTACCCAACGCTCCTGGCCGATCTCAAGCCCCTGACGGGCACGTCCCAGCCAGTCGCCGACCAAAATGGCGAGCAGAGGGTAGAGCGGCAAGAGATACCGTCCGGTCGGGTCACTGCCAAAAGGGGTGACAAGCATCAGCCCGCATAAGACTCCAAAACCGCCCAGCAGGCTGACAAGCGGCAGGGGCGGTGTATCGGCTTGTGCGCCGCTCAAGCCGCGCCGCACAGCCCGCCACAGGACAAACAGATAAAAAACTGCCACTGGCACGCCAACAGGCAGCGCGATCCACTCAAGCGACCAAGGGGGTCTGAGGCCAAACAGCGACGGGATATTAAATGCCGCCAGTGAGAGCACGCGGATCGGCAGGCCAGCCGAGGCTCCTTCGGAAAGGGCGGCATTCAGCCGCAGGCCGCTCACTTCAGTCAGAATCGCCGCAGGGTCAGACAGGACAGCGATCAGCCACGGCGACGCACCCACAACAAAGCCCAGTGCCAACAACCCCACCCTGCCCCACGGCATCTTCCGGCGGAAATGCCATATCCCCAGCAGAGCCAGCGGAGCGGCCACCGTGACGATCAAGGACATACTCCACCAGCCCAAGCCGGCCAGCAGACCGGCTGACAGCCACCACCCGCCTGCACGCCTTTCGCCGCTTAAGATGCCCCACACGATCAACAGAATCAAGTTGTCGAGCAACAGAGTTTCAACATAG
>Ga0209101_1001484_pt1 | contig 17260 bp, 11 predicted proteins | sample ConPoolayeCmetaG_FD_185481 | JGI IMG/M metagenome (GOLD analysis project Ga0209101, IMG submission 185481) | Hot spring microbial mat communities from California, USA to study Microbial Dark Matter (Phase II) - Cone Pool mat layer C metaG... ...
GCTCTGGGCAGCGGCGATTTCGTCATCGGCTGGGATATGCTGCAAAAGCGGATGACAGAGGCTGCGTTCCCGATGCTCTCAGCGAATGTGGTGCTCTCTGAAACGGGGGCGCTGGTCGGGCAGCCCTACATCGTCAAGGAGCTGACGGCTGAGCACAAAGCAGCGATCATCGGCTTGACTGATCCCGACGTGGTTGGTTTTGTGCGGGCGATCGCCGGGCCGCCCCTGCGCGTCCTGGATGCGGCGGAGACGCTGCGACGCTATGTGGACGAACTGTCGCCCCAGGCCGATGTGATCATCCTGCTGTCGCATTTGGGGTTCGGCGAGGACCAGAATCTGGCCCGCCAGTTCCCAGAAATTGACATCATTGTCGGCGGCAAATCGGGGCACCTGTTCAATCCGCCGATTCGGCCTGTGCCCGACGGGCCGATCATCGCCCAGGCCGGCAGTCTGGGGCAGAATTTGGGCCTGGTGCGCCTGGATTTCGACGCCAGGGGCAATCTGCTGAGCTGGGACGGACGTTTGATTCTGTTGGGGCCCGACTCGCCGGACGACCCGGCCATGGTGGAGTTCCTTCAGCCTTATCGGGAGCGGCTCACCCCGATTGCGCCGAACGTTGAGACGCAGTAGCTATTGGCTACAGGTTACTTTACGATAAGTTCATCACAGCACACGTGCGCCACGATGGACACAGGTTAACATCAATCTGTGTCCATCTGCGTCTATTCAGGGTTTCTGCGTCTGGGCTTCGCCACGGCGCGTAGGCGCGCTTCACCACGACGCTGAAAGGAGATTGCGTGAGATCTGAGCCGTAGGGCAGGTTTCCAAACCTGCCGCTAAGAAACTAGCCGGTCATTGCGAGCGAAGCGAAGCAATCTCCGGGTTGGCGGCCGTAGCATAGGGCCTCGTGCCCGTTGCCTTGTGCCCGTTACGCCCACAAGGGGCTAGGCTACATGGCTTCGTCGCCCTGCGGGCGACTCGCAATGACACCCGGCGACGTTTCTTCCCCCATGAGCGGCGCGCCGACGCGCCGTGGGGAAGCTCAGAATGACGGGAGAGGATAGTTTCTTCGTAGCAGGAGGGTGATGCGTGGACTGTTGGTTGGAATGTATGAACTGTGGGGCGAAATATCCGCTCGATGAGGTGCGGTACGAGTGCGACCGCTGCGCCGGCCTGTTGGACGTGCAGCGGGACCTGGCGACATTGCGCGGACAGGTGACGAAGGCTGTGTTTGACGGGCGACGTTCTGCCTGGCAGGGTCCGGATGTCAGCGGCGTGTGGCGCTACCGCGAATTGGTCCTGCCCGCCCTTGACGATGAGATCGTCACCCGTCCGGAGGGGAACACGCCACTCTACCGCAGTCAGCGGCTGTCGGATTGGGCTGGCATTGACGACGTGCAATTCAAGCACGAGGGCGAGAACCCGACCGGCTCTTTCAAGGACCGCGGCATGACGGTGGGCGTCACCCAGGCGCGCCGCCTGGGGTGTCGGGCGGCAGCCTGCGCTTCGACCGGCAACACGTCGGCCTCGCTGGCCGCCTATGGCGCACTGGCCGGGATGCGGGTGTGGGTCTTCGTGCCGGAAGGCAAGATCGCGCTGGGCAAGCTGGCTCAGGCCATGGCTTACGGGGCGCGCACGCTGCAGATTCGGGGCGATTTCGATGCCGCCATGACGCTGGTGCGCCAGGTGTGCGATGCTTCGGGCGTGTATCTGCTCAATTCGGTCAATCCCTTTCGCATCGAAGGCCAGAAGTCCATCGTGTTTGAAATGCTTCAGCAGCGAGACTGGCAGCCGCCTGACTGGATTGTGTTGCCGGCGGGCAATCTGGGCAATGCCAGCGCGTTCGGCAAGGCCCTGGAAGAGCTCCGGCAACTGGGCCTCATCGAAAAGATGCCGCGTTTGGCCTGTGTCCAGGCGGCGGGTGCGAATCCGTTCTATCTCAGTTACCGGGATGGCTTCCGTGAGCGGCATCAGGTTGCTGCGCACACACTGGCTACGGCTATCCGCATCGGCAATCCGGTGAGCCATGAACGCGCCGTCCGCGCCCTGCGGTGGACGAATGGCCTGGTGACGCAGGCGACCGATCAGGAGATCATGGATGCCAAGGCGGCCATTGATGCGGCTGGCATCGGCTGTGAGCCGGCTTCGGCCAGCTCGTTGGCCGGCATCCGCAAGCTGGCGGCCGAGGGGGTTATCGGACGGGGTGAGTCGGTCGTCGCCGTGCTGACCGGCCACCTGCTGAAGGACCCGGAGGCGACCATCGCCTATCATCTCGGCCAGTTGGAAGGCATCAGGTCCGAGAGCCTGGCCGCGCCGCTGGTCGTGGACGCAACGCTTGATGCAGTGGAGAAGGTTTTGGGGGCGTAGGCTTGTGGCGTGCGCCCAATCCTGGCAGTTTATGGTTTTGGGAGGGGAAGCATCATGATCGTGATGAAATTCGGTGGCACCTCAGTTGGAGACGCAGAGTGCATCGCCAATGCGGCGCGATTGGTGCGCCAGACGATGGAGCAGCATGGTCCGGTGGTGGTCGTCGTGTCGGCGATGAGCGGCGTGACCAACGCGCTCATTGACGCGGCCTTTGCTGCCGCCAGAGGGGAAGGCCAGACGTGGCAAACGGTCCGTGACCGCCTGCTGGAGAAACATCGCGCTGCAGTGTTGGGCGTGGCTTCGGACGTCGGCCGGGGCATCGCCATCCTGGAACACATCGAGACGCTGCTGGACAATTTCGTGAATTTGTGCCAGAGCATCTCCGTGCTTGGCGAGCTCACCCCGCGTGGGCTGGATGTGGTCTCCTCTTTTGGCGAGAGGATGGTGGTGGACATTGTGGCGGAGGCATTGCGCAAGGAAGGACTCCGCGCCGAAGCCATCGAGACGACCTCGATTCTGATCACCGACAGCAGTTTTGGCAACGCCTCCCCGCTGATGGACCTGACCCGGCAGAAGACGAAGGCAAGGCTGCTGCCTCTGCTTGAAGAGGGCGTCACGCCGGTGCTGACCGGCTTCATCGGCGCCACGCAGGAAGGCATTATTACCACGTTGGGGCGGGGCGGCAGCGATTATTCGGCGGCCATTTTTGCCCGCTGCCTGGACGCCGACGCGCTGTGGATTTGGACCGATGTGGATGGCGTCATGACGGCAGACCCACGCGTCGTGCCCGATGCGCGAACGCTGGAGACCATCTCATACGCTGAGGCTTCGGAGCTGTCGTATTTTGGGGCGAAGGTGCTTCATCCGAAAACCGTGCGGCCGGCGGTGGAGGGCGGAATTCCAGTGCGCATTTTGAATTCGTTCAACCCATCTCACCCCGGCACGCTGCTCACGGAAGAAGTGCACAATGGCATGACGGTCAAGGGCATCGCCTCGATTGATGACTTGAGCATCGTCACGGTGGCCGGTCGGGGCATGATGGGCGTGCCCGGCGTGGCAGCCAAAGTCTTCGGCGCGGTGGCGCGGACGGGCACGAGCATCTTCATGATTTCCCAGTCTTCTTCTGAGCAGAATATTTGTTTCGTCATCCAGGAGCGGAACACCGAACGGGTGCTGGCCATGCTGAACGATGAACTCGCGCTGGACATCAGTCGGCGTGACATTGACCAGGTCACGGCACAGAAAGGCGTCGGCGTTATCGCCGTAGTCGGGGCCGGCATGAAAGGGACGCCGGGCATTTCGGCCAAAGTCTTCGGCGCGCTGGGACGCAACGGTATCAACGTGATCGCCATCGCCCAGGGGTCGTCGGAATACAACATCTCGCTCGTGGTTGACGCAAAAGACATCCGCGACGCCGTGCGCGCCATCCACGCCGAATTTGAGCTGGGCAAGAAATGAGCTCGCCGTTCCTAACTCATGCTTGCCTAAAATTCTGGATGCACTTGTTCCATTTGCGTCCATTTGACCCGTGTGAGACAAGGGAGTATGATGAACTATCACGCAGGGAATAGCCGATCGTGGGTTGAGAAATGTACCTGGCCGGTTATGCGGCGATGACGAATGGAGACAATTTAAGCGTTTTGATTGACAGTCGGCCATTGAGTGTGGTACAATAAGGGCATACCGTAAGTCCAGTATATCCGCCGAGTTTTTGCGCCTGACGGTCTGGTATATTAATTTCGCGGTGAGAAGTCAGTGACCCGGGACGTACCAAGCTCAGACTTTTCTGTCGTGTTCAGCAGGGCTTCCTTTGAGGAGACACAATCAATGGCCGATTACGACGCAGCCGCGTTGAAGTTTTTGCATGACCGCAGGGACGAGTTGTTTGAGTTTACGCGGGCGCTGGTCGCCATTCCCAGCGTGAACCCCCCTGGCGATGAACGCGCCGTGGCCCAGGCGGTGGTCCAACGATTGAACGAGCTCGGCCTGCCCGATGTAGAAGTCAAAGCGAAAACACCCGAACGGCCGAACGTGTTTTGTCGCCTGCGGGGTACGGGCGGCGGGCCGACCCTCATGCTCAGCGGCCATCTGGACACCAAACCCATCGGCGACCGCTCCAGGTGGTTGACCGATCCCCTCAAACCTGAAATCATTGATGGCAAACTCTATGGCCTGGGCGTAGGCGATATGAAAGCGGCAGTCGCAGCTATGGTCTATGCGGCGGCTGCCCTGCGAGCGACCGCCGCGCCTTTGAAAGGCGACCTGCTTCTGGCGTTCACCGCCGACGAAGAAGCCGGCAGCGCATTTGGCGCCGACTACCTGGTCGAGGAGCGGCTGGCGCAGGCCGACGCGGCCATCCTGGGCGAGCCGTGCGGCATCCATCGTGAGTGGGAATATCTGTGCCTGCTATCGCGGGGGAACTGCTGTTTTCGGATCAAGGTGTGGGGCACGCAGATGCACAGCAGCATCTCCGACATTCTTCCCTCGGTGAACGCCAGCGTCAAGATGGCTTATGTCCTGTGGCGGATGCAGCGTGACCTGCCAGGCCGCATCCGCTACACGCCACACCCGCTGTGTCCGCAGGGGGTGACGCTCAACGTTGGGGTGATGGTCAGCGGCGGCGTGTTCTTCGGCGTCTACCCCGGCTATGCAGAATTTGCCTGTGACCTGCGCACCCTGCCCGGCATGACCCAACAGGGTGTCCGCCAGGACATCGAGGCCTTTTTGGACGACCTGCGCCGCGAGGACCCTGACCTGAAGGCCGAACTGAGTTTTGAGCCGCTGCCGCTGGGCTGGATTGAGCCCAGCGAGATGCCAGCCGACCACCCGCTGACGGCGGCGCTGCAATGGGCGGCGGGGCGAGTGTTTGGGGCGTGCCCGCCGCTGGGTTGCATCCCGGGCACAACCGACGCGCCAAAGTTCCAGTTTGGGCTGGGCATCCCGACCGTACCGGCCTTTGGGCCGGGGCGGCTGCCGCTGGCCCACAGCCCAAACGAACACATTGACGTAAACAGCCCGCTCCAGGCGGCGCAGGTCTATGCGCTCAGTGCGTTGAAGTATTTGGGGTGACTGATGTGCGCGTGCACGATTAGACGGCGGGCCAGGTATGTCGTGGTGGGCCCCTGTGCCCGGCACACGGGGCAGTCACACGAAGCTGCCGTTACAGATGGCGGTAAGGATTCTCGTAGCGAGGAGGTTCATGCGTGGAAGACACATCCAGTTTGGCGACGCGAGTGATACGCAACATCACCACCGGCTCTGTGTCCGGTTTCCTGGCGGCGCGGGGCGTGTATGTGGCCCTGGTCATCGTTATTCTGTTGTCGGCGGCCATGTCTCCCGCCTTCTTCAAGTTCTCCAATATTTTGAACGTGCTGCGGGCCGCCGCTGTGCTGGGCATTGTCAGCCTGGGTCAGACGTTGGTCATTCTGGGCGGAGGCATTGACCTGTCGGTGGGGGCAGTCATGGGCACGGTCGCCATCTTCATTTCGGAGCTGACCGGTGGCAAAGACGACCGGGTGGCATTCGCCATCCTGTTCTGCCTGATGATCGGCGTCGTCGTCGGCTTCCTCAACGGCCTGCTTATCACCAAGCGCAACATACCACCCTTCGTGGCGACGCTGGGCATGTTGATTTTCGTCGAGGGCATCCGCTTCGCCTACACCAAAGGCATCATCAGCGGGCGGCCGGCGCCGTTCGTGCGCGTTCTGGCGTCCATCATCGGGCCGGTGCCGATTCCCGTAGTCATTCTGATCATTCTGGCGGCCATCGTCTGGGTCGTGCTGAATAAGACGCCTTTCGGCCGGCGGCTGTATGCCACCGGCGGCAACCGCGAGGCGGCGCGCTTCTCTGGCATCAACGTCGAGATGATCTCCATCACGACGTATGTGCTGTGTGGGCTGTTCGCGGCTATCGCCGGCCTGTTGCTCAGCGGCTACATCGGCTACGGCGACCGCTATCTGGGGCGCGGCTTCGACCTGGATTCCATCGCCGCGGTGGTGGTCGGCGGCACCAGCTTCGCCGGCGGGCGGGGTGGCATCGGCGGGACCATCGCCGGCGTGCTGTTGCTCACCGCCCTGTTCAATATTGTCTTCATTCTGAACCTGCAGGTGCATTACCAGCACATCTTGAAGGGCCTGGTCATCATCGGGGCGGTCCTGGTGTATTCGACGCAGACCCATTTTGAGTGATTGGTGCAAGGCTGGCTGAAGGGAGGTGACTGGAGGAGACAAATTGTCGGATGAGCTTGTGCGGAGACCTGCGAGGTTTCTGATATCTGGCAGGGTCGGACTGACTTCGTGAACGATTTGTAGTTGACCACAGGAGGGAAACATCATGGCTGGAGGCTTGTTAAAAGACCTGTTGCACAAAGTGGAAACCGGGCGGCTCAGCCGACGGGAGTTCATCCGCGCGGTTGGGGGGATTATCGGCGTGGCCGCCGCCCAGTCGCTGCTTGACACGGTGGGCGGCTCGCCGACGGTGAGCGCGGCGCCGGGCTCACAGGCGGGCGAAGTGCGGCCCGAAGACTGGGAGCGGATGTTGTTCTACGACTGCACGCCGTTTAAGAAAGACCCGCCGTGGAAGATCGCCAACCTGTCGCAGGGCCCAACGAACTCATGGGCGCTGATGCTCGACGGCCATAGCGACTACGCCATCAATGAGAAGTATAAGGGCCTGTTCAGCGATTACATCCTGGTTGACGGTCAGGGCAATGCGGCGGTGCAGGTGGCGGCCATGGAGAGCATTCTGGCCCAGAAGCCGGACGTCATCATTGCGACGCCCCTGGGCGCTGCGCTGAAGGGACCGCTGGAGCGAGCGTGGGACATGGGCATTCCGGTCATTCAGATGCAGATGCCCTATCTGAGCGACAAGTTCCTGAGCTACATCAACGGCGACAACTACATCAACGGCTACACGCTGGCCAAGTGGCTGTGTGAGAAACTCGGCGGCAAGGGCAAGGTGGTGCTGAGCAGCGGCATCGCCGGCGTGGACACGGCCGAGCAGCGGCTGGCCGGGGCGCGGGCGGCCATGGCCGAATACCCTGGCATCGAGGAAATCGCCCAGGCCTATCACAACTGGTCGGTCACCGAAGCCAAGAAGGGCTTCGAGGCGTGGGTGGCTGCTTTCCCGCAGATTGATGGCATCTGGTGCGACAGCGGGTTCGCGGCTATGGCGGCGATGGAAGCGCTGACCGAAGCCAAGCGCGATATTCCGCCCATCACCGGCGACATGTTCAATGGCTTCCTCCGCGCGGCCAAGCAATACAAGGCCGACTTCTACGCATTTGGCTACACCAATGCCACTGGTCTCCTGATGGTGGATATGGCCGTGCGTGCGTTGATGGGCGAGGTCGTGCCGCGTTACGAATATGTGGATCAGTTGGAGTTCGGGACGGACGAGTTGGACAAGTACTACAAGCCGGACATGAGCGACGATTTCATCGTGGACTATCGTTACCCGTGGAGTTGGGTGGAGAAACAGTTCATCAAGAAGTAAACATAAGAAAGGAGAGATATGACCATGAACCAGAATCTGTTCATCAATCGGCTGTTGGAGAAAGTGGACAAGGGGCAGTTGAGCCGGCGGGAGTTCATCCGCGCGACAGGCGGGCTGCTTGGCCTGACGGTGGCCCATTCGCTGCTGGGCAACGTCGGCCTGAAGGCCGAGGCGGCGCAACTCCGTCAGGCTGGCGAGGTCCGTCCGGAAGACTGGGAGCGCATGTTGTTCTATGACTGCACCCCCTTTAAGAAGGACCCGCCCTGGAAACTGGCGAATATCTCGCAGGGGCCGACCAACTCATGGGCGCTGATGCTCGACGGCCATTCCGACTACGCCCGGCTGGAGAAGTACAAGGGGCTGTTCAGCGACGAATATCTGTACGCCGACGGGCAGGGCAACGCGGCGGTGCAGGTGGCCGCGGCGGAGACCATCCTGGCCCAGAAGCCAGACGTGTTGATTTCCACGCCGCTGGGCGCCGCGCTCAAAGGCCCGTTAGAGAGGATGTGGGACGCCGGCATTCCGGTCATCCAGATGCAGATGCCCTACCTGACCGACAAGTTCCTGAGCTACATCAACGCCGACAATGCCTTCCACGGGCGGAAGTGCGCCGAGTGGCTGGCCAAGAAACTGGGCGGCAAGGGCAAGATCGTGATGGCCAGCGGCATGGCCGGCGTGGATACGGCGGAGGTTCGCCTGGAGGCGGCGCGGGCCGTCTTCGCCGAGTATCCGGACATCGAAATCCTGGCCCACGGCTACCACAACTGGTCAATCACCGAGGGCAAGAAGGGCTTCGAAGCCTGGCTGGCTGCCTATCCGCAAATTGATGGCATCTGGTCCGACAGCGCGTTCCAGTCGTGGCCGGCCATCGAGGCGTTTGTCGAGGCCAAACGCGACATCCCGCCGATGACCGGCGAGCCGCTCAATGGCTTCCTCAAGCTGGTCAAGAAGTACAACGTCGAGTGCTACTTCGTCGGCTATCCGAACGCCATCGGCATGCTGATGGTAGACATGGCCGTCCGCGCCATGATGGGTGAGGTCGTGCCGCGCTACGAATATGTGGACCAGCTCGAGTTCAGCTCGGCGGAGATTGACAACTACATCCAGCCCGACCTGTCGGATGACTTGTGGGTGGACTATCGGTATCCGATGAGCTGGGTAGAGAAGCAGTTCCCGAAGAAGGGATAATTTACACCAGCATTGTCAGGTGAGGGCCTGCCGGGTCTCTGAGGCCTGGCAGGCCCTCAGGGAGAGCCTATGGCCGAACTCGCGCTCGAAATGCTGCATATCACCAAAGAATTTCCGGGCGTCGTCGCCCTGGACGATGTGTCGTTTTCCTGCCGGGTGGGCGAGGTACATGCCCTGGTCGGTGAAAACGGCGCCGGCAAGTCCACGCTGATGAAAATCCTGGCTGGCGTCTATCACCCTGACCAGGGGGAGATCCGGCTCAGGGGCAAGACCGTCCAATTGACCAACCCGGCCGAGGCGCAGCGGATGGGCATTGGCATCATCTATCAGGAGTTCAACCTGTTGCCGTGGCTGACGGTGACCGAGAACATTCTGCTGGGCGATTTGCCGCGGACGCGGCTGGGCGTGATTGATTGGGCGCGCGCCCATGAGGAGGCGCAGCGCGCCTTGGACCGCCTCGGCGTCTGCCTCGACCTGCGCGACCGCGTGATTGACCTGAGCGTGGCCCAGCAGCAACTGGTGGAAATCGCCAAGGTCCTGTCCCTGCACACCGACCTGAGCATCATCATCATGGACGAGCCATCGGCGGTGCTGGCCGGCCATGAACTGGAGCAATTATTCCAGGTTATTCGGACTTTGCAATCGCAGGGCGTCACGGTCGTTTACATCTCACATCGCCTGGACGAAGTGTTTCAGATCGCCGAACGGGTGACCGTGTTGCGCGATGGTCGGGTGGTGGGGACCGGCGAGGTCAAAGACATGGACAAGCCGACGCTCATCCGCATGATGGTGGGTCGCTCGCTCGACGAGACGTTTCCGCCAGCCCAGGGCTCTGTTGGAGGGCCGCTCCTGGAAGTGCGCAACCTGTCGTCGGGCCGGCTGGGCCTGCGGGACATCAGTTTCACGGTCAACCGCGGGGAGATTTTGGGGCTGGCCGGGCTGGTGGGCGCGGGCCGCAGCGAGCTGGCGACGGCTCTGTTTGGCGTAGGGCCGGTGGACAGCGGCGAGGTATTGCTGGATGGCCGACCTGTGGCGTTGGGTCGCCCGCGCCGGGCCATAGACATGGGCATGGCGCTGGTGCCGGAAAACCGCAAGCTGCAAGGTCTGGTGTTGAGCCAATCGGTGCGCAACAACACCAGCCTGGTCGTACTCGACCGCCTCAAGGATTTCTGGCTGATCAATGACCGCCGCGAGAGCGAACTGGTGGCCCGACAGGTGGAAGGTTTGGACATCAAGACACCTTCGCTGGAGCAGGAGGTCGGGTATCTCAGCGGCGGCAATCAGCAAAAGGTGGTGCTGGCCAAGTGGCTGTGTTCGGCGCCCAAGCTGATCATCATGGACGAACCGACGCGGGGCATAGACGTGGGGGCCAAGGCAGAAATCTATCACCTGATGCGCGAGCTGGCGAACCGGGGCACCGGCATCATCATGATCTCCTCAGAGCTGCCAGAGATTATCGGCATGAGCGACCGCATCCTGGTCATGAGCCGCGGCCGGATCGCCGGCGAACTGAGCCGGGAAGAGGCAACCGAGGAGCGCATCCTGACTTTGGCGATCGGGGAAACAGCGGTCGCCGCCTGTGACACGGATAGGCCGGCCTGATGGTTCACCTTCAGGCTGAAACTGGCTGGACAGGCCCTTACGCAGGCGGCCGGGAGCGCGGGCCGCTGCTGCCCGCAGCGACTTTGTGAGACGGCAAACCTGTAGCAGAGAGGTGAGCACATTGACGACAACTTCCATGAGCCGAGGGACGGTGGGTAAGAGCGCGTTGCGGCACTTCGTGACCGATAACGCACTGGTTCTGGTGCTGTACGGTGCGCTGGTGGTGGCGTTCGCAGGATTGGCCTACTATTCGCCTACATTTCGCAGCGCAGCCAACCTGTGGACTCTGGCGCGCCAGTGCGCCATACCAGGCATCATCGCCACGGCGCAGACGATTATTATCCTGAGCGGAGGCATTGACCTGTCGGTTGCCTCACTGGTCACGCTCATCAGCCTGCTGTGCGCCGGCCTGATGGACAGCAAGCCGGACCGTATGGTTTGGGTGGCCGGGCTCATGCTGCTGATTGGCCTGGCCGTGGGCCTGTTCAACGGCCTGGTGGTGACGCGCGGCAACGTGCCGCCGTTTATCGCCACGCTGGGGACCGCCCTCATCCTGCAAGGCGCGGGCCTGGCCTATACCACCGTGCCCAAGGGCGGCATCCCCACCGTGATGGGCGATGCCCTGTATTATGGGACGTGGTGGTCGATCCCCCATCCGCTGTTTATCCTGGCGGTCATTTTTGGTCTGGCGGTGTTCGTGCTGTCCAAGACCTCTTTTGGACGGGCGATTTATGCGGTGGGCGGCAACCCGGAAGTGGCGCACCGTTCCGGTATCAAGGTGCGGCAGACGCGGCTGACCGTATATTGCCTGGGCAGCTTCCTGGTCGCGCTGGCGGCGTTGATGACCACGGCGCGCATGGGCATCGGCGACCCGCTGGCAGGCATGGGCATGGAGCTCGATTCCATCACCGCGGTGGTGCTCGGCGGCACCAGCCTGTTCGGGGGGCGCGGCAACCTGTTCGGCACGTTGGCCGGGGTGATCATCCTGACGCTCATCAACAACGTGATGGTCATCCTGGGCGTCAATGTGTTTTACCAGCAGCTCATCAAAGGCACGGTGGTGTTGTTGGTTGTGGCAATTTACAAACAGCGGGCGTGATTGCCGTCTTGGCTGTGCCTTAGAAGGCGGCAGCCATGTGGCTGCAATCCACGGTTTCGGGTGAGGAGGATTTCAGTGCAACTGGACAGGCGAGTCTATCTGGTGGGCAGCGGGGGTGCGGGCATCAGCATCTCGCACACGAGCGACTGCCACATTTATCTCGTAGATGGGGGCAGCGAACTGGCCCTCATTGACGCCGGGACGGGGTTGGGCGTCGAGCAAGTGCTGGACAACGTGCGGGCGCACGGCTTCCAGCCGGCCCAGGTCCACTATCTGTTTCTGACCCATTTTCACGCCGACCACGCCGGCGGCGCGGCAGCCCTGCGTCGTGCGCTGCCCGGCCTGAAGGTGCTGGCGTCAAAGGTGGGCGCCGATTGGCTGCGCAACGGTGACGAGTCCAGGTGCAGTCTGGATATGGGCAAGAAGGGCGGTTACTATGAGCTGCACTATTGCCTGGAACCGTGCCCGGTGGATGTCGAGCTGGTTGACGGCCAGGTCGTGCCGGTGGGCGAGGTGGCTCTCAAGGCGTTGGACGCGCCGGGGCACTCCGCCGGCCATCTGGTGTTGGTCATGGACGCCGATGGCCTTCGCTATCTGTTCAGCGGCGACGCGCTGTTCTTCGGCGGCAAGATTCTGTTGCAGAGCATCTGGGACTGCGACCTGCAGGCGCACCTGCAGAGCATCCGCAACATGGCCGGGCTGGGGGTAGACGTGTTCCTGCCGGGGCATGGCTGCTTCTCCATGCGGGAGGGGCAGCGGCACATTGACGCGGCTATCGGCTGGATGGAGCGCTGCCTGGTGCCGCCCAGCTTTCTGTGACCGGCGGTGAGGAACCTGCGCGCCAGCCGCGGCGCGGTCTGGCACGATTCGCATCGTTCATTCACAAGTGCATCCGGAATTTCAGGAAGCAGATGCTTACGGCGTTTTTCATAGCCGCCGAATTGGGCTGGCCGTTATTCTGAACTCCTCCACGTCGCCCAGATGCGCCGCTCATGGGGGGAAGGAACATCGTCAGGCGTCATTGCGAGGAGACCGCAGGGCGACGAAGCAATGTAGCATAGCCCCTTGTGGGCGTAACGGGCACGAGGCCCTAGGCTACGGCCGCCAACCCGGAGATTGCTTCGCTGCGTTCGCAGTGACCGGAGGGGGCGTCCTCCGTCATGCTGAGCCGAAGGCGAAGCATCTCGCGCTGGCAGGCGTTGAGATTCTTCGCTTCGCTCAGAATGACGGGACAGGGTAGTTTCTTAGTAGCCAAAGCCCTGAGCGCAGCGAAGGGGCAGCGAAGAATCTCGTTGTACGTCGTGAAATGAGATGCTTCGCTACGCTCAGCATGACGCGGTTGAGACTTCTGCTAATTCGCCTGAAATCTCGGATACGCCCGCGCGAGACATGACCGACAGAGAACGGAGGTTGCATGAGCGAGACCAGGAGTTCAATTTCGCGAGCCAGGGTGTTATCGGGAAATCGGGGAGTTTTGGGATACTCACGATCTGGCTGAGTACTGGGATCAAACCCAACTCGTAGATTTTGAGGTTGAAATCGAAGATGAAACCACATACTACTTAACATCATAGATCATGTAAGGAGAGCACGATGCCATATCAACATTTGTTCAGTCCGATCAAACTGGGAACGCTGGAGATCAAGAACCGTGTGGTCATGGCGCCGATGGGCACCGACCTGGCCCACCCCGTGCGGGTGTGGGGCGATGAGGAAATCGCCTACTTCGCCGAGCGGGCCAAAGGCGGCGTCGGGCTGATCATCTCGCCGTTCACGGCGGCGACGAAGGTGCTGTCGGACATCCTGCGGGGGCGGCCGTTGATGGCGATCAACGACGACGCGCAGATACCGAGCCACAAGCGCATGACCGACGCCGTGCACGCCGCCGGGGCGAAGATGTTCCTCCAGACGGCCATCTTCGGCGGCAAGTTCGGCGAGGCCGCGCCGACTTCGATGTACAGCCCCAACTACGCCGGCCTGCCGCGCGAGCTGACGCTGGACGAAATCTGGCGAATCATTGACGATTTCGGGCAGGCGGCACGGCGGGCACGCGAGGCGGGCTACGACGGCGTCGAGATACACGGCTGCCATGGCTACCTCATCGGCCAGTTTATCTCGCCGGCCATGAACAAGCGCACCGATGAGTTCGGTGGCTCGTTTGAGGGGCGGATGAAATTCCCGGTGGAGATTTTCCGTGCCATGAAGAAGTACGCCGGCGACGACTTCCCGCTGGGCTTCAAGATGAGTGCGTGGGAGGACCTGGAGGGCGGCGTCAAAGGCGGCGAGGAGGCGATTCGCATCGCCAGGCGCATGATTGATGAGGGAGTGGTCTACGTGCATGTCGGCACGCTGAACACCACCGTTGAACGGCTGTCGCCTTATCCGTCCGTGCCGTGCATGTATCTTCCGCGCAACACCCTGCTGCCGTTGGCGCACGAGATCAAGCGCGCGCTGGGCGATGCGACCGTCATCGGCACCGGTTCGGTCATCCTGCCGGACGAGGCCGAGCAGTTCATCGCCGAGGGCCAGTGCGACATGGTCGCTCTGGGGCGCACGTTGCTGGCCGAGCCGCATTGGGCGCGCAAGGCGGAGCAGGGCCAGCGGATTCGGCCATGCATCCGCTGCAACGTCTGCCACCATCAGCTTTGGAAGGCCGAGCCGCTGATCTGCCAGGTCAATCCCTATCTGCTGAAGGAAGTGCAGGAGCCGGTGCAGCCGGCGAGCCGCAAGAAACGGGTGATGGTCGTCGGCGGTGGGCCCGGCGGCATCCATGCCGCGCTGGCGGCGGCCGCTCGCGGCCACGATGTGACGCTCTACGAGAAGCAGCCCGAGCTGGGCGGAATGCTCTATCCTGGCTCGCGGCCGGCGTGCAAGGAGGAAGTCGGCCTGTATCTGGAATACCTGAAGGGCGAGCTGGCCGATTCGACGGTCAAGGTGAAAACCGGCGTCGAAGTGACGCTCGACATGGTGCGCCAGGAAAAGCCCGATGCGCTGATTCTGGCCGTGGGCAGCAATGTGGCGGTCCCAGACATCCCCGGCATTGACCGGCCGCATGTGGTCACGGCCATCGCTGCGCTGCGCGACCGCAGTTTGGTGAAGGGCAAGCATGTGGTCATCATCGGCGGCGGCGATGTCGGCTGTGAGACCGCCTGTCACCTGGCCGACGCCGGCCATGAAGTGACCATCATCGAGATCCTGGGCGAACTGATGACCGACCAGGAAATCAACAACGTCAAGATGGTCATGTACGCGCTGTTGAAGCAGAAAGGTGTGACCTATTACACCTCGAACCAGGTCACCCAGATTGACGAGCGGACCGTCGAGGTCAAGGGGCCGGAGGGTGGTCGGACGCTGCCGGCCGATACGGTGGTCATCGCCACCGGTGTGCGGCCCAATGAGGTAGGCCGTGAGACGCTGCGCCTGGGCTGCGCCGAGGTGCACATCGTCGGCGATTGCGGCTCGCTGGGGCGCATCCGCGAGGCGGTGGCCTCCGGCGACCTGGCCGGCCGGCTGGTGTGAGGAGGAATTAACTATATGGCATTGCGATTGATGATCCCCGGCCCGGCCGAGGTGAGCAAGGAAGTGCTGGCGGTGATGGGCGAGCCGGTGCGGGCGCACTATGGCGCGGAATGGACCGCTATCCATAACGAGACGCTGGACCTGCTGCGCCAGGTGATGCGCACCCAGGGCAAGATGTTCCTGATGGGTGGTTCCGGCTCTCTGGCGAACGATGCGGCGGCCTCCAGTTTCCTGCGCGATGGGGACAAGGTCATCGCCGGGACGAATGGCATGTTCGGCAACCGGCTGATTGAGATCCTGCGCGGCGCGGGAGCTCAGGTCATCGAAGTGCGGAGCGAGCCGGGGACGCCGCTGGCGCCGTGTGAGTTCCAGGAGGCGTTGGCGCAACACCCCGACGCTGCATTGGTCGCCGTTGTCCACCTGGAGACTTCGACCGGTGTGCTCAATCCGGTGCGGCCCATCGCCCAGGCGGCGCGGTCAGCGGGCGTGCCGGTGATGGTGGATGCTGTGTCGTCGCTGGCCGGCACCGAACTGCCGGTAGATGAATGGGGCATTGACATCTGCACCAGCGCATCGCAAAAGTGCCTGGGCGCGCCGCCGGGGCTGGCGATTGTGTCGGTCTCGCCCAAAGGTTGGGAGCAGATGACGCGGCCCGGCGGGCGGGGCTGGTATCTCAATCTGCCACTGTGGGACCGCTACGCCATCGAATGGGCGGATTGGCATCCCTTCCCGGTCACCATGCCCACCAGCGTGGTGCTGGCCCTGCGTGAGGGCCTGCGGGCCATCGTCGCTGAGGGGCTGGAGAATCGCCTGGCCAGGTACGTGCGCCTGGCGACGCGGCTACGTGCTGGCCTGCGTGAATTGGGCCTGCCGCCGGTGATGAGCGACGCTGATTCCGCGCCGGTGCTGACCGCCGCCTGGGTGCCGGACGGGATGACCTCGACCGAAATCGTGGAGTTCCTCATACGGGAACATGGCATCCAGATCACGCGCGGCTTTGGTGAGCTGCGCGAGCGGGTCATCCGCATCGGACACATGGGCCCGGTGGTGGACGAGGAGCTGATTGACGCGCTGTTGGCCGGTTTGCGCGACTTTCTCACGCGGCGATAAATAAAGAGACGGCTGCCTTACAAGTACCCGTCGGAGGAGACGGCAGTAGGGCGGGTTTCCATGTTAATGCTCGTATGGTAACACCCCTTTATGCTCATTAACAACTTACCCTTCTGTTAAGGTTGGACTTGCCTGGAGGTGCGGATGGCGCCATACTTGTCGGCCAGAGATTCGGATTCTGCGAAGGAGGCAGGCAGATGGCCATCCCCACGCATCCGCTGTTCTCATACCGTCCCTCACGGGGCGGCGGGGTTGCTCTCGGCGGTTTGGGCCCTTTCGATGATGGCCGTCTCGCGCGGGGCGACGGCGGTCAGCGTGGCTTCGACGAAGGCCTGCTGGATGGCGAAGTTGACGTCGGCGGCGAAGGCTTCCTGCCACACGCGCGTCTGCGTCGGGGCAGGCTGGTTGGCGACGGCCGTGGCGGTCACCTGGTGGATGATGGCCTGCGCCGTTTGGGCAGCCAACAACATGTCGGCCGTGGCTACGGCCAGGGCGCGCTGCGCGTTGAGCGTCGCCCGCTCGGCCTGCGCCGTCGTCCAGGCTGAGGTGGCGGTGGCCTGCCAGGCGTGGAGTCGGCTGTAGCTGTCCCATACCAGGCCGACCAGCGAGAAGAGGATGAGCACAACGGCTGCGGCCAGCGCGTACAGCCAGGGGGCCTGCTCGAACAGCGGCCGCACGCCGGCGGCCAGCGCGCCGTCGCGGGCCAGGCGCAGCGGCTGGTCGGGCCGCACGAAGACGAAGTCCCCCTGCCCGCTGCCGCGCAGATAGTTGAAGAACGGCGACTGGCGGCCCTGCGTCGCGGCGGTCACCTCCGGGCGGACGTAGCCGGCCAGCTCGCTGGCGGTGATGATGCCATCGTCGTTCTGGTCGGCGGCGCCGTTG
>Ga0209101_1001486_pt1 | contig 17257 bp, 10 predicted proteins | sample ConPoolayeCmetaG_FD_185481 | JGI IMG/M metagenome (GOLD analysis project Ga0209101, IMG submission 185481) | Hot spring microbial mat communities from California, USA to study Microbial Dark Matter (Phase II) - Cone Pool mat layer C metaG... ...
CGCTGGGGCACGGGGAGATCGTCGTCGAGCAGCTTGATCGGCGAGGGCATGAGATCGGTTCCCGCCTCGGTGTAGGGGCGCATCGGCATGCGCGCCTGGAACTGGGGGTCGTCGACGATCGAGCGGACATCGTTGACGGGCGCGATCGGGGTGTTCACCCGTTGCCCGAAGGCGACCCACTCGGCCGTGGTGCGCGAGGCGAAGATGGTGGCGAGCTCGTGCCGCAGCGCCAGATCGCCGCGGGCGTGGTCGGCGACCTGCGCTCCTGGCTGGCGCGCGAAGAGCTCGGGCCGGCCGATGCCCTCGCAGAAGTTTTTCCAAAACTCGCGCTCGCTCGCCATGAACAGGACGATGCCATCGCTGGAGCGGTAGTACTGGTAGCGCACGGCGTCGCGCATCGAGCCATCGCCCACGGGGCGGCGAGGTCCCCGGCCATCGCCATCGTTGCCTGTCACCTCGGACTCGGGACGCTCGTAGGCCTTGTTGCCCTCGATGCCGTTCCAGTTGAAGGCGGCGGCGGCGTCGCTCTGCGCCACCTCGAGGCGGCAGCCCTGGCCCGTGCTGCGGGCGCGCAGGATGGCCGCGCAGATGCCGAGCGCAGCGTAGAGCGGTCCCGCGTTGATCCCGATCGCGGTGTAGCTCGGGATGGTCGGAAAGCCGTGGGCATCGGTGACGGGGCGCGCGACCCCTGCCCAGGCATCGTAGGCGATGCCATGGCTTGGCATGTCGCGGTACGGCCCCGTGAGCCCGTAGCCCGTGATCGCGCAGTACACCAGGCGGGGATTCGCCGCGCGCAGACGCTCCCAGGTGAGCCCGCGACGCGCCAGCGCGCCCGGCCGCATGCCCTCGACGACGGCATCCGCCCGGCTGGCGAGCTCGACATAGGTCTCGATGGCCTCGGGTCGGCGCAGGTCGAGCACCAGGCTGCGCTTGCCGCGATTGAGGTGCCAGTGCAGCAGCGAGATGCCGTCGACGATGGGGAAGGCCATGCGGCGGACGTAGTCGCCCCCGGGGGGCTCGACCTTGATCACCTCGGCCCCGAGATCGGCCAGGTGCATGCCGACCGCGGCCGGTGCGAGCAGTGTACTCTCGATCACGCGAACCCCGGGGAGGAGCCCAGGGGGAGACACGGCGCGGACGGTCATCGACCAGCGGATAGCGCTCGTGTCGGGCATCGTCTACAGGCGGGGGCATGGCCTTCGACTCGATCTTTCGCCCCGGCCTGTTCGCGGGTCAGGTGTGCCTCGTGACCGGTGCGGGCAGCGGCATTGGCCGCTGCACCGCGCACGAGCTGGCCGCCCTCGGCGCGACTGTCGTGCTCACCGGCCGGCGTCTGGAGCGCCTCGTCGCCGTGCAGGCGGAGATCGCCGCGGTGGGGGGGAACGCGTACGCTATCCCGTGCGACATTCGCGACGAGGCGCAGGTCCAGCGGCTCGTCGGGGCGGTCCTGGAGCGCAGTGGACGTCTCGATGGCCTGGTCAACAATGCCGGCGGGCAGTTCGCGGCCCCGCTCGCCCAGATCTCGCAGAAGGGCTGGGAGACCGTTGTGCGCACGAATCTCACCGGGGGCTTCCTGGTGGCCACCGAGGTGTACCGCCGGTGGATGGCCGAGCACGGCGGCGCGATCGTGAACGTGGTCGCCGACAACCGCGGCAGCATGGCCGGGATGGGCCACTCGGGCGCGGCGCGGGCCGGCATGGTGAGCTTGACCGAGACGGCGGCGGTCGAATGGGCGGCCTCCGGCGTGCGCGTGAACGCGGTCGCGCCGGGATGGATCGACAGCTCGGGCTTCGACACCTATCCGGAGTGGATGCAGCCCTTCTTGCGGGTGCTCGCCCGCGCGGTGCCGCTGCAGCGCCTCGGGACCGAGTCCGAGGTGTCGGCGGCGATCGTCTTTCTCCTCTCACCGGCAGCCGCCTTCGTCTCGGGGGCGGTCTTGCGCGTGGACGGCGCGGCACCGAACGCGCGTCTCGCCTCGCCCCTGTCGGCGCTGCTCCCCGAGGCCGGCGAGGCCGCGAGGCGCGGCGAGCTGCCCTGGCCGCTCGAGCGGCATGCGCGCTCGCGACCGTGGCACGGCTTTCACTTGGGCCGCCGGCGCGACTAGACTCCCCGGCATGGTGACGGGGGGATCCGACATCTACGCGACGCCGGAGCACCAGCTCTTCCGCCAGACCGTGCGCAAATTCGTCGAGGAGGAGCTGCGGCCGCGCGCCCGGGAGTTCGACCGCATGGGCCGCATCGACAAGGCGCTCTACCGGCGCATGGGCGAGCTCGGGATGCTCGGCCTGAAGTACGACCCCGCCTGGGGCGGGGCGGGCCTCGACTGGAGCTACACGGCCGTGATGTTCGAAGAGATCGGCCGGTGCGACAACGCCGGCGTCGCCATGGGCATCAGCGTGCACACCGACATGGCGACGCCCTCGCTGCACGCCTTCGGCTCCGACGAGCTCAAGCGCCGCTTCCTCGTCCCGTCGATCCGGGGCGAGCTGGTCTCCGCCATCGGGGTCACGGAGCCCGATGCGGGGTCGGATGTGGCGGCGATCAAGACCCGCGCGATCCGCGACGGCGACTACTGGGTCGTCAACGGCAGCAAGATGTACATCACCAACACCGCGGTGGCCGACTGGATTTGCCTGCTCGCGGTGACGGATCCCGCCGCGGGCTACGGCGGCTTTTCCCAGATCGTCGTCCCGACCGCGACGCCCGGCATCACCTATCAGCTGCTCGACAAGATCGGGAACTGGGGGTCGGACACGGGGCTCATCTTCTTCGAGAACGTGCGCGTGCCTGTCGCGAACACCATCGGCGAGATCGGCCGCGGGTTCCAGCAGCAGATGATGCAGTTCCAGGACGAACGACTCGTCGCCTGCATCTCGGCCCTGGCGTCCGCGGAGCACCTGTGGGAGGAGACCAAACGCTGGTGCGAGCAGCGGATCGTCTTCAAGAAGCCGCTGGCGAAGATGCAGGTGACGCAGTTCAAGATGGTGGAGCTGCTCGCCGAGCTGAGCGCCGCCCGGGCCCTGACGCACGAGTGCATCCGGGCTCGGATCCGGGGCGAGGACGCCACCCGCGAGATCTCGCTGGCCAAGCTGCTCGTCGGCCGCTGCTGTCGGCACATGGCGGACGAGTGCATCCAGCTGCACGGCGGGTTTGGCTACATGAAAGAAAGCGTAGCTGGTCGCGCCTTCGTCGATAGCCGGCTCATCTCGATCGGCGGCGGGGCCGACGAGGTGATGATCCAGTACGTCGCGAAGATGCTCGGCTTTTAGACGAGCCCGAGGGCCCGGTCCTGCGCCTCGGGGTCCGCGTCCTCGAAGTGCAGGATGGCGAGGCGCTGGAAGGCCTCGCGGACGCGGGGGGTGAGGAGGCCGAGGCGCTTGAGGTTCGGCACCACGCGGGCGAACAGCATGCTGCGAAACGCCTGCGCGGCCGGCGAGGCGAGCACATGCGCGCGAACGGCTGCTGCGTCCCAGCCCATGGCCTGTGCGATCTGGTCGCCGATCAGGCGGTTGCGCATGAGCTCGCAGGCGAAGATCACGAAGTCCTCGCGATCGCGCAGCTCCGCGGCCGGCATCTCGCGATAGTACCCCGCGAGCGAGACCACCCCGAAGGCGACATGCCGCGACTCGTCGCGCATGACGTAGTGGACGAGGGACTTGAGCAGCGGCTCCCGCGTGATGTGGTAGAGATTGCCGAAGGCCGCCATCGCCAGGCCCTCGATGATGATCTGCATGCCGAGGTACTTGAAGTCCCAGCGCGCGTCGCCGATCGTCGTATCCAGCAGCAGCTTGAGCTGCGGGTTCACGGGCCACTGCCACTCGAGCTTGTCGCGGAGATAACGGCTGAACACCTCGACGTGGCGGGCCTCGTCCATCGTCTGGGTGCCGGCGTAGTACTTGGCATCCATCCACGGGACGGCGCCGACGAGCTGCGAGGCGACGATCAGCGCCCCCTGTTCGCCGTGCAGGAACTGCGAGAGCTGGAGCGCCACCTGGGCATGGCGGAGCCGCGCGCGCTCGCGGCTCGTGAGCCGCTCGTACGGCGCGAAGCCGGCGAGCGGATTGATGTCGTCGGGCAGAATGCCCTGCTCGGGGTCGACTGGCGTGTCCCACGCAAGCTGCGTGCTGCCGTTCCACTGGTCGCGCTTGGCCTTCTCGTACAGGTCGTGGAGGGCCGCCTGCTCGCCGGCGTAGCGCCAGGTGTACGCGGTGTCGAAGCTCACACGGACCGTCTCGACGGGCGTGTCGAGGACCTCGAGCTGGTTCGGGGCGGAGACAGCCATGACGACAGGGTAGAGGGCCCGGCGCAGGCCATGCAAGCGGGAGGTGGCGCATCAGGCACGGCGCGCGCCGCCGTGGGGACTCCCGGTGCTGGCGCGAGGGGCGAGCCTCGGGGTAGCCTGACCGCTCGCGATGGAGGTGCTCGTCAGCCACGCGGATGTGCGCTCGGAGAGCTATCGGGAGAACCGCACGGCCTTCCTCGAGCAGCTGCGCCTCCTCGAGGAGCAGCTCGCGCTCGCCCGCGCGGGCGGCGGCGAGAAGTACGTGCGACGCCATCTCGCGCGCGGCAAGTTGCTGGCGCGCGAGCGGATCGAGCTCCTGCTCGACCCCGATGCGCCGTTTCTCGAGCTCTCGCCGCTGGCGGCCTGGGGGACCGACTTCACGGTCGGGGCCAGCGTGATCACGGGGGTGGGCGTGGTCTCCGGCGTCGAGTGCGTGCTCGTGGCGAACGATCCCACGGTGCGCGGGGGGTCGCTCAATCCCTTCGGCGTGCGCAAGACCCTGCGGGCACTCGAGGTGAGCGCCCGCAACCGCCTGCCGCTGATCAACCTCACCGAATCGGGCGGGGCGGACCTCCCCTTCCAGGCCGAGACCTTCGTGCCGGGGGGAGCGACGTTCAAGGAAATCACGCGGCGCTCGCGCGAGCGGATCCCGACCATCTGCCTCGTCTTCGGCTCCTCGACCGCGGGCGGCGCCTACGTCCCCGGCATGTCGGACTACGTGGTCATGGTCAAAGGCGGGGCGCAGGTCTTTCTCGGCGGTCCACCCCTCGTCAAGATGGCGATCCACGAGGAGGTGGACGAAGAGACCCTGGGGGGAGCGGAGATGCACAGCCGCGTCTCGGGCGTTTCGGACTACCTCGCGGCCGACGAGCGCGACGCGATCCGCATCGGGCGGGAAATCGTCGCGCATCTCAACTGGCGAAAGCTCGGCTGGTCCCGGCGCGTGGCGGTCGAGGAGCCGCGCTACGATCCCGAGGAGCTGCTGGGGGTGACCTCCTTCGACGTCCGCAAGCCCTTCGACGTGCGCGAGGTGCTGGCGCGCATCCTCGACGGCTCGCGGTTTCACGAGTTCAAGCCGACCTATGGCACGACGCTTGTCACGGGCTTCGCGCACGTGCACGGCTTCCCGGTCGGGATCCTCGCCAACAACGGCATCCTCTTCTCGGAGTCCTCGGAGAAAGGCGCCCAGTTCATCCAGCTCTGCAACCAGATCGACGTGCCGATCCTCTTCTTCCAGAACATCACCGGGTTCATGGTCGGCAGCCGCTACGAGCAGCGCGGCATCATCAAGGACGGCGCGAAGCTCATCAACGCAGTCTCGAACAGCGGCGTGCCGCTGCTGACGATGATGATCGGGGCGTCCTACGGGGCGGGCAACTACGGCATGGCCGGTCGGGCCTACGATCCCCGCTTCGTCTTCTCCTGGCCGAATCACCGCATCGCGGTCATGGGCCCCGAACAGCTCGCGGGCGTGCTGTCGATCGTGCGCCGGCAGGCCGCGGAGCGGGCGGGGCTCCCCTTCGACGAGGCCGAGGACGCGGCGATGCGGCAGATGGTCGAGCAGCAGATCGGCCGCGAGTCCTACGCCTTCTTCGCGACGGGCCGCCTCTGGGACGACGGCCTCATCGATCCGCGCGACACGCGCACCGTGCTCGGCCTGGCGCTCTCTGCGGTTCACTCGGCACCCATCGCGGGTACGAGCGGGTACGGCGTGTTCCGGATGTGAGGGGGCGGGCGGATGCGGTGCCTGAGGTCGATCGTGAGCATGGTGCTGGCGGCCGGCGGGCTTGGCGGGTGTGGCCAGACGGGTGGCCCCATGACGGCGGCGGAGCTCGCCGTGCAGCTGCGCGAGGGCACGGCGCCCGTCGTGCTCGATGCGCGGTCGGCCGGCGAATACGCGCGCGATCGCGTGCCGGGCGCGCGGCACGTGGGCGTGTTCGGGGCCGGCCAGCGGGCCGCAGCACTGGGGATCGCCAGGGATGCCCCGCTCGTCGTGTACTGCGAGCATGGCCCCCGGGCGCTGGTCGCCCGTGCCGCGCTGCACGCCGCGGGCTACCGGCGGGTGCAGCTTCTCGAGGGACACATGGCCCGCTGGCGAGCCAGCGGGTTCCCGGTCGAGCGCTGACGGCCGCGTGGCAGCGCTATCGCGGTTTCGGGCCCGGTGTCCCGGGTCCGTAGAGGGGGAAGGGCAGCGGCGGCCGCTCGCCTGCCGCCGGCAGCGGGACGACCTTCGCCGAGCCCCCCTTCTCGACCTCGTCGATGCGGACCACCGCGTGCAGGGGGACATGAATCCGCTGCACGCCGTCGAACTCGTTTCGCAGCTCCTGCTCGGAGGGATCGATGATGACCTCGGAGCGGTTGCCCCAGACGAGCTGGGCGACCTCGACGAATCCGAACAGGGCGCCCTGCGTGACCTGTCGAGCATAGAGTTCGACGAGCTTGCCCTCGCTGTGGAAGCGAATGCGGTAAAGGCGCTTGGCTGCCACCGCTCCGATGCTGCCGTTCGGCGCCGTCCGTGGCAAGCGCCAGGTCGGCCTGCCGTCCGCGCGACGATTCGCGATGCGACCTACGCCTGTGCTAGAGACCCCCTGGGGAGAGGCTCGTCAGCGATGTGTGTGCTGGACCTGCCGCACCGGGCGCGTGTGGGGATCGGAGGGGCGCGGCGATGAAGGCTGGCCCGGAGCGCATTCGTGTGCTCATCGCCGACGATCATCCGATCGTGCGCCAGGGGCTGCGCCAGCTGATCGCCGACACCACCGATATGGCCGTCGTGGCCGAGGCGACCAACGCGCGCGAGGTGCTCGCGCACCTCGCGGCCGAGCCGGTCGATGTGGCGCTGCTCGATCTCGTCATGCCGGGAGCGAACGGCCTCGATCTGCTCGAGACCTTGCACCGCGAGCATCCCGCGCTCGCCGTCCTCGTCTTGAGCATGCATCCCGAAGATCAGTACGCGCTGCGGGCGCTGCGCGCGGGAGCTGCGGGCTACCTGACGAAGGAGAGCGCGCCAGACGATCTCGTGCAGGCCATCCGGAAGGTTCACGCCGGCGGTCGCTGGATCACGCCCCGCGTGGCCGAGCAGCTGGCGGCCTACCTGGGCGCGCCCGCAGGCAAGCTCCCCCACGAGACCCTCTCGAACCGCGAGCACCAGGTGCTCTGCCTCCTGGCCAAGGCGATGAGCGTGAAAGAAATCGGGCAAGCGCTCCACCTCAGCGAGAAGACGATCAGCACCTATCGCGCGCGGGTGCTCGACAAGCTGGGGCTGAAGACGACCGCCGATCTGATTCGCTATGCGATTCGCAACGGGCTCGCCGACTGAGCCATGAGTCCGGACTTTCGGCGCCTGGCGATCGTCAACCGGGGCGAGGCGGCCATGCGCCTCGTTCACGGCGTGCGGGATTATAACGAGGCGCACGGCACCGCCATCCGGACGATCGCCCTGTACACCGAGCCCGATTGCCGCGCGATGTTCGTTCGCGAGGCCGACGAGGCCGTCGCGTTGGGCCCCGCGACCTACCTCGACGAGCGGGACGGCCAGCGTAAGGTCTCGTACCTGGATCTGTCGCGCCTCGAAGGCGCGTTGACGGCTTGCGGGGCGGACGCCGTCTGGGTCGGCTGGGGATTCGTGGCCGAGCGCGCCGAGTTCGTCGAGCTGTGCGAGCGGCGCGGGATCGTCTTTCTCGGACCGAGCGCTGCGGTCATGCGGCAGCTCGGGGACAAGATCAGATCGAAGTTGCTGGCCGAGCGCTGCGGCGTGCCCGTGGCGCCGTGGAGTGGCGGGCCCGTGCGCTCGGTCGCCGAGGCGCGAGCGCACGCCGAACGGCTCGGGTTCCCCCTCGTGATCAAGGCCAGCGGCGGCGGGGGGGGACGGGGGATCCGCGTGATCAGCCTGCCCGCAGAGCTCGACGAAGCCTTTCGCAGCGCGCAGGCCGAAGCCGGCCTGGCCTTCGGCGACTCGACAGTCTTCCTGGAGCGGCTGGTGAGCGGCGCTCGCCATGTCGAAGTCCAGGTCGTCGGGGACGGCTACGGCACCGTTTGGGCTGTAGGGGTGCGCGACTGTACCGTCCAGCGGCGCAATCAGAAAGTGCTGGAGGAGGCGCCCTCGCCGGCGTTGACCCCTGACGAACACCGCTTCGTGCTCGAGGCTGCGCGGCGGCTGTGTGCGGGGGCGGGGTATCAGGGGGCAGGCACGGTCGAGTTTCTCTTCGAAGCGGCCACGCGGCGCTTCGCGTTCATGGAGGTCAACGCCCGCTTGCAGGTGGAACACCCGGTGACCGAGGTCACGACGGGCCTGGATTTGGTGCAGTTGCAGATCCACGTGGCGCGCGGCGGACGGCTCGAGGGCGAGCCACCACCGACCACCGGGCACGCCATCGAGGCGCGGCTCAATGCCGAAAACCCCGAGGACGGCTTCGCCCCGGCTCCGGGGCTCGTCGAGCTGTTCCGGGTGCCGGTCGGGCCGGGGGTGCGCGTGGACACCGGCGTCGCGCAGGGGGACGAGATTCCCCCCGAGTTCGACTCGATGGTCGCGAAGATCATCGCCTGGGGCCGGGATCGCCGCGAGGCATTGGCGCGCTTGCGCCGGGCGCTCGCGGGTACGACCGTCATGGTCCGGGGCGGCACGACGAACCGTGCCTTCCTGCTCGACTTGCTTCGGCGCGAGGCGGTACAGAGCGGCGAGCTCGACAACACGTGGCTCGATGTGCTCGCGGCGACCGGCGAGCACGTGCCGCGCAGCTACGGCGACGTGGCGCTCTTGGCGGCCGCGATCGAGAACTCCGAGCGCGAGCTGGCACTGGCTCTGGCGGAGCTGCGCCGGTCGGCCGCGCGCGGGCGGCCGGTCGTGCCGCGCGAGGAGGGCTGCGAGGTCGAGCTGCGCCATCGCGGCCAGAGCTATCGCCTGACCACGTACAAGCGCGCACCCGGTCGCTACCGGGTGGTGGGCGAGGGGCAACGGGTCGACGTGGCGGTGGAGACCCTCGGGCCGTTCGAACGTCGCCTCGCCTGCTTCGGGCGACGCTTCCGCGTAGTGTCGATCGCGGACCGGCTCGGACATCTCGTCGAGGTCGAGAACGTGCCGCATCGGATCTCGCTCGACGAGGGCGGCCTGGTGCGCGCTCCGGCACCGGCCGTGGTGGTCAAGGTGCTGGTGCAGCCCGGCGATCAGGTCGGCGCTGGCGACCCGCTCGTGGTGATCGAAGCGATGAAGATGGAGGTGCGCGTCACGGCGCCGTCGCCGGGGCGCGTCAAGCAGGTCGTGGCGCGCGAAAACGCGCAGGTCCCTGCCGGTGCGCCGCTGCTGATTCTCGAGCCGGGGGGAGACGGCGAGGTGCCTGCGGGAGAACGGATCGCGATCGGCGCGTCGGGGACGCTGGAGGAGGACGCCGAGCCGCTCCTCGGGGCGTTGCGGCGGCACGTGCTCGGCTACGACGTCGATCCGCTGGAAGCGGAGCGGCTCGGCGGCGCAGAGCTCCGCCGGGCCGCCGATCGCGATCCGGCGACTGCCGAGCTGCTCGCCGGCGAGCAGGAGGTGCTCGAGATCGTCGCGGACATCGCGTCGGTCCTGCGGCGCCACGTCGCGCACGACGAGCCCCTCGGCGAGCAGCAGCAGACGGCTGAAGAGCACCTGCTGAGCTACCTCGGCGCGCTCGATCGCGGGCTCGGTCGCCTCCCGCAATGGTTCCAGGACAGCCTGCTGCGGACGCTGCGTCACTACGGCATCGACGAACCGCAGCCGGGTGCGGCGCTGGAGGAAGCGCTGTACCGGATCGTCCGAGCGCAGCAGCGCTTCGATCACTATGCGCCGGCCGTGATGGCGATCCTCGACCGCTGGCTCGATCAGGCGGAGCACATCGCCGCCCGCGCACCGGACAGTCTGCGGCTCGTCCTCGAGCGCCTGATGCGGGCCGCCGAGCCGCGGCATCGCCAGGTCGCCGATCTGGCGCAGGAGGCGCACTACCGCCTCTACGTGCAGCCGGCCTTCGAGGCGGCGCGCAGCGCGGTCCTGCGCGAGGCCGAGGCGGAGCTGACTGCCCTCGAGCGGGATCCCGACGCCGCGAGCAGCGAGGAGCGGATCGCGCGTCTGGTGGCCTGCCCGCAGCCGCTCAAGACGCTGATCACGAGTCGCTTTCCCAGCGCCAGCCTTGCGCTCCAGCGGCGGATGCTGGAGGTCATCACGCGCCGCTACTACCGCCAGTCTCCGCTGGCGGATATCCGCAGCATGACGGTGGGTGGCCGGGCCCTGGCAACGGCGGCCTACGAGGTCGACGGCCAGGCCTATCGCGTGGTGACGGCGTTCGCCATGTATGACGACCTGGCGGCTGCGATCGAAAGCGCCTCGGCGGTCGGGACGGCGCTCGTCGAGAGCAGCCCTGGCGAGATCGCGCTGGTCGTCGACATTTACGCCTGGCGTCCGCAGGGCGAGCCCGATGTGGTCACGACCGCCCGGGACGTGGCCGCCGTGCTCACCCGGCTGTCGCTTCCGTCGGCGCTGGCCCGGGTCGTGGTCGCAGTCTCTGGGCCAGGCCGCGGCCCCGGGATGGCCGGCGTCGAGCACCTGACCTTCCGCCGCGTGGAGGACCGGTTCGAGGAAGAGGAGACGCTCCGCGGCCTGCATCCCATGATGGCCCGGCGGCTCCACCTGTGGCGCCTGGCGCATTTTCGGATCGAACGGCTCCCGTCGGTGGAGGACGTGTACCTGTTTCGCGCTGTCGCACGAGACAACCCGCGTGACGAGCGCCTCGTGGCCATGGCCGAGGTGCGGGACCTCACGCCCATTCGCGACGAGCAGGGCCGGGTCGTTTCGCTGCCGCACCTCGAACGGATGCTGAGCGAGGCCCTGGCAGGCATCCGCCTCTATCGCTCGCATCTCCCGGAGGAGCGGCGCCCTGAATGGAACCGTGTCCTGCTGTACGTCTGGCCCGTCGTCGAGTTCTCGATCGACGAGATTCAGGACATCGTCCACCGGCTCGCCCCGGCCACCGAGGGGCTCGGTATGCACAAGGTCGATGTCCTGGCACGCCTGCCCGATCCGGCAGGTGGGCCACCGCTCGAGCGTGTCCTCAGCATGTCGAATCCGGCCGGGCGGGGCGTGGTGCTGCGCATCGATGCGCCGCTCGCGCGTCCGATCAGTCCCCTCGGCGAGTACGAGCAGAAGGTCGCGCAGATGCGTCGGCGCGGCATGGTCTACCCGTACGAAATCGTCCGTATGCTGACGCCGCCCGAGGACACTGCCCGCACGGCCTTCCCTCCGGGAGACTTTGTCGAGCACGACCTCGCCGAAGACCATTCGCTCCAGCCTGTCGACCGACCGTGGGGTCGCAACACGGCCAATGTCGTGGTCGGCGTGATTCGCAACTTCACCGCAAAGCACCCCGAAGGGCTGTCCCGCGTGATCGTGCTCGGCGATCCCAGCCGGGGGTTGGGTTCGCTGGCCGAGCCGGAATGCCGGCGCATCATTGCCGCCCTCGACCTCGCCGAAGCGCGGCGACTCCCGGTGGAATGGTTCGCGCACTCCTCGGGCGCGCGGATCTCGATGACGAGCGGCGTGGAGAACATGGACTGGATCGGGCGGGTGCTGCGGCGGATCGTGACCTTCACGCAGGCGGGGGGCGAGATCAATGTCGTGGTGAACGGGATCAACGTCGGGGCCCAGCCCTACTGGAACGCCGAAGCCACCATGCTCATGCATACCCGCGGCATCCTGGTGATGACGCCGGAGGGGGCGATGGTGCTCACGGGCAAGCAGGCGCTCGACTACTCCGGTGGCGTGTCGGCCGAGGACAATTTCGGGATCGGTGGCTACGATCGCGTGATGGGTCCCAACGGTCAGGCCCAGTACTGGGTGCGCGATCTCACGGCGGCGGGCCTCCTGCTCTTGCGCCATTACGAGCTGAGCTACGTCGTGCCCGGCGAGCGGTTTCCACGGCGACGCCCGACCTCGGATCCTCACGATCGCGACGTCTGCGCCTTTCCGCACCCGAGCGACGGCGGCTACGACTTCCGGACCGTGGGCGAGGTGTTTTCCGACGAGCACAACCCCGGTCGCAAGAAGCCCTTCGACATTCGCACCGTGATGCGGGCGGCGATCGATGCGGACGACGAGCCGCTCGAGCGCTGGGCGGGGATGGCCGATGCCGAGACGGCGGTCATCTGGGCGGCGCACGTCGGCGGGTATCCGGTCTGCCTCGTCGGGATCGAATCGCATCCGGTGCCGCGCCGGGGGTTCGTGCCCGGGGACGGCCCCGACCAGTGGACAGCGGGCACTTTATTTCCGCTCTCGTCGAAGAAAGTGGCCCGGGCGATCAACGCCGCGCGCGGCCGCTGCCCGGTCGTGGTCCTGGCGAATCTCTCCGGATTCGATGGCTCGCCCGAGTCGATGCGCAAGCTGCAGCTCGAATACGGCGCCGAGATCGGCCGTGCCGTGGTCAATTTCGACGGCCCCGTCGTCTTCTGCGTGATCTCGCGCTATCACGGCGGCGCCTTCGTGGTGTTCTCGAACACCTTGAACGACTGCATGGAGGTGGCGGCGCTGGAGGGCTCGTACGCCTCCGTGATCGGTGGTGCGCCGGCGGCCGCAGTGGTGTTCGCGCGCGAGGTCGATACGCGCACGAACGAAGATCCTCGCGTGAAGGCCCTCGAAGCCGAGGTGCAGGCGGCGAGTGGCCCGCAACGGGCCGTGTTGCGCGACCGCCTGGCCGAGCTGCGGCGGGCGGTGCGTGCCGAAAAGCTCGGGCAGGTGGCCGACGAGTTCGACGCCATCCACAGCGTGCAGCGTGCACAACGCGTGGGCGCGGTCCATGTCATCCTGCCGCCCGCCCGGCTGCGACCCTACCTCATCGATGCTCTCGAACGGGGGATGGCGCGCTGTCGGGGGGAGCAAGGGGTCGTCTTCCCGTTGCGCGGTGCGTGACAGGGGCACTGGCGCCTGCTGTAGGACGGAGGCGTGCAGCGGGATCGGGCGCTGTCTGACGGGGGAATCAGGCAACGGCCGAATGTTCGTCTGCGGCGGCGCCCGCTACACGAGAAAGGGAAGCGGCGGTGGGTGGTGCGGTGGCCGCGGGGATGAGGGGTTGAGCGGCGGGCTGCGAGGGGTGATCGCCGAGGAGCGAGGCAGGACTCTGCCGCCGGGCTGCGGACCGGGGCGCGAGAAAAGCCTCGTCAGGACGGACGGGTCGGCGACGTGGGAGCGGTGACGGAAGCACGGGTGGTGTTCGGAGCGTGTCGGTCGAGGGTCGTGGTGCGGAGGTGGCGACGGCTCGGGGCCAGGCACGGCCCCCATCGGGGGCGCGCCTCCCGACCGCGCCCCCTCCCCCCGCGGTGGCGCGCTGGCGGAGGCTGATCGTGCGTGGAGTGCTCCCGATGGCGTCCTCCGATGCGGTGGCCGATGCGCCGGGCACCCCCGTGCGCCTCGCGGGGGTGCTCGGCACGGCGCCGGCGATGCAGCAGGTGTTTCGCACGGTGCTCAGTGTCGCCCCCTGCAAGACCACCGTCCTGATCACGGGCGAGAGCGGGACCGGCAAGGAGCTCATCGCGCGGGCCCTCCACGAGCATGGCCCACGAGCGAGCCGGCCCCTCGTGGCCATCAACTGTGCGGCGATTCCCGAGACGCTGCTCGAGAGCGAGCTCTTCGGTCACGAGCGCGGGGCCTTTACTGATGCCCACCAGCGCAAGCCGGGCCAGTTCGAGCTGGCGCACGGAGGGACGCTCTTTCTCGACGAGGTGGGCGAGCTGACCCCGGCGACGCAGGCGAAGCTGCTGCGCGTGCTCGAGCGCGAGGAGTTCCTGCGGGTCGGCGGAAGCCAGCCCATCAGCGTCGACGTGCGCATCGTGGCCGCGACCAACCGCGACCTCGAGTCGCTGGTGCACGCAGGCACCTTCCGGGCAGACCTCTACTACCGCCTGAACGTGGTACGGATCGACCTCCCGCCCTTGCGCGACCGGCCCGAGGACGTGATCCCCCTGCTGGAGCATTTCTTCGCGCTCAAGACCCGCACGCTCCAGGTGGCCCCCAAGCGGCTCACCGCTGCAGCCCTGGCGGCCCTCGAGCGGTACCACTGGCCCGGCAACGTGCGCGAGCTCGAGAACCTCGTCGAGCGTCTCCTCGTCCTGGTGGACGGCGAGGTGGTGGGTGTCGAGGATCTTCCGGAGCACGTGCAGCGTGGCGAACCGCCGGCCCGCAGCGCCCGGGAGCTCGTCCTGAGCGGACGGCGCACCCTGCAGCAGGCCGTCGACGAATTCGAACGGGAGATCATCGAAGCTGCGCTCGAGCGTACGCAGTGGAACCAGACCAGGGCCGCGGCCGTCCTGGGAACGACGCGCCGGATCCTCCGCTACCGCATGCACCAGCTCGGAATCGAAGGGCCGGACGCCGACGGAGACTGACCCGCCCGGCTCAGCGGGAGCCAGCGACCCGCTGGCTGCGCGCAGCTTCGTCGGCCGCGGGCAGCCCGGTCACCTCGCGGATCTTGTCCTCGTCGAGCGACTCCTCCGCGAGGAGGGCATTGGCAAGCCGGTCGAGCCGCTCGCGATGCTCGCGCAGCAGCCGGAAGGCCTCCTCCTGGCACTCTTCGATGATCCGTCGTACCTCGGCATCGATGAGCTCGGCCGTAGCGTCGCTGTAGGGACGGCGCTGCAAGGAGGGTGGCATGCCCTCGTCCTGCGGCGAGACGAAGCTGACCGGACCGAGCTTCTCGCTCATGCCCCAGCGGGTCACCATCTGCCGGGCGATCTCGGTGACCTGCATCAGATCGTTCTCGGCGCCCGTGGTCGCCATGCCGTAGACCAGCAGCTCGGCCGCGCGGCCCCCGAGGGCGCTCGTGATGCGCGAGCGCAGGTACGCCTCGGTGTAGCTCGTGCGATCGTCCTTCGGCAGCTGGTAGGTGGCGCCCAGCGCCATCCCCCGGGGTACGATGCTCACGCGATGCACGGGATCGCTGCCCGGCACGAGGAGGCCGAGCAGCGCATGCCCGCTCTCGTGATACGCCGTCCGCTCGCGATCGGCAGGATTGAGGAGGATGTTGCGCGCCGGCCCCAGCATGATCTTCTGCAGGGCCTCGGCGAAGTCGCTGGCGCGGACCGCGTCGGCCCCGGTGCGCGCGGCAAGCAGCGCAGCCTCGTTCACGAGATTTTTCAGCTCCGCCCCCACGAGCCCGGGCGTCTCGGCGGCGATGCGCGCCAGATCCACGTCTTTCGCCAGCGGGACGCGCTTGGTGTGCACTTCCAGGATCGCCTGCCGGCCATTGCGATCCGGCCGCTGCACGACCACCCGCCGGTCGAAGCGGCCAGGACGCAGCAGCGCCGGATCGAGGACATCGGCGCGATTGGTCGCCGCGAGGACGATCACGGCGTCGCTGGCGTCGAAGCCGTCCATCTCGGTCAGGATCTGATTGAGGGTCTGCTCCCGCTCGTCGTGTCCGCCGAAGCCCGAGGGCCCGGCGCCTCGGACGCGGCCGATCGCGTCCAGCTCGTCGATGAAGATGATCGACGGAGCGGATTCGCGGGCCTGCTTGAAGAGATCGCGCACGCGCGCCGCCCCGACGCCGACGATCATCTCCACGAACTCCGACGCGCTCAGGCTGAAGAAGGGCACGCCGGCCTGGCCGGCAACCGCCCGGGCGAGGAGGGTCTTGCCCGTGCCCGGCGCCCCGACCAGCAGCACCCCCTTTGGCACCGTGCCGCCGAGACGCTGGTATTTTTCGGGGTTCTTGAGGAAGTCGACGATCTCGACCAGCTCGTTCTCGGCCTCGTCGATGCCGGCGACGTCGTCGAAGGTCACCTTGGGCTGCGTCTCGGGGTTGTAACGCTTCGCGCGACTGCGCCCGAGGCCGAACGGACCACCGGACCCGGCGGCCGCGCGCTGGCTCAACCAGACGAAGGCCGCAATGAGCAGGATCGTGGGCCCGAAGCCGAGCAGCAAGGTGAGGAAGGGGCGCCCTTCGTCGAGCGGCCGCGCGTTGATGACCACGCCCTGCTCTTCGAGCAGCTGCTCGAGCCCCTCGGACGCGAACGCTGGCCGCTGGGTCTGGAAGCGGACCGAGGTCTGACTTTCCGGACCACTCGGCGGGTAGACGACGGGCCTGCGGAAGCGTCCCTGGATCTGATCCCCTTTGCTCGTCACCTCCTCCACATTGCCGTCGCGAACCTGCTGCTTGAAGAAGGTGTAGGGGACGCTCATGTACTGCGGTTGGGGCGCGAGGAGATTCATCACCGCCCAGTTCAGCACGAGAAAAACGAGAAAGATCAGCCACCAGGGTCGCGGGCGGATCGGTCGTGTCGGGGAGGGACCCTCGCCTGGTCGCCCTGGGTGCGCCGGAGACGGCGGTGGAGCCGGCAGGTTTGCCATGCAGCTGCTAGACACTAACCACTGGACGGACGCGAAGAAAGTCCGAATCGCCGCGAGCGCCAGCCGATGAGGCATCTGCCTCTGCTCGCCGCGCTCGGGGTGTGGGTCGTCCTGCTCGGCCAGCTGGCGGCGCGCCAGCGGGTGCCGACCGCCAGCGATGCCCTCGAGGTGCCGCTCGCGGCCGCTGCCCTGTCCGAGGGACCAGCCGAAGAGTGGTTCGGTCTCTACCTCGGGGAGCGCAAGATCGGCCATGCGCGACGGGCACGCCAGGCGATGCCAAGCGGTCATCGGCTCGAGGACCGGGCGCAGCTCGAGCTGAGCTTGCTGGGAGTGCCGCAGCGTCTCGAGACGCGGCTCGTGGCCGAGATCGACGCGGCCCAGCGCCTGCGCCGATTCTCCTTCCTGCTCAGCTCGCCGGCGACAACCGTCACGGCCGAGGGGGAGCAGGACGCCGAAGGGCTCCGTGTACAGCTCGACGTCGACGGGCACACCCAGAGCGTCGACATTCCCCTCACCGAGCCCGTGACGCTACCGCTGACGCTTCGGCCGCGCATTGCAGCTCGGTGGCCCGCGGCCGGGAGCCGCTTTCGTCACGAGGTGATCGATCCGCTTACCCTCCGGCCGCAGGCGCTCGT
>Ga0209101_1001487_pt1 | contig 17256 bp, 8 predicted proteins | sample ConPoolayeCmetaG_FD_185481 | JGI IMG/M metagenome (GOLD analysis project Ga0209101, IMG submission 185481) | Hot spring microbial mat communities from California, USA to study Microbial Dark Matter (Phase II) - Cone Pool mat layer C metaG... ...
GCGGTGCTCGCCCCAGGCTAGTCGCTTGGAAACCCGTCCGCGTCGCGCCTCGGCACAACGGCCCTATCGGGAAAAAGGTCATTGTCGGGGGAACCTTTCGAAGCGTCAAGGCGGTCGGCCCGCCCGACCACGATCTGCCCGACAAGCCTTCCTTGCAACCGGCTCCCGCAGATTGGCCGTCGGGATGTTCCCAGAATCAACAGACGCTACAATAAGTTGCGCGCACGGTAAAATCGAAGCGAGATTCGCCGCAAGCGGGACGAGCGGACGCTTGCCTCGCCGTTGGTGATAGTCGCCAGGGCCGCGATGCCCGCGTCGCGGAGAGTGCTGCCCTAAAAGCCCAACCAGTCCCCGGTCAGGGGTCGGTATTCAGATCGCAAGGGAGGAAACGTTCTCGACGCCATGGTAGCAACGGTCGATTACATCGAGAAAATTATCACCACGTTTGAGCAGGCCACGGAGGCCAATTGGAAAACAGCAGGCCGCGAGGGCAGCACGATCGTGCCCCTGGACGAAGAGTGGGGCGACGAAATCATGGTCACCGGCGACCTGCACGGAAACCGCCGCAACTTGAATCTGATCCGCCGCATCGCCGACCTGGACAAACACCCCAAGCGACACCTCGTGCTCCAGGAAGTCTGTCACGGCGGCCCCACCTATCCGGCCAACGGTGGTTGCATGTCGCACACCCTGTTGGAAGACGTGGCCAAGCTGAAGGTTCAATATCCTCAGCGGGTGCATTTCCTGCTGAGCAACCACGAACTGGCAGAGGTCACCGACTATCCCATCCAGAAGCACAAGCAGATGCTCAACCTGCTGTTTCGGCTGGGATTGCAACAGATGTACGGCTCGGCCGTTGAAAAGGTGCGCGAGGCTTTCACGCCATTCATTTTCAGTTGCCCACTGGCCATGCGTCTGCCCGGGGGCATCTTCATCAGCCACAGCATCCCCGAAAAAGTGGATTCCTACCGTTTCGACAAGACGATCTTCACGCGGCGGCTCGATCCGGTCGAACTTTTTGGCCGCGGTCCGGTGTTTGAACTCGTTTGGGGACGCGACTATCGGCAGGAAAACGCCGATGCCTTCGCTCGCGCGGTCCAGGCCGAGGTGCTCATCAACGGCCACGAGCCTTGCCCGGAAGGGTTCGCCACCCCCAATACCCGGCAAATCATCCTCGATTGCTGCGGCGAGAGGGCTTGCTACGTGATCCTGCCCATCCAACAGAAGGCCAGCCAGGAAGAGATCGTCAAACGCATCCAACGTTTGAAATAGCCCCGCCTGCGTCTTTGCCCGACGTTCGGCACATGATTGCTGCCGGTGGGAGCGGCGGCGGGGGCCGCTCGGCCGCGGGACCAGGATTCCGCCTCGCCCCTTCCCGAACCGCCTTCGAGTCTCCGCCAGGGCGTCCGCGGGATGACGATCGACGTCGCTTTGCGAAGCGATCTGGCGGCCGAATACCGAGGAGCCAGGCGTCGGGCCGTAAATGGATCGGTTTGGTGGCCGACAACCTGTTCAAGGATCGCCCTTTCCGGTGGGTGGCGAGCGGTTGCCGGCGGAGGGCGGCCTAGGGCGACGCCAGGCCGCTGGCCTCGGGCTTCGGGCACGTCGGGCATGACGCGCCGGTTAGGGCGTAGCCGCATTCGCCCGCCAACAGGCCTTGCGTTTGCTTGAGACGAACCGTGGCGATCTTCCATTCCACCACGGCTTGAACGGCATCGACTTCGGCGCTTAGCACCTCGAGCTGAGCCGCGCGCACCTCGGATGCGCCGGGAGAACCTTTGGTCTCGCGGCGTTGGCGTAGCCGCTGGAGAGCTTTTTCGGATTGCTCCAGCTTGTCTTTGGCCAGGCCGATCTGCCGCAGCCTGCGATCGACTTCCGCGGCCGCGCGGCGGATTTCCACCTCGGCCGCTCGCCGCCGTGCATCGAGGAGTTGCCCAAGCTGTTCTTGCCGAGTCTCGGCTTCCAGGCATATTCTCGCTCGATGCACCGCCGTGCTAATCATGTGCTTTCTCGGCGCGGGACGCCCGAGCAAGGGGTCGTTGCGTCCCAAAGCCCCGCGAATCGCCCCAAGCGTCTGTTCGTCCACATTCTCGTGCAGGAGGGCGAGCAAGGCCAAATCGGGCCGCGAGCGGAGTCCCTCGTCAACGGCGGCCTCGGCAGCGACGGCGGCCACGCGAACGGCGAATTCCGCTCCCGGCCAGAGCGGTTGGCTCGGATCGCGCTCCAATCCCAAGAGCTGGCACAATTGGTCATCGAGTTGTTCAATGGCCGCGTCGAGTTGGACCTTGCGGTCGAGGAGTTGGATTTCCTGGGCCTGGAGCTTGGACTCCTCTTGAGGAATCGTCAGGCCGGTTTCCTTGGCCTTGTGGAGTTCCTCGATCCCTTGGCGAACCTCGGCGAGCGAGTGATCGAGCCGATCGCGGGCGAAGTGGGCCGCGGCGAGCCGATAGTAAAGCTCCAGGGCCTCCGCGGCCGACCGGTTTCGCTCCTCAATCGCGCGCAAGCCGAGCACATCGGCCAGAACCGACCGGCCTGCGGCCTCGCGATCGCGCCGCCCTACCACGCTGGCCAGCACCGATTGACGTTCCGCGGCCAGCAGGTTGCCTAGCGTCGACTCGGCCGCGGCCAGGCACTGGCACTGCGATTCGGTGAGCAAGCGGTACCCAGTTATCTCCGGCTTGTTGCCCAAGGCCTTCTCGACGGCTTGGCGATTGGGGAGACGTAGCGAAGCCAGGTCCACCGGCGTGGGGGTTCCGATCGACGGCAGCACCACGGGGCCGGGAAGTTTACTGTCAAATGGCAGACGAGGCCCCGCCAAACGGGCTGGCGCGCAGCCCACCGCCGAGCCAAGACACAACAGTCCGGCAACCATAAAGCCAGCCAGCCTCGTCATGCCGCTCCTCCCCCCGTTTCTCGACTGGTTCCAGTTTGTCATCGTCCGGCGACATTGCTGGCTGTAACGTTTTTAATGGTCTGGAATAATGAGCTGAATAGGCAGGAAGGGAAATCAGAGTTCACCGTGATGGACGAAAAAACCTACTCATGGTCAAAATCAATACCACTCTATATAGGTACATCATGAATTGTGTTTTCGTTTGATTGGTGTGGGGGGATGGGGCCGGTTCGGCTTTTCACCAGGAACATGAACCGGTATGATCGGGGGGACACAATCAAGCGACCGCTGCCCAGGATGAGTCGAGATGAAAACGGATGAACTTCGTGAAAAGTACCTGAGCTTTTTCGAGAGCAAGGGATGCGTGCGTCGTCCGAGCGATGTACTGGTCCCCCGTTGGGACCCCTCGGTGTTGTTCACTCCCGCGGGAATGAATCAGTTCAAGGACCACTTCCTGGGTCGCTGCAAGCTGGAATTCACCCGGGCGACCACGTGTCAGAAGTGCTTGCGCACCAATGACATCGACAACGTGGGCAGGACCGCCTACCACCACACCTTTTTCGAGATGCTAGGGAACTTCAGTTTTGGCGATTATTTTAAGCGCGAAGCGATCCATTGGGCCTGGGAGTTCCTTACAAATCCCAAATGGCTGGGTATCCCGCCCGAGAAGCTCTCCGCCACCGTTTATCTCGACGACGACGAGGCGGCCTCGATCTGGATCGACGAGATTCGTCTGCCCGCGGAACGGGTCCAACGACTTGGTGAAGATGAAAACTTCTGGCCCGCCAATGCCCCGACTCAAGGCCCGGACGGTGTTTGTGGCCCGTGCAGCGAAATCTATTGTCAAACGCCCTGGGGCCAGGTCGAGATCTGGAATCTCGTGTTCACTCAGTTCAACCGGGTCGGCAATCCACCGAACAATCTCCGACCGTTGCCAAGTAAGAACATCGACACGGGCATGGGACTGGAACGCACGGCATCGGTCCTCCAGGGGGTCGAATCGAATTTCCACATCGACATCCTCCGCCCGTTGGTCGAGGCCGCCGGCGAAGTCTGCGGAGTACGCTACGAGCCGGCGACTGAAAACGGCCGTCGCTTGCGGCGCATTGCCGACCACATTCGTGCCTGCACCTTTGCAATCCATGAGAACGTCTATCCCGGCCCAAACAAGGAAAAGTACGTAGTCAAGCGTCTTCTGCGGCGGGCGGTGCTAGATGCGCGGCAGATGGGCGTGGACGAGCCAGTCCTCTACAAGTTGGTTCCGGTCGTCGCGGAAATGATGAAGGCTCCCTATCCCGAGCTGGGCGAGACGGCCGAGCGGGTTGCGCGGGGAATCAAGGCCGAGGAGGCCGCCTTCTTGGACACGATCGACGCGGGCCTGGAGCGGATCGAACGGATTTTTCAGCAGATGCGCCGCGACAACCGCGGCGTGGTGTCGGGCGAAGAGGCCGCCGAGATGTATCAGACGCACGGCTTCCCTCCCGAACTCTTCGAAAGCATGGCCGCCGAGCGCGGTTTGGCCTTCGATTGGTCGGGCTATGAGGAGGCGATGAGGCGGCACGGGATTGAGTCGGGCGGGGGGCACAAGCTCGAACTGTTTGGCCCCCGTAGCCCGCTGGACGCCCTGAAAAAAGCCGTCCACGCGACACGCTTCGTTGGTTACGAAACCACCGAGGTCAGCGACGCGAAGGTCATCGGGCTGATCGCCAGCGAGCAGCTCTGCGACCAGGTGCAGGCCACGGCGGAGGGACAGTTGATCGTGGTCGTCCTCGACAAGACGCCGTTTTACGGGGAGATGGGCGGCCAGGTCGGCGACACGGGGGAGTTGACCGGTCCAGGCCTCCGCTTTGAAGTGGTCGATACCCAGGTGAGCGGCGAACTGACGCTCCATCGCGGATACCTGCGCGAAGGCTTGCTCAGCCTTGGAAGCCTTGTGACCGCCCGCGTGGACGCGGACCGACGGCAAGGCATCCGCCGCGCGCACTCGGCGACGCACCTATTGCACTACGCCCTGCAAAAACACCTGGGCAAGCACGCTCAGCAACAAGGCTCGAAGGTCGACAAAGACTGGTTGCGATTCGATTTCTCGAATCCCTCGGCCGTCGCGCCGGAGCAACTCGAGGCCATCGAGGACGAAGTCAACCGGAAGGTCATGGAGGCCGTGCCGGTCGGCTGGACGCGGATGCCCCTCACCGAGGCGCGATCGACCGGCGCGATGATGCTCTTCGGCGAGAAATATCCCGACGTCGTCCGCGTCGTTTCCGTTGGCGACTTCAGCAAGGAACTCTGCGGCGGCACGCACCTGGACAACAGCGGACAAGTCGGGCTGTTCAAGATCATCAGCGAGGAAAGCGTGGCCGCGGGCACGAGGCGGATCACCGCCGTGACGGGGCCGGTCGCCTTGGAGCACGTGCGCCGCGTCGAAAAGGCCCTTTCGCAGGCGGCCGCCGCGCTGAAGTCGTCGCGGGAGGAAGTGGCTCGCCGGGTCGAAGCCCTCGTCAAGGAACTCCGGCAGCTCAAGAAGCAGGTCGCCGCCGGCGCCAAGGCCGAAGGTCCCAACGCCGACGCCTTGTTGGCCGACGCCGCGGAACTGGACGGCGTCAAGGTCGTGGTCGCCGAGATTCCGGAGTCCAATCCGCAAACGATGCGGGAAATCATTGACAAGATCCGCCACAAGACCTCCGCTTCGGCCGTTCTGTTGGCGGGCCGCCAGGACGAGGGCAAGGTGCGAATGGTGGCCGGCCTGAGCCGCGAGTTGGTCAAGCGAGGCCTCGACGCCACGAAATGGGTCAAGTCGGCCGCGGCGATCGTCGGGGGCGGAGGGGGCGGCCGGCCCGACATGGCCCAGGCCGGCGGCAAGGATCCCGAAAAACTTCCCCACGCGCTCGAAGCCGCGCGCCAGGCGATCCAGCAAATGCTCCAAGGTTGAGAGACTATCTTAAAAGAGCAACTGCCAAGGTTCCCTCTCCCTCCGGGAGAGGGTTGGGGTGAGGGCAACCGAGCATCGGGATCGTTTTGAAAAACCCGCGGCGACTTCAGCCGCCCTTGCCTCCGGCCCCTCTGCTGCAATCGGGAGAGGGGTGGTTCAGCCGCCCTCGCTGCCGCGTCGCTTTCAGGCCGTTATTGTTTTTTCTTTCCCTTGGCGGCTGGTTTCGCGCCAGGCATAGCGCCCGGCATGGCGCCGGGCATGGCGCCGGGCATTCCGAAGGGAATCCCAGCCTCCTGACCGCCCTTGGCCTTCTTTTTCTTGGCCCCACCCCCTTCCGCCGCCTTTTTGCTAGTTGTCGCCTTCGAGGAGCCGAGTCTTGATCCTCCTCCGCCACCCCCGCCGCTGGACGGACGCGGAGTGGACGGCCTCTCACTACCAGCCATTTCCTCGTCGGCCGGTTTTTCCTTGGGGGCCGCCTTGCCATGGGGTTTGCTTCGATCGGTGATCTCAAGGTCCTTGGAGGGGACACGCCGCTCCAGTGGGGCGGCAATGTTCGGCTCGTGCAGACACTGGATCATGCCCGTCGCACTCGCGAGGAAAATCCGGTCGCTTTCGGGGTTCGACAGTTTGATAGGCAAGGAGGTGGTGGCGATCGTGTCGAGCCGGGCGCCGGTCTTCGCGCTGAGGACGTGGAGGAGGCCGATCTTGTCGCTGGCGTACACCCGTTCCTTGCTCGCGGCGACAAATCGCGTGACCTCGGGCGTCCACCATACCTGGGTCCCGGTCTTTGCGTCGATGCAATACATTCCCCCGAGTTGATTGGGGGCGAACACGTAATGCCCGAGCACCACCGGGTCTTCGACAATCGGCTCACCGGTCGAGAACCGCCACATCTGCCGCCCATCCCGTTCGCGAATCGCGTAAATAAAGCCGTCTTCCGAACCCGCGATGATAAGCCCCGAATCTTGCAACACGTTGGCGTCGGGGGGGATGTAGGTGGGGCGGGCGACGATCGGGGCGTCCGTCTGAAGCCGGTAACGGAGTTCCAACGCCTTCTGGGCATTGCGATCGATCCGGCCCGCGCACATGTAACCCTGGTCCGTCGCCCAGATCACGTGCTCCTCGTTCTCATCCTCGTGAGTGACAACCGGTTGGACCATCGGCCGACCGGGAGCGCTGGTGAAAAGGGGAACCTGGGAGGATTGATCCAGGCGAAGCGATTCATAGTGGGCGGCGGTACGGGCGGCTTTTTCTTCGGGAGAGATGGGTTCCGCGGACGCGGCGTCGAATCGCTCGTCGCGGACTTCCTTGAGGCGATAGGAAACCAGGCGTCCGTCGAGCAACGGCACGTAAACCCGCTGTTGACTCAGCGCCGGCCCCGCCGCCGGGGCCCCGTCGAGTTGCTTCTGCCAAAGCAATTTCCCGTTTTGGCGATTGAAAACGTAAACCGTCGAGCCGTTGACCACGGCGACCAGCCGCCGGTTGGCGGCGGGCGTCGGCGTGTAATAGCCTCGCGTGCCGACCTGGACCGACCAGTTGGTTGAACCGGTTTCGGCATCGATCGCGCTGAGCACCGATTGATCGCTCAGCACGAACAGCGTCCCACCCTCAAGAATCAGTTCCCGCACGCGACCTCGCGAAGGGTCGATCTGCATTTGGGTGAACCACGCGCGGGTGAGTCCATGTTGCTCCGCGGCGGTTTCGGAGAAAAGCTCCGGCATGGGCGAGCCGAGCGCCAAAGCGCACGGCAAGAGAAGGCCCAAAAAGCCACCCAAACGTCTTGTGTAGCGTGCCATAACGCCCCCCAAGAAACTGCCCAACGGCGCCAGCCCCAGGCATCCGCGCGAAGCGAATACCAAAGCCTGGTTCGCAGGCTCCAACAAATGGTGCGTCGCGCGTAAAGTCGTCCGCCTCCCGATGATACTTGCTCCATAATACTATGAAGACGCAAAGATTTCACCAAAAAACCGCCCCGCGATAAAACGAGGAGTTAAGAACCTTGGCCATGCGGCCAGCGTTGTCGGCCCAGGTGGTTCGGTTGGCTGGACATCAATTCCCACGTAAGTGGCATGATAAAGAGGAGGCATTCGGCGAGCGGGACTGATTCTTCCGTGGGATGTCCGTGGGATGTCCGAAAAGTTGCCCCACCTGGTTTGATAGTCCCTCGTTTGATAGTCCCTCCGTGAATACCCCTTGTTAGTGGCATTATTTGCGCTAGACCAGCTTCCCCCGGTGGTCTAAGATGGGCTTGGGAAGGGGGGAACGTATAGGCATGGCACTCCAACGGCTCGGCCCGAACGCTCGCAACCTGATTCAGGAGGTCGCCGGGTACCTGAACTTTTCTTCTGGGGCGTCCGATCCAGGTTTCCTCCGCGCGATCAACGAGCTGTTTGGGACCATCGCGGAGAGTGGGGAACCTGGGGATCGCGTATGGCGGACGCTGGCCGAGGTGATTCGGGCTGGGGTGGCTGAGCTTGGGACGCAGGTCGAGGCGTTTCGCCGGGCGGACCAGGCCCTGGCCGTGGTGCGGTTGGTCTTCGATGAAACCCTGCCGGCCTATCGGCAATTCCACCGCGATCTGCTTTTCCATCAAACCGACGAGTCACTGTTTCAGCCCTTCTTCATAGGGCGAGTCTGCGAGGCGGTTCTCTCCATGGGCCCGCCGTGGGAGGACACGCGGCGGATCGTCGATGGGGCGATTCGGCGGTTGAACGACTTCATCGGATATCGTCCGGTGGCCGTGCTCCGTTCGGAACAGAAAATGCGGCCGTATGCCCATGAATGGGTGCGGCCGATCCCGTTGTACATCCGGGGGGCGGGCGTGGCTTGGGGCCGCTACCGGGAACTGTTGACTTTGGCCTTGGAAATCCTCCACGCGACGGACGAGGATCTGCTCCGCGAGGCGTGGTTCGACCCCGATGCCTTGGACGAACTCGCCTTGGACCCGCGCGCTTACGACTTCGACCATCCCGTCAATCGGCGCCCAAACTATCACTTCGGCACCTGGGACCTGCACCTGATCGACAACCGCGGTCGTTATCGGCGGTACGTGCTGCAGCAGGTGACGCTGGATGGGTTGTTTGAACGCATCGACGAGCGCGCGGACTTGCCGCGCGACGAACTCCTCTGGGAGGCCGCCGCCGTGTTGGCGTGCACGATGCTGATGGGTTCGGGCGTGACCGGCGATGGGCCCGACGCGATCGATTCGTCGTGGACGCTGGGCAAGCTGGTAGTCCGCATCGCGGCCTTTCGCGACGCCTTTTATGAGCGCTGGATCCATCGCCTGAAGGGGCATCACGCCAAGCGCCTGCTAGCCGAGGCGGAGACCTTGCGGCAGCCGTTTGGCGGCGTGCGGCAGCATCTGAACCAAGCGCTCGCGCGGCGCCGAGCGAGTCAAATGCAGCGGTTTCATCTGGCCCGGCTCTTTGCCAAGATGGGCTATCTCGACGCCGCTGCCCGCCAGGCCGCTTTCGTGCCAGCCGCCTCGGCAAGGATGCGTGCTGAAATCGATCGCCGGCTTACGGCAGCCCATCAGGCGATCGACCGCCGCCAGTTGGCCGAGGCTGCCGCGCAACTTCCCGAGATCACCGATCTTTTGCACCGCGCCATCGAGTGCGGGGCGATGGTCGATCCGTGGAACATGCTCGGTTTTGGCGGGCAATTCGGCCGGTCCCCGGCCGTCGAAGACAGCATTCACGATGAACGCATCGATGATTTGATCGAAGTGGTGGGCGACCTGTTCAACCTCCATGCGAGGTTGCAAGGCAAAGCGGCCGCGGCGGGCGAGGAAACGATTCGCCGCGAGGTCTCTCAAGCGGCCCACGCCCTGGCGCGGTGGTGGGACCAGTACGCTAGCACTGAGGTCAGCGGCATCGAGGGTTTTTCGGGCCGGGAAGAGTGCGAGTCGGCTGACCAAGTGGCTGAAGCGTTGGGGGCCTGGCACCAGGCGGGCACGGCGGCCGGCAACGTCGCTTTCTGGCGGCGGCACGCCGAGCGGTTCCGCTCGCCCAAGGCCTACGCGATGCTGGTCGAGGCCCTGCTGGATGAAAACGACCTCGTCGCCGCCATGGCCCTGTTGGTCCATTGGCTCAGCCAGGCCGGCGAAGTTCCGCTGGCCCAGGGAAGGCACGTCTTCGGCCAACTTCTGACGCGATGGATGGCGGCAGCGTGGCGCAAGCCGCAATCCGCGGTGGATTCAACAAACGCCGCGCGGTCTCGCGACGCGACGCCCGGGGCGAGCGACCCCTGGCCTCTTGCCCGCAAAATGCTCGACTATCTGGAAGCCAACGCCGAATCGTATTGGCAAATTCCCCAGTTGCAATTGGGCGGTCCCGGCGGCGAGTCGCACCGCGGTCGGTCGCGGACGGCAGGCGGGGACGCCTCGTCGCTGGATCGGTTGGACGATCTGGCTGGCGGCGCGGGCGGACCGTGGGAAGAGGTCGGCGGCGAGGAGGCGGACGAGTTGAGTGCTTCGGACGAGGACCTTTTCCGTGCCGCCTACGAAGGCGTGGTGTATCGCGATTCGACGGACGATGGCTTCGAGGGAGAAATGCTCGAAGGTCCGTCGCTGGCGACCGACTTCGAACTGGCTCAGGAGGGCGAGCGGATCAGCCAGCACTTGATGTTTTTGCACACCATGGCCCGGCTGTGGAAATCGGTCGCCGTCTGGTCGATGGACTCGCCGGCCCCGGATCGCGACGAGGTTCTTTTCGGCTACGCCGCGCAGGCCGCGTCATGGCGAGAAGGTCTGGGCAAGCTGCTCGACGCGGTGCATCGCTACCCCATTCCGCTCCCTCGCGGGACGCACGATTCGCTGGTCGAATTCGACCGTCGCCGGGTGGTCAAGGAGATGTTAATGGAGCGGATCGTCGCCACGCTGGTCGAACTTGCCGACGCCGCGGCGCTCATCCCGATGGTGACGTCGGCGGAGCCGCGCGACAAGCCCGCCGCCGATTGGGAATTGCTGGCCAGACGCGCTTTGCGCGCCTTGTATCACGGCCAGATCGAGTTCGCCCGCGGCATTTGGCCGCGATTGCGGCAAGCGCTGGTCAAGCAGCCGCTGTTGTATCTGCCTTTGGCGCGGGGAGGGCATCCGCGTCGCCTTGCCCAGGCGCGGTGCATGCACTATTGGCTTCGTCGCCTGCTGGTTGCTTTTCCGCGGTGTGGGCTGATCGAGGAAACCTCCGAGCTTCTTAAAACGATCCAACGGATGGAGCAAAACCATCCCGTGGGACCGACCGGCGTCACCGAATTCGATCGTCTCTTCGAAATCGCCGTCAACGGCGTCCTCCAATGCACGATCGCCTCCGCTTCGGAGGCCCCGACCCGGCGCCGCGACTTAGACCCGGACGCGCAACTGGTGCTCCAGCTCGATCGCCCCATCGAGGCCTTGTTGAAACGATGGCTCAGCCATAGCCGCAACGTGCGCGTGTCCTCGCTGGAGGTCCTTTTCGACGAGCAACGCTGGCAGGAAGTGCGCGATTTCATCAAGCGCTACGGCCACGATTTGTTTACCCAGGAGTTCCTGACCACCTACAGCAAACTGCGGGCGATTTTGCTCCACGGCGCGGACGCTTACCTGACGGCGTTGGAAGAGGTCTGCGAGGAGGACGAGAAGCCGCGGCTGCTTCGGGACCTCGGCGGTCGTTTGCCGCGGGACCGCGCGGTCCGTTGCCTGGAAATTTGCCTGGAAGCCATCGTGGAAAACTATGCGGAGTACCTGGATTATAACAGCACGACCACCCAATCCGACCGCGGCGAAATGCTGTACGTGCTCTTGGATTTCCTTCGTGTCCAGGCGAGTTACGAGAGCGTGGCCTGGAACCTCAAACCGGTGTTGTTGGCCCACGAAGCGCTGATGAAAGCGAAACGGGCGGGCGCGGCGCGTCGATGGCGCGAGGTGGTCGCCGAGCGAACCGCGGAACTGGCCGAAAGCCACCAGCGACGCCTCGACCGCTTGGTCGCGAAATACGGCGTCCGCCTGCGCACAGTCGCCGATTGCATCGCCCAGCGGTTTGTGCAACCCCTGGCGGTCAACCGACTCTGCGCCCTGGTGCGGCCGGCCGTCGAGGAACTACGTTCGGGCCGCGCCCCGGTTTCCTTCGCCGAGCTGGAGCGAGAAGTCGCGCCCTTCCTGGACGAGCCTCATGGCACCGGTTATCAATTGCCTTCCTGGTTGGATGAGCTGGAACGCGCGGTGGAAAAAGTCCAGGCGGAAAACGATGCGTACGACGATTTGATCGCGCCGCCCTTGCCGCAGGTCAAGCTCCCGCTGAAGCAACTCCAGCGTCAGATCGATGCCTGGGATCGACGCTAAAAGGTCGAAGAGGCCCCCGATGCAAATCACCCGCCTGGAAACTTTCATTCTGCACGTCCCGGTGACCAACCAGCAAATTGCCGACAGCACCCACCACGTGACGCATTGGGGGGCCGTCGGCGCGATCCTGCGAACCGACTCGGGATTGACGGGCTACGGCCATACTGGCACGCATGGGCATCTGGCCTCCGACCGCCTCATCCGGGACTGCATCAGCGGGACCTTCGCTCCCCTGCTGGTCGGCGAGGATCCTCGCGACGTCGGCCGCCTTTGGCGGAAGCTGTATCATGCGCCGTCGATCCGTTGGGTAGGCCGGGCGGGCATCACGCAAATGGCGCTCTCGGCCATCGAGATCGCGCTTTGGGACCTCAAAGCCAAGGCCGCCGACATGCCCTTGTGGAAACTCCTCGGGGGAGACGGTGGCAAGCGTTTGGAGGCCTACAACACCGATGGAGGTTGGCTCAATTGGAGCCGGCGGCGGTTGATCGACTGTGCGCGGGCCTCCGTCGACGAAGGTTTCCGGGGCGTCAAACTCAAGATCGGCAGCGACCATCCCCGCGACGACCTCGACCGCGTGGCCGCGGTGCGGGAAGCCGTCGGGCCCTCGGTCAAACTCATGGTCGATGCCAACGGGCGTTGGGATCTGCCGACCGCCACCCGCGTCGGCCGTTGGTTGGAGGAATACGATGTCTACTGGTTCGAGGAACCGATGTGGTTCGACGACGTCGGTTCGCACGCGGCCCTGGCCCGATCCATCCAAACGCCTATCGCCCTGGGGGAACAACAGTATTCGCTGGACGCCTTGCGGGGTTTCGTCGAGGCGGGCGGGGTGCATTACGTCCAGCCCGACCCCACCCGGATCGGCGGCGTCGGACCCTGGATCCAGGCCGCCGACCTGGCTTTGGCTTATCGATTGCCCGTGGTGGGCCACGCGGGCGACATGATGCAAGTCAACCAGCATCTTTCCCTGGCCCACCCCGCCTGCGAGATGCTCGAGTACATCCCCTGGCTTCGCCCGTGTTTCGAGGAACCAGCGACTCACGAAGGGGGATTCATGAGGCTCCCGCAAATGCCTGGCGCCAGCACCACGCTCCGAACCGACGCGATCGAGAAATTCGCCGTTTGCTGAACGTGGAACGGCCCGCCGCCATCTCCACCACAACCCCGTTTGAGCGGCCTACAGCGAGCGCGTCCCACGAGGAGACAACAATTGCGTCAAGAATCCCGCTTTGCCTTGGTGGTCATGGATGACGAGAATCCCCTCGCGCATTCCCGGCTGCCGAACTTGGGGTGGACCGAGGCACCGTCAACACCTCCTGATTAGATAGAGCATGGCCCAGAAATCGTAAACGGCGTGGACTACGGCGGGCACAAGAAGGTTTCCTGAAACTAGCCAGAGCGCCCCCAGATAGACGCCGATGAGCGTGGCGAGCACGGCATAGGCCGCGTTCACGGAATGGAGCAAACCAAAAACGACGCTTGCCACGGCGAGTCCCAGGTAAGGACCAACGTGGGCGACAAAAAGGCCTGCGATCCAGTTCTGTAGGACGCCGCGAAAAAGCATTTCCTCTCCGAAACCGGCGAATGCGGCGATGGCAGCCAGTTTCCACAGCGGAAATCCCTGCATCAGTGGCACGAGGGTCTCTTCCAGGACCCGACGGATGTTTTCCAACGGAGCCCATTGGATTCGCAAGGCGAACCAAACGAGGCCAATCAGGGGCAGAGCATAGACAATCCCCAAGACAGAGGACGCGAGCGTCCATTCGATCCGATCAACCGGCGGATACCCCAGCCACGATCCGAGTCCCACAGCCAACAGGCCCAACCCTCCTTCGAATGAGATGGCTACGAGAAAAAAGTCGGGAACCGGCCGATAATCGTTGGTCATGAGGCAGTTTAACCCAATCAGTTGGTGGGGTTCTAGTGGGGGAGATTCAGCGCCTAGATGGGAAGGGTGGTCCTTGACGGGTCTATTTCATCCAGTTAGATTCGTTCCTTTCACTTGCTGCGGACTGGCGCTAATCGAGAAAACGAAGGAATTTTTGCCATGGCGAAAAAGTATGTCTACTACTTTGGGCCGGATGAATCGGAAGGCGATGCCTCGATGAAGAACCTCCTCGGAGGCAAAGGGGCCAATTTGGCGGAAATGGCTAAGTTGGGACTCCCCGTTCCTGCCGGTTTTACTATCAGCACGGCCTACTGCCAAGTCTATCTTGAGGGGGGAAGGAAGTTTACCGATTCCCTGAAAAAGGAGGTTATGAAGGCCCTCAAGAGGGTCGAGGCCGCCATGGGCATGAAGTATGGCGATAAGGAGAACCCCTTGCTGGTCTCCTGCCGCTCGGGCGCCCGGCGCTCGATGCCCGGAATGATGGAAACGGTCCTTAACGTGGGACTGTGCTCGGGCACGATCCCGGGATTGATTAAGAAAACCAACAACCCGCGGTTTGTCTACGACGCTTACCGCCGCCTCATCATGATGTATTCCGACGTGGTGATGGAAAAGGCCGAGGACATCGAGCCTGCCGAGGGCCAAGGCATTCGGGTGCAACTCGAGCGGATCATGCACCACATGAAGGAGTCGAAGGGCTACAAGTCCGACACGGATTTGACCGCCGAGGATCTTGAATCGCTGTGCGAGCAATTTCGGGCCAAAGTGAAGGAGGTGCTGGGCCGCGAGTTTCCCGACGACCCCATGGAGCAGCTTTGGGGTGGCATTGGCGCGGTGTTCAAGAGTTGGAACGGGCGGAGGGCGGTTTCTTACCGGAAGATTGAGGGGATTCCTCACGAGTGGGGCACGGCCTGCAATGTGCAGAGCATGGTGTTCGGCAACATGGGCAATACGTCGGCCACCGGCGTGGCCTTCACCCGAAACCCCGCCACTGGCGAGGCCAAGTTCTATGGCGAATGGCTTGTCAATGCCCAGGGCGAGGACGTGGTGGCCGGCATCCGCACTCCCAATCCCCTCAACGAGGCGACCAAGAACGAGCAGAACAAGCACCTCCCGTCGCTGGAGACCGAGATGCCCGAGTTGTACAAGCAGCTCGATGAGATCCGCGTGAAGCTCGAGCGACATTACAAGGACATGCAGGACATCGAGTTCACAATCCAGGAAGGGAAGCTCTACATGCTCCAGTGCCGCAACGGCAAGCGGACCGGCACGGCGGCGTTGAACATGGCCATGGACATGCTGGCCGAGGGCCTGATCGACGAAACCACGGCGATCCTGCGCGTCGAACCGGCTCAGTTGGATGAACTGCTGCATCCGGTGGTCGATCCCACGGAAGAAAAGAAGCACGAGCCGATTACCCGAGGGTTGCCGGCCGGGCCAGGTGGGGCCGTCGGCAAGATTGTGTTCACTTCGGCCGACGCAGTCTCCTGGGCAGGGCGGGGCGAGAAGGTCATTTTGGTCCGCGAAGAGACGAATCCCGAGGACGTCGAGGGGATGCGGGCGGCCCAAGGAATCCTCACCGCCCGCGGAGGCATGACCAGCCATGCCGCCCTTGTCGCCCGCGGCTGGGGCAAGTGCTGCATCGTCGGCGCCGGCGAGTTGAAGATCGACCTCGAAAACAAAGCCCTGCACGTCGGCGGCAAGACTTTCAAGGAAGGCGATGTGCTGACGCTCAACGGCACCAAGGGCCTGGTGTACGCCGGCGAGGTGAAGATGATGGACGCTTCGGAGAACCCGCGGTTTGCCGAGTTCATGCAGCGGGTGGACAAGTACCGCAAGCTCGGCGTGCGGACCAATGCCGATACGCCCGAGGACGCCCGCGTGGCCCGCAATTTTGGCGCCGAGGGAATCGGGTTGTTCCGCACCGAGCACATGTTCTACGGCGAAGGTTCGGACGAACCGTTGTTTCTGCTCCGCAAAATGATCCTGAGCAACACGCCGGAGGAGCGCAAGGCCGCGTTGAATGAATTGTTCCCCTTCGTCAAGCGGGACATCAAGAACACGTTGGAGGCGATGGATGGGTTGCCTGTTACCATTCGCCTCCTGGACCCGCCGCTGCACGAATTCGTGCCGCAGCAGGAGGAGGCCCGCGCCGAGTTGGCCAAGGCCCTCGGCATCACGCCCGAGGACGTCGAGCGTCGCGGCAAACAGCTCCACGAGACCAACCCGATGATGGGCCACCGCGGCGTGCGCCTGGGAATCACCTATCCCGAAGTGACCGAGATGCAGGTTCGGGCGATCTTCGAGGCGGCCGGCGAGCTGCTCCAGGCCGGTAAACATCCGCATCCCGAGATCATGGTCCCCGTCACCTGCGACGTGGCCGAGCTGAACGTCACCGAAGAAGTCGTCGCCCGGGTACACGCCGAGGTCGAGGCCAAGCTGGGCGTGAAGATCGAGTACCTGTACGGGACGATGATCGAGATTCCCCGAGCGGCTCTGTTGGCCGATCGCATGGCCCAGTCCGCTCAGTTCTTTTCCTTCGGCACCAACGACCTGACGCAGATGGGCTTTGGCTTCAGCCGCGACGACATCGGCGGTTTCCTGCCCGAGTACCTGTCGAAGAACATCCTCAAAGCCGACCCGTTCCAGACGATCGATCAGGAGGGAATTGGCCAGTTGATCGAGATGGCGGTGCAGAAGGGCCGGAAGACGCGCCGCGACCTGAAGATCGGCATTTGCGGCGAGCAGGGCGGCGACCCGGCTTCGGTCGAGTTCTGCTTCCGCACCGGCCTGAACTACGTGAGCTGCTCGCCGTTCCGCGTGCCGATCGCCCGGTTGGCGGCGGCCCAAGCCTCGATCCAGGCGAAAAAGAAATAGCGAGAGTCGCGCGATACTCCGAGTTCCAAGGTCCCGGCGACTTTGGAACTCGGAACTTGCGGAAATCATACTCCGCGCGGCCGAATATGAGTCCTTCTTATTCGAGAAACGTCTCATTTCAACGCGCGCGGAGCATAAAGGCCCGTTGACGGGCCTTCTCCGCCGTAGGCGGTCTAGAGGCCCGGCGTTTCACGCCGGGTCGCGGTGTCGATCTCATGGCGAACCTTAAGCCCCGTTTACGGGGCTTCTCGCTGTGGCGGTGTTGAGGGCGATTGCTCTGTGGAGCGCGGGCATCTTGCCCGCATTGGTCACAGCGGGCGAGACGCCCGCGCTCCGGGATTCGCGGACGGCTT
>Ga0209101_1001489_pt1 | contig 17241 bp, 7 predicted proteins | sample ConPoolayeCmetaG_FD_185481 | JGI IMG/M metagenome (GOLD analysis project Ga0209101, IMG submission 185481) | Hot spring microbial mat communities from California, USA to study Microbial Dark Matter (Phase II) - Cone Pool mat layer C metaG... ...
AGCGTGTAGAGCGCGGTGTTCCGCACCGAGTTGCCCAACGTCGTGCCGTCGTCGAAGACGTCCTCACTGAAATACACCTCGATCGTCCTGCGCGACTGGACGAGTTGCTGGTCCACGAAGGTGAATTCCACGGGCATGGCGTCGACGCGCGGCGGGGCGGTCGTGCTGCCGCCGTCAAGCTCCAAGCGCGTCGTGCCGGGCGTGTAATTCACGGTCAATCCCAGCGATGACGCGCCAAGGCGGTTTGCCGTGGCCTGGGCCACCTGGGTGGCGTTCCAGTTCGTGGCGACGATGATGTCGGTGGGCGCGGAACCGCTCGTGCGGTAGGTGAACGTCGCGCTGTTGGCGCCGTTGGTGACCGTAAGCGTCTTGCCGACGACCTGGGCGCCGTTGAGCGTCGCGTCCAGGTACGAGACCTTGTTGCCGCTCGTGCCGGTGATGTACTCGCGGCTGACCGGCTGTGGCACGACGGCGATGACTTCCGGCGGCAGGTCGAGGGAGAAGGAAAAGACCTCGTTGCCGTTGGGCTGGCTGCCCTTGAACGGCACGCCCGAGGCGTTCCGAAGCGGCGTGGCGCCAATGCCGTAGATGATGATCTGGTAGGAATCGTCAGGCAGGGCTTCGGCGAAGCGGAGGATGACCTCGTTGGGATTGTCGCCCACCTGGACCGAACCGAGCGCGACGTCGATGTCGTTGGCCGTGCCCGAGGCGCCGAAAATGTTGTCGCCGCCGCTGCGGACCAGGCGGATGCCGGTCATGAGATTCGACGTGGCGGCGCTGAATTGCTGCCCCTCGCTGAAGCGGAGGACGAGTTCCTGGGGGGCTTCGAGGAGCACGTCGCCCGAGTCGATCGTCGTGCCCGCCTTGGGAATCACCGCCACCAGTTGCGGCGGGATGGCGGCCTGCGGCGCCGTGCCGTAAACGGTCATCGACCAGTTCTTCAAGGTGGCGATCCGACCGCCCCGCATGTCCTTGACGATCAGTTGCCAATCCCCCACCGGCGACTCGCCCCAGAGTCGATTCGTGGTGAAGGTCCAGCCGTTGTCGTAACCCTTCTTGACCGTCGCGCCGTGCTTGGCCTGGAAGGCGCGGTGTTCGCGGGCGAGGATCGATCGGGTGCCGGAAGGGGCGACGAGTTCGATCTGCAAGTCGGCGGCCGCGAACTGCGTGGCCACCTTGTCGTCGATCTCGATCGTCACTTCGACGTGTTCGATCTTGCCCACCGCGGCGCCGCTGGCGATATTCACCGTCCGCGTCAAACCCACCGAGCTGTTGTCGGGAATGTCGAGGTTGAGGTTGTTCTCGCCCCGCGTCACGGACAATTCGGGGCCGACGTTCGTCCAAGTGCGGGCCAAATCGTAGGCGGCCTTGGCGTCGATGGGGCCGAAACCATATTTGTGGTTGACCCACATCCCCGCCGCATTCTTGACCCAGTCGGTGTCCGTCGGATCGTTCGGCGGCGTGGTCGAAGTGGCTCGGCCTTGCGCCGAAAGGACGAGGATATGCTGCACGTCGCGCCAGGTGAGGTTCGGATTGACGCCCAGCATCAGTGCCGCCACGCCGGAGACTTGGGCCGCCGCGGCCGAGGCGCCGAGCAACACGGGCGAACCGCCGCCGGTATAGTACCGGCTGAACTGGCTGGTGTAGTTGGTCGCGTCGGCCGCGCCCGTCAAATCCGTCAACCCCGACGGCAAGCCGTCGAGATTGATCCCCACGTCCCCGCTGCGGTCGGTCGTGGTGATGCCCGTGGCGGCGTTGCCTGAATAGGCGGAGACCAGAATCGAAGAACCTAGGGTCGAATACGGGGCGCGAACGCCGTCAGGGCCGACCGCGGCGACCGTGATCCCATAGCGGTAATTCTGAAGATCGTGGTAGTTGGCGTCGTCGGCCTCGGCAAATCCGTTGCCTGAGCCAAAGACGAAGATGTTGCCGCGTCCGCCGCGGCCGGCGGTGACCGCGGTTCGCAAAGCGTTTAGAGAATTCGGGCCGAGACTGTCGAGATAACCCGACACGTACCAACTGTTGTTGTAAACGTGGATGTTCTGATTGTTGAAGCCGAACGCGGCGGCCACTTGGGCATCGGTCACCGCGCCGGCGGTGAGCGGCAGCCGGAGTCCGGCAATCCCGGCCCGCGGCGCCACCCCCGTCACTCCCAGGCCGTTGTTGCCGTAAGCCGCCGCGATGCCGGCCAAGGCGGTGCCGTGATTGTCGCCGGCCAAGAAGGGCGAGGGATCGGTGTCGCCGCCAACGAGGTCGGTCGAGAAATCGTCGCTGAGCGTCGGCCGGTAATTCGCGATCAAGTCGGGATGGTTGCCCTGCACGCCGTCGTCCACGATCGCGATGACGACGTTCGTCCCTAGGGTGCTCGGATCGGCGAAATCCCAAACGTCGGTCACGTTGAGGTCGTTTCCCGCCGCGCCCTTCAAATGCCATTGCTGCGCGAAGTAGGTATCGTTGGGGATCCCCAATTTCACGACCGGGTGCAAAGCCCCTGGGTCTTGCACCTCGTAAGCCGGGCCGATGCTCAGCAGGGTCCGCTCTTCGCACTGTTCCAGGCGAAGACCGCGGGGCCTGGTCAGCGCCCGTCTTCGGGTTCGTTGCCCTTGAACCTCAAGACGCCGCGACCGAGCTTCCTTCGCCTTGGACCGACGGAGCAAGTTCCAAATCCCCATTGTGCACTCTCCTCGCCCTTGATGACGGCCGGACACCGTATGTGGATTGCGTTGACAAACACCCTCTCTTGTCGCGAACTGTCGCCTGACCGCTTGGTAGTTAAAAACCAAAAATCCGTCAAGCAAATTGCAATCCGCCCAAGCGGTACGATTAAAGTCCAGAGCCGCACGAAAATCAAGCAGCAAGGTTCCTGTTTATCGCAACTTACCTATTTATACTGAGAATTTAGGCAAGCTAAGTCGAACGCCTGGACGATTGATACCGCTATTCCGGGTGGATTCTCGTGAAAAATGCAACCTTGGGCTGTTATAAAAAGGCTGTAGGAAGACCATCCAGGGCGTGGTTTGCCATTCTGGTTGCCCGGCGATTTCATTCAACGCCACGGGACCGATGGCGGTTCTCTTCTCGTCGGCCCATAATGAAGAACCGACCGTGAGTGCCTTTCGGGGAAGCCTTTTGTGCGGTGAGAGTGATTGTGGGCGAGAAGCTTTTGGACTTCCGCAGCGACACGGTGACGCGGCCCACGGCCGCGATGCGAGCGGCCATGGCCGCGGCCGAGGTGGGCGACGACGTGTTGGACGACGATCCGAGCGTGCACCGCCTCCAGGTCCGCGTCGCGGAATTGTTGGGAAAGGAAGCGGCGATCTTCGTGCCGTCGGGCACGATGTCGAACTTGATCGCGGTGCGTCTGCATTGTCGGCCGGGCGACGAGCTGATCTGCGAGGCCGGCTGTCACATTTACAACTACGAACAAAGCGGCTACGCTCAACTGTGCGGCGTGGCCGCGCGCGCCCTGGAAGGCGAATACGGCGTCCTCCGGCCCGAGCAATTCCACGATTGCGTCCGGCCCGCCAATCCGCACTACGTCCGCACACGCCTGGTTTGCTTGGAAAACACGCACAATCGCGGCGGCGGACGCATCCAGCCTTATTCGACCGTGGAGGCGATCTGCGCCTGGGCCCGCTCAAGAGGCTTGGCGACGCATCTGGACGGGGCGCGGCTCTGGAACGCGGCGGTAGCCACGAAGATCGGGTTGGCGGAATGGGCCAGACATTTCGACACGGTCGGCGTGTGTTTTTCGAAAGGATTGGGGGCCCCCGTCGGCTCGGCGCTGTGCGGCCCACGCGATTTGATCGCCGAGGCCGTGCGTCACCGCAAGGTGCTCGGCGGCGGCATGCGCCAAGCCGGCGTGCTCGCCGCCGCGGCCCTGTATGCCATCGACCACCACGTCGATCGACTTGCCGAGGACCACGCCAATGCGCGGCGTCTGGCCGACGGAATCCAGCGCATCGAGCGACTGCGACTGAAACCAGAACAGATCGACACCAACCTCGTCTTCTTCGAAGTGGACCCGGCCTGGGGAAGCGCGGCCGAGTTCGTCTCGCGGCTGAAACAGCGGGGCGTGCTGATGTTGGCCACCGCTCCAACCATGATCCGCGCCGTTACTCACCTCGATGTCACCACGAAAGACGTGGACCGGGCCATTGAGTGCCTTCGAGCGGTCGAGTCGGAAGGCGCGTGAAGCGGGGACCGTTCCCTCGAAGTCGCAAGCAACGTTTGCCTGGCTACGTAAGATTCAGGGGCGCCGGCGTCGCCTCGCGGGTTCCGGTTTTATACTCCGCGCCGCCGAATATGAGTCCTTCTTATTCGAGAAACGTCTCATTTCAGCGCCAGCGGAGCATAAAGGCCCGTTTACGGGCCTTGTATGCCATAGGCGGTCTTCGGCCCGGCGTTTTACGCCGGGTCGCGGTATCGATCCCAGGGCGAACCTTAAGCCCCGTTTACGGGGCTTCTCGCTGCCTTCGCGATTTGCGGGCGGGACGCCCGCGCTCCCAGATTCGCGGACGGCGTTCAGGCCGCTTCCCCTGGGGAGCGCGGGCATCTTGCCCGCATTTGTCGTTGCGGGCGGGACGCCCGCGCTCCGAGATTTGCGGGCGGGACGCCCGCGCTCCGTGTTTTGCCCCAGCGAGAAGGCCCGTGAACGGGCCTCGCGGCGTGGCGTTGGTCCACGGATACCCGGCATGAATGCCGGGCCGAAGACCGCCTGCGGCGGAAAACGCCCGTAGGCGGGCGTCTTCGCACAACCTCTTGCCGGCGATCCTCACGCCATTTTTCGCGCGGCCGAGAATGAGTCCTTTTCGCCTGAAAAACATGTCATCTCAACGCGTGCGGAGTATAACCTCTGTTCCGATAAATAGGGCTCGCCTGCCGAATATCCCCTTTTTGCGGGGGAATTGCCGCTTGCAACACCTCCGTTGCATGGCAGATTGGTAAGGATAAGCAATGTCTAGGAGCCTGTTTGGCGATGGGGTTGCGTTTTTAGTCCATTCGCTTGGAACAGGCAAACCGCGGCCCAAGTTCTCGGTCAAGTCAGGCTCTCGGCTTTGAGGTGAAATTGCCATGAGAAGCGTTTTCGCATTTGCGGCTTGTGTGGGCGTGCTGTTGGCCAGCGGCGTCCATCGGATTGACGGCGGTGAGCCGAAGGACCCAGTCAAAGGCGAGGCAAAGGCCAGGTTGAAGCCCCAGGCGAAAGCGGCCGTCGACGGAAGCGCCAAAGATGCCAAGACGGCTCCGCCTGATTCCACAACCCCTCCGCCACCGGCCGCGGCGCCCGCGTCCACTCACAAAATCAAGCGGGAAGTGTTCAAGGTGGAGCTCACCCTGAAAGGGACGTTCGAGGCGCAAAAGATGGCGGAGGTCGTCTTGCGCCCGGAAGTGTGGTCCAATCTGGAAGTGGTCAAGGTCGTGGAACACGGGCAGACGGTCAAAGCGGGCGATGTGTTGTTGCAGTGCGACACGACGAAAATCGACGAGGAGATCGCCGAACTGAAAACGAAAACCACGGTCGCGGAGATTGCGCTCAAGCTTGCCGAGGAGAACTTGCGGACGGCCGAGGCGACTGCGCCGCTCGATTTGAAGCAGGTCGAACGCCGCCGCCAGCAAACCGAAGAGGACCTTGCCCGATTTCTTAGACTCGACCGCGCCCTCTCCGAGAAGACGGCCGAGCACTACCTGAAGAGCGCGGAACGTATTCTGGAATACGAGCGGGAGGAGTTGCGGCAACTGGAAAAGATGTACAAGGCCGACGAACTGACGGAGGAGACCGAGGAGATCGTCTTGCGGCGTCAACGCAACGCCGTCGAGGCCGCCGAGTTCATGGTGGAGCGTGCCCGGGCCGCCCGCGACGAGACGATCCAGGTCGACCTGCCGCGGCGGCAGGAGGCCTTGGAGCAGGAGAACCAACGGCAAGGCCTGCTTGCCGCCAAGAGCAAGGCGACGATCCCGCTCGCCTTGGAACAGCAGCGGCGCGAGCTGGCGAAACTGAAAATGGATCGAGCCAAGGACGAGGATCGACTGAAGAAGCTGCTTGCCGACCGGGAGATGCTGACGGTTCGTTCGCCGCTTGCGGGGGTGGTTTACCACGGGCAGTTCACGCGGGGCCGATGGTCGGGAAGCGAATCGCTGGCAACGAGCCTTCGCCGCGGGGGATCGCCGAGCAAGAACACGGTGCTGATGACGGTCGTGGGCTTGCGTCCGATGTTCGTCCGCGCCACCGTGAGTGAAAGCGATCTCGGCAAGCTCCGGGAAGGACTGGCCGCGTCGGTTCGTCCGGTCGCCTTTGCCGATCTGAAACTTCCCGGTTCGATCGCCCGGCTGGACAAACTTCCCGCGGCCCCCGACGCCTTCGACGCGCGAATCGACGTGAAACTCGACTCGGGCGACCCTCGCGTGCAATCGCTCGTCCCGGGGATGAGTTGCACCGTCAAGGTCGTGCCCTATTCCGATCGGCGGGCATTGACGGCGCCGGCCAAGGCCGTGTTTGAAGACGAACTGGACGAGGACGTCCATTTCGTGTTCGTCGTCGGCAAGGACGGAAAACCGCAAAAACGTCCCGTCGTGGTCGGAAGAAGGGCCGAGGACAAGGTCGAGATCGTCCGCGGCCTCAACGAGAACGAGGAAATCCTCCTGGAGCGGCCGCGCGAGCAGGAAGCAGCCGCGAGCGAGAAGTCCAAAAGCGAACCCGCCAAGCGATGACGTGCTTGGGGATCGCGGTTGCGGCCGCGCGTTCACGGCTGACAATCGCTCGCGCTTGCCGACCATCGTGGCGCCGCGATGTGAAGAGGAATCGCGATGAGGCAGAAGCAGACGATGATCGTTGCCGCGTTGCTGGTCGCGTGCATCTTCCCTTGCGCGGCGAAAGGCGCCGAGTCCGGCGAAGGCACAGGCTGGCGGGCCTCGGAGCCGCCGCCCCGGCCCGGCCCGATCGTCCCGCCCTCGCCCGAGGATGTTGAGCGCGCGATTCGGCGCGGGCGAGATTTCCTTTTGAAAACGCAGAACAAGAACGGCGCCTGGGGATCCGTGCGAGTGAACCGACCGGGCGAGGTCTATGCTCCCGTGCCCGGCGCCCATCATGCCTTCCGGGCCGCCACGACGGCGTTGTGCGTGTCGGCATTGATCGAGTTGAACGACGCGTCGCCCGAAGTAACGGCGGCCCTCGACCGCGGCGAATCCTGGCTTTTGGCCAACCTGCCTCGGTTGCGGCGAGCCACGCCCGACGCCATCTACAACACCTGGGGCCACGCCTACGCAATAGCGGCCCTGGCCCGCATGGCGAGCCGGCTACCGGACGATCGTCAGCGACGCGAAGCAATCCAACGCCAACTCCAGCAACAGCTCGACTTGCTCCAGCGCTACGAGTGCGTCGACGGCGGCTGGTGCTATTACGACTTCAATGCCCACACCCAGCGCCCCAGCGGCTCGACGATCAGCTTCGTCACGGCCGCCGTGCTCGTGGCGCTTCACGACGCGAAGCCAACCGGGCTGGATCCGCCCGAGCGATTGATCCAAAGGGCGCTGGACTCGCTGCGAAGGCAGCGAAAACCCGACTTCTCCTACCTCTACGGCGAGTACCTGAAGTATCGGCCGATGCGGTTGATCAACCGGCCGGCGGGCAGTTTGGGCCGGTCTCAGGCGTGCAACGTGGCCATGCGGCTTTGGGGCGACGAGGCGATTGCCGACGAGGTGCTCCAAACCTGGCTCGACCGACTGTTTGCCCGAAATCTTTGGCTCGACATCGGCCGCAAACGCCCTATCCCCCACGAAGCCTACTTCCAAGTCGCGGGCTACTTCTTTTATTTCGGCCACTACTACGCCGCCCGGTGTATCGAACAGCTTCCTCAGCCCTCCCGACGACGCTACCAGGACTATCTTGCCGACACCCTCGTGCGGCTCCAGGAAACCGACGGTTCCTGGTGGGATTTCCCCCTCTACGACTACCACCGGCAGTACGGCACCGCATTCGCGCTGATGTCGCTTGTACGCTGTCGGGCCGACGCCAAACCCACGCGGTGACTCGCCGCTCGTCATAGGGCTTGGCCTATCGCCTCACCGTATACAATGTTCCTAAAGGGTGAGACGATTTCGCCGAACATTGGCTCTTTCAGGTAGCGAGAAAGCTCCCATTGAGAGGGGTGTGCTGTGGAAACACCTTGGAAACTGCGCGAAACGGACCAGATTTCTGCAAATCAGTCTCTGGATCCTGGGCCATATATGCCTTCTGGTGGTGCGGCTATACCGCGATATGTGGTTGGGATTGGGGCATCCGCGGGTGGACTGGAAGCGTTGGAGCAGTTGTTCGAGAAGATGCCCGCCAACAGCGGGCTGGCCTTCGTCGTGATCCAGCACCTGTCGCCCGATTTCCGCAGCCTGATGGACGAGCTGCTCGCGCGGCGAACCAGCATTCCGATCCGACGGGTGGAAGACGGAATGGCCGTTGAGCCGGATACGATCTACCTGATGCCTCCCAAGAAGGAAATGATCATTTCGGGGGGAAAGCTTTTGCTGACGGACAAGGACCCCGGTCAAGGCTTGACGCTGCCGATCGACCACTTCTTCCGCTCGCTGGCTCAAGACGCGGGGGAAGCTGCCATCGGGATCATCTTGTCGGGCACGGGCAGCGATGGCTCGCGAGGGATCCGGGCGATTCATGACGCCGGGGGGCTGGTTCTCGTCCAGAGCATCGAGACCGCGAAATTCGACGGCATGCCGAAAAGCGCGGTGGAGACGGGGGTCGCCGATTTCGTCCTCCCTGTTCAGGACATGCCTGCAACCCTCATGCGCTATATCTCCCATCCGTCGGCGGAAGGCGTCCATCGGTCGCCCGAGGACGCCGCGGTCCGCGAAACGGCGATGGAGAGAATCCACCGTCTTCTCCGCGACCGATACGGCATCGATTTCAGTTACTACAAGCCGAACACGGTCGCGCGGCGGACGGAACGCCGCTTGATGCTCAACCAGTCGCTGGACCTCGACGACTATGTCAAGCGGCTGGAAGAAGACGCCGAAGAGCTGAACTTGTTGTATCGGGACCTGCTGATCGGAGTGACCCGATTTTTCCGTGACCGCGAGGCGTTTGAACGACTGGAAAAAGACGTTTTGCCCGAAGCGCTCGCGGCGCTGCCGCCGGGCGAGGAATTTCGGGCGTGGGTGGCTGGTTGCGCCACGGGCGAGGAGGCGTATTCTCTGGCGATCCTGCTGGCCGAGCGCATGGAGGCGATGCGCCGTCCGATCAGGGCGAAAATCTTCGCCACCGATGTTCACCGAAACTCGCTGGAATTTGCCAGCCAGGGTTTGTATGGCGAAGCGGCGGTGGCCGAGGTTGGCAGTGAACGACTTGCCAGACATTTCACGCGGAAGGGCGACGCCTACCAGATTTCGCAAGAACTGCGGCAAATGGTGGTGTTTGCCCACCACAATTTGATCAAGGACGCCCCCTTCACCAGACTGGACCTCATCAGTTGCCGGAATCTGGTGATCTACTTCCAGCCGCCGGCGCAGAAAAAGGTCCTTTCCCTGTTCCACTTCGGTTTGAAGACGGGTGGGATTTTGTTTCTCGGGCCGAGCGAAAGCCCTGGCGAACTGATCGAGGAATTCGATCCCATCGACACCCATTGGAAGATCTATCGCAAACGCCGCGACGTGCGACTGCCGGCCGATCTGCGGATTCCGATGTCAGTCGCCGACGGGCGGACTCGGACGGGAGGATTCGCGCCGCTTCCCTTGCCCAGTCACGCTGAACTGCACCTGTTGTCGGTTTATGACGCCATCCTGGCCGAGCACATGCCTCCCAGTTTCCTGGTGGACGAGAACCGCAACCTGGTCCAGTCATTCGGCGGGGCCAGCCGTTATTTGCACGTCCGAGACGGGCGGCTCTCTACCGATTTGCTGGACATGGTCGATCCGGACCTGCGCATGGCGCTGTCGGGCGCGTTGCAACGCGCGTGGAAGGACTCCTCCCCGATCGTGTACAAGGGGTTGCGCGTCCGCCTATCCGATGGCGAACGGCTCGTGAACCTGACGGTGAAACCGATCCACAATCGCCGATCGAGCCGCCTGTATGCGCTGGTTTCGATCGAGGAGCTAACCGAAGCCGCGCCTCCGCCGGCCACCGAGATCGATTTCCGCCAGGCCTCGGATGAACAGCTTCAAACCCTGGAGACCGAACTCCGCTACACCAAGGAGAATCTCCAGGCGACGATCGAGGAACTCGAAACCAGCAACGAGGAACTCCAGGCGACGAACGAGGAATTGGTGGCCTCCAACGAGGAGCTTCAGAGCACCAACGAGGAGCTGCATTCGGTCAACGAGGAGCTGTACACGGTCAACGCGGAGTACCAGAAGAAGATCGCGGAACTGACCGAACTGAACGCCGACATGGAAAACCTCCTCGCCAGCACGGAGGTCCACACCGTGTTTCTGGACCGCGACCTGGCGATTCGCAAGTTCACTCCGAAGGTCGCCGAGGAATTCAACCTCCTGCCCCAAGACGTGGGGCGGCGCATCGACAGTTTTACCCACCATATCCAGTACAGCGCCTTGATGGACGACCTTCGCCGCGTGCTGGAGACGGCCCAGCCGTTCGAATGCGAAGTCCGTAACCGTCGCGGCCGCTGGTTTCTGATGCGCATCCTGCCGTATCGCTCGGGCGGAAGCGTTCAGGGGGTGGTCTTGACGCTCATCGACATTTCCAACCTCAAAATGGCGCAGGCCGAAGCCAAGGAAAAAGAAAGGCTGCTTTGCGGGATTTTGGAGAATTCGCCCACCTTGATCTCCGTCAAAGACAGGGAGGGGCGCTACTTGATGATGAACCGGGCATTCCGCGATTTCCTGGGCGTGCGAAGCGAGGACGTCGTCGGCAAAACCGATCGTGAAATCTTTCCGCCAGCCCTGGCGGAGAAACTCAGTCTTCACGATGAGACGGTCTTCCGCGAAGGCAACGTAATGAGCGTCGAGAAGACCTTCGAGCTTCCCGACGGCCCTCGAACCTATCTCTCGGTGAGATTTCCGATTCGCGACGACGCGGGACAAGTCCGCTCGGTGGGCGTGGTCAAGACCGACGTGACTCCGCTGAAGGTGGCCGAGGCGCAGGCCCGGGAGGCGCTGCTCCAGCGCGACCGTTTCCTTGCGATCCTGTCTCACGAGCTTCGCAATCCGCTCAGCGCGATCCTCAACGCCGCGCAATTGTTGCGTGCCCACGGAGACCACACGCCCGCCGAGACCGAATCGAACCAGGTCATTGAACGCCAGGCGCACCGGATGGCCCGCCTGTTGGACGATCTGCTCGACATTTCCCGGATTACCCAGGGAAAAATCACCATCCGGAAGAAACGTCTCGACGTGGGCGACCTGATCGCGGAGGCCATCGAATCGGTTCGGCCCGCCATCGAGGCCCATCGCCACCAGGTGACCTTCGAGCGTCCCAAGGAGCCGGTGTTTGTCGAGGCGGATCGGGTTCGCATGTCCCAGGTGGTGGAGAACCTGCTCTCCAACGCCGCCAAATACACGCCCGATGGCGGCCGGATCGACGTGACGTTGCGGCCCGAGGACGGAAATGCCGTGATTGCCGTGCGCGACAATGGCCGGGGGATTCCGGCCGACATGCTTCAATCGATCTTCGATCTGTTCGTTCAATCGGACAACACGCTCGACCGGTCCGAGGGCGGCATGGGCGTGGGCCTGACGCTGGCCCGATCGCTGGTCCAATTGCACGGCGGCACGATCGTGGCCCACAGCCCCGGCCCCGATCGCGGAAGCGAATTCGTGATCACCCTGCCGCTGGCTCGCGAGGCCGCGCCGACGGCGCCGCGTCCGGCGGCCACGATCCGGCCGCCCGGCGTTCGGGTGTTGATCGTCGAAGACAACGCCGACAGCCGCAAGATGCTCAAAGCGCTTTTGGAACTGGACGGTTTCAAGGTGGACGTGGCCAAGGACGGAATCGAAGGCCTCGAGGCGATTCGCCGCCAGCGGCCCGACGTGGCCGTGATCGACATCGGCTTGCCCGGCCTGGACGGCTATCAAATCGCCCGACAAATCCGCGCGCAACGCGAATTCGACTCCATCCGCTTGATTGCCCTGACCGGCTACGGCCGGCCCGAGGACCGCCAGCGCGTGATCGAGGCCGGTTTCGACGACCACCTGGTCAAGCCGCTGAGGATCGAGAATCTTTACCCCTTTTTGAAACCCCGAACGGCTTCCCCCGGTGGCCCCTCGGCCCCGCCCCGGTGAGGCGCCCGAAAATGAGCGTTTCCAATCATTCCACCGGCGATCCACAAGCCTTATACCGCCTGGCCAAGCGACTCATCCCCGGCGGCACGCAGCTCTTGTCGAAGCGTCCGGAGATGTTCGCGCCGGAACAGTGGCCGCCGTATTACCGCGAGGCCCGAGGATGCGAGATCATTGGCCTGGACGGGCGGACGTGGCTGGACATGTCGATCATGGGCATCGGCGCGTGTTTGCTGGGGTACAACGACCCGGACGTGACCGAAGCCGTGGTTCGCCGAGTTCAGCAAGGTTCGATGTGTACGTTGAACTGTCCCGAGGAAGTCGAGCTGGCCCAATTGCTGTTGGAGATCCATCCCTGGGCCGAGAATGTGCGTTACGCGCGGACGGGCGGCGAAGCCATGGCCGTGGCGGTGCGGATTGCCAGGGCGAGGACGGGCCGCGACCGCGTGGCCTTTTGCGGCTACCACGGCTGGCACGACTGGTATCTGGCGGCCAATCGCACGCCCCAAGGGCCAGCCGATGCGCTCCGGGGGCATCTTTTGCCGGGCCTCGATCCTCGTGGGGTCCCGGCGGCGTTGGCCGGGACCGCCCTGCCCTTCGCCTACAACGACCTGAACCGCCTCGAAGCCATCGTCGCCGAACACCGCCGGGAGCTGGCCGCGGTGGTCATGGAGCCGACACGGAGCGTCGATCCCGCCCCGGGGTTTCTTCAGCGGGTGCGAGATCTGTGCAACGCCACCGGCGCGGTACTGGTGTTCGACGAGATCACGGCCGGCTGGCGGATTGGTCTGGGCGGGGCGCACCTCCGCTACGGCGTCGAGCCTGACATCGCGGTGTTCGCCAAGGCGATCAGCAACGGCCACCCGATGGCCGCCGTCATAGGCCGGGCCGACGTGATGCAGGCCGCGCAGGAATCGTTCATTTCCAGCACCTATTGGACCGAGGGGGTTGGTCCCGCGGCCGCGCTGGCCACGATCCGGAAGATGCAGCGGGTCGACGTTCCCGGGCACGTCGCCGCGATCGGCCGACGATGGCGCGAAGGGCTGGAAGCCCTGGCCCGGCGGCATCATCTCCCCCTCGTCCTTTCCGGCCATCCGGCGATCACCACGATCACTTTCGACCACCCCGACGCGCCCGCCCTGATTACCCTGCTGACGGTCCGCATGTTGGCCCGGGGAATCCTTGCCGGCAGCGGTTTCTACCCATCCTTGGCCCACGCTCCCGAGCACGTGGACCGCTACCTTGCGGCGGCCGACGCGATCTTTCCGGAACTGGCCGAGGCCGCGGCGCGGGGCGACGCCGCGGCGCGGCTTGGCGGGCCGGTTCGCCACGGCGGCTTCGCTCGCCTGGCGTGATTTGCTTGCCCGCCAACACGGGGCGGGCCGGACATGTTGACGCCGTCCGCCAGCGGTCAGTCCGACCTCGGGTCTTCCACGCTCATCGGAGCGTCGATCGAAGCGGCGGTCTCCGCGCTTTCCGGCGGCGCGGCCGCCTCACTCTCCGGCGACGCGGCCGGTTGCGGCCTCGGCGAGGGCGATTCGTCGCCGCTTGCGGCCACGACATCGTCCGGCGTGAACAGCGTCCCCGCCGCGAACGCCACGCAGATCACTCCCGCAACGAAGGCGAACCAAAGCCACATCGGCGTCCAGTCATGGACCTGGGCCGCCAGCCAGTCGGCCCGCTCCACCGAAATCTCGCCGATCTTCGCCGTCTTGAAGTCGCCGCGAGTCCGAATCGGCTTGTGATCGTCGATCTTGGTGAAAACGCGGATCAAGTCCTTCCGGGCATAGGTGATCGTGCGTCGTTTCACCGCGCCGCCGCGGGCCGCCGTCTCGTCAACCACCTGAAAGCCCGGCTCGCGAATCGCTTCAAGCTCCTTGAGCCAGATTTGCTCGTTGCCGTCCGTGTCCAGCCGATCGACGATCTCGCTCCACTCGGGAAGCGGGGCCCTTTCGAGCTGCTCCAGAGGCTTGAGTTCGGTGATTTCGCCGTCCTTATCGAGCACGACGTGCCGGGTCGCCGGCATGCTTCCGACGAACGGCGGGTAGCCGTCGATCACCCGCCCGCTGAGAATCGACCCGAGGAACATGCCCAACCCAAGCATGAGGAAGGCGATGAAGCTCTGGGCACTGGCCCTCAGGTCGGCGGGCGCCTTCTTGTCGACATAGATGTACGCGCCGACGAATACGAAGACGTAGGCAAATCCATGCAACAACAGCCCTAGCACGATGAACGGGAAGGAGAGCGTGGCGAAAAACAAATACCGCAGCGCCCAAATGGCCATGCCCACGGCAAGGATCGCCCTCAGGCCGATCGCGCTGATGAACCAGGGCATGGTGAACATCACGCCCATTTCGATGATTTGCCCGAGCGTCTGCAAGGCGGTCGGCGCCGGCCGGTCGGTTTCCTTGAGCATCAGGTTGCAGCCGTTGAAGTAGAACGACGCCGGAATGACGATCAGGAAGGCGCAGACGACAAACAGCAGGAAGGCCGGGTCCTTCAGCAAGGTGACGGCCTTCAGCCCGAGCATGTCGGCCATCGTCTTGGCCTCGCCCTTGGGTGGCGTGTGGGGCAGGCTCAAGCAGTAAGCGGCCAGGAGCAGTTCGACGGCGCAAGCCAGATAGAAGATTCCCGGGCTGGTTTCCCCAATTCCGAACCCCACGATCCAGCCCGATGCCACCCAGCCGATCGATCCGAACAACGCGATCCGCGGGAACAGGTCCGCGCTGGCGATGTTGCGGAACGTCAGCGAGTTGGCCAAGGCCAGGGTGGGCATGAAGCATAGGGTATGGGCCATCAGGCAGGCGAACAGCCACCAGAAGCTTTCGGCTTGGGCCGCCAGGAACAGGCATAGCCCACCGACCACGTGCAAAACGCACAGCACGCGCTCGGTGGCGAACAGCCGGTCGGCGATCGGACCAACCAGAAGCGGCGAAATCATGGCGCCCAGCGCCGTGGTGGCCACGAGCCAGGCGGCCTGAGATCCATCCAGAAACGGCCGCCCCTTCACCGCGTAGGTGAAGACCGGGACCCACCATGTGGCCCACACGAAAAACTGCATGAACATCATCGCCGAAAGGCGCGTGCGGATGAACCCGGTCTTGAAACTCATCGCGAGAATCCTTGGCTGAACCCCAAAAGAAAAAAACTTGGCGCCCGGCCCGAGGTCGGGGCCGGGAACGTCGCCGCGATTTTCCCACACTAAGTCCTACTTCGCGCCGAGGACCTCGGCCACCGCCGGTTCAATCGCCTCGGCCCAAATCCGATAACCTTTCGTGCTCAAATGCAGCAAATCCGGCATAATCTCCTTGCTCAGCGTACCGTCTTCTTGGAGGAACTTCGGGCCGATGTCGAGAAAACGGACCATCTTGCCGTCGTCGAGCTTTGCCAACAATTCGTTGGTCTTCATCACCGTCTGGCGGAGGGGATCGTCCTTGTTTGGACCCCGCGGGAAGATGGCCAGGACCAGGACCTTGGTTTTCGGAAGGTCCGCGCGGAGCTTGTGGACGATCGCCTTGACGCCGGCGGCGATTTCCTCCGGCTTGAAGGCGTGGACGTTGTTCGTGCCGATCATCAGGACGGCCAGCTTGGGCGAGATGTCCTTGATGTTTCCATTGGCCAAGCGCCAAAGGACATGCTGCGTCTGATCGCCGCCAATGCCTAGATTCACGGCGTTGCGCTTGCCATAGAACTCGTCCCAAACCTGCTTGCCGGCGCCTTCCCAGCCTTGGGTGATCGAGTCGCCGATGAAGATCAGGTCCACGTTGCCTTTTTTGACCCGGGCGTTCATCTCCTCGTGGCGTTTGATCCACCAGGCGTCCTTGCGCGGGACGGGCGTCGTGGCGGACTGGCCCTTCTTGGCCTTTTCGCCTCCTTTGGCTTTTGCTTTATCGCGGGCCTGGCCCCAGGCCGGTTCGATCCCCAGCCCCACCCAAACCACCAAGACGGTCAACAAGGCCCCCATTGCGGCACGTCGCATGATGCAACTCCTTCAACTACCATTGCTTAAACGAACCTCCGACGCGAAGACTGTTATATCTTGGTCAGGTTGCAAAAGCAAACCCGCCAACCATGGAGCGCGGGCGTCTCGCCCGCCAGGCCCGGGGCGCGGGCGTCCCGCCCGTAACGACAAATGCGGGCAAGATGCCCGCGCTCCACGGAGGAATCGGGCTGAAGGCCGTCCGCGAATCCGGGAGCGCGGGTGTCTCGCCCGGCAGGCCCGGATCGCGGGCGTCCCGCCCGTAACGACAAATGCGGGCAAGATGCCCGCGCTCCACGGAGGAATCGGCCTGAAGGCCGTCCGCGAATCCGGGAGCGCGGGCGTCCCGCTCGCAAATCACGATCACAGCGAGAAGCCCCGTGAACGGGGCTTGAGGTTTCCCACGGGACCCAAACCGCGACCCGGCGTGAAACGCCGGGCCGAAGACCGCCTACGGCGGACAAGGCCCGTCAACGGGCCTTTGGACTGGCCGATTCACAACGCGGCCACGGCGAGAGGCCCCATCAACGGGCCTTCGCGCAGGAATTGCACCCAATGCCGCCAGAGCGAGAAGGCCCGCCAACGGGCCTTTGAATTGCCGATTCCCGAACGCGGCCTGCTATCGTAACCAAAAGGTCGTACACATGCACAACCCAGGCAAACTCCCAGAGTTTCTCGAAAAAAAATGACTGATGTTCTACACGACTGAACACCATGCGCGCAAGGTACGCGCATGGTACGAACTAAGCTCGACTTTTGCCATTTTCTGACAGGAGAAGTCGTAAACCGTTGCAGTACAGTCACTTACGGCGACCATAAGTTCGCCGAACGCTGCATCACAAGTTATTGAGCAGTAACAACTTACGACAAAATGGCAAAAGTCGAACTAAGAGCCTATCCCGAAAGTTCCTTCTCCCTCCGGGGACGGAACAGGGCAAGGGCAAACGCGCATCAGGATCGGCGTGAAAGACTCGTTGCGATTTCAGCCGCCCTCACCCCCGGCCCCTCTACCGCAAGCGGGAGAGGGG